>Ga0315294_10009628_pt1 | contig 10612 bp, 11 predicted proteins | sample YL17G13_40_MG_FD_203626 | JGI IMG/M metagenome (GOLD analysis project Ga0315294, IMG submission 203626) | Sediment microbial communities from Yellowstone Lake, YNP, Wyoming, USA - YL17G13_40 | ecosystem: Environmental > Aquatic > Freshwater > Lake > Sediment | place: USA: Wyoming | collected... | reverse complement strand
TCTGAGCAAGAAGCCTTCAACAAAGCGGGAGTAAATAAGGGGATGTTGAAATAATATCCAAAGGCGTATATACTGCGATTATGAAGACAATGTCCGGCAAAAAAAACGGCAAACAATCGAAATCGGCTGACCCGATACAGGCAGCAATCGATTATGGGATAGACATTTCCATGCTGAAAGATAATCTTAAGAGAACGCCGGCAGAACGCATAAGAAGGCATCAAATCGCACTCGAAACGGCAGAGAAACTGCGTAAAGCAAAAGGATTATGACAGGCAATTTCTTAGAGCGGCCTTTGGCCGCAACCAAAAAAATAGACACAGATTAACACTGATTGACACTGTTTAATAAAAGATATACAAAAAACTCAAGAACGCAAATAGAAACTAAGGCATTGCAAATAAAGAGTTTATAAAAAGCAATATAAAAAAACGTGCAGGAAAAACAAGAAGTTAATGGATAGTAGTACAGACTTACTCAAAAGACTTGTAAAAGCTGAAGTTGATTTTGTAATTGTCGGCGGCTTTGCAGGTGTGGCTTATGGGTGTACGTATTTAACGCAGGATATAGATATCTGCTGTGATTTTTCGCCTGCAAATCTGATGCGGCTGCAAAAGGCGACAGCAGGTCTGCATCCTGTTCATCGGATGACGCCGAGTCGCCAAAAATTCGAGCTTACGGAAGCAAATTGCAGTCAATTCAAGAATCTTTATCTTGATACTGACATTGGACAGCTTGACTGCCTGGGGTTTATATCGGGGATAGGCGATTACAGAAGCGCCAAAAAAGTCAGCAGAATAATCGATGTGGAGGGTATTAAACTGCGGATTTTAAATCTCGATGCTTTAATAGAATCCAAAAAGGCAATGAACCGGCCGCGTGACCAACAGGTGATTTCGCAACTCGAAGCAATAAAGAAGATGAAAAAAAAGAAGGACTGCGGAAAAAGATAAAAATGGCGGGGGCGTTTTGATTGATTATGGATTATTGATGATTGATTATTGACGTTGAGGGAGACAGAAGACAGAAGATAGAGGAACTGCGGGGTGCGAGATACGAGATGCGAGAGTAGTATCAGGATGCTAAACCGTCTTTAATGTGACATCGGCAATTCGGCGAATCTTAATGGAAATCCCAGAGAGACTGCGTCTTTATAATCGTTGTCTGTTCCGGATATGCAGCAAACGTGTGAATATGCAATTCAGTGCGTCTGGCCTCGAAATCAATATAGGAGAACGGCAAAAGGCCGTTGGCCTCTGACAGAGGGAATTCTGTAAATATGCCGCGATTGTGAGCGAACCGCTGAAGGTCGGTGTAACTTTGCTTATAGAGATTAGCACTCATTTTCTCGACCTGAAAATCGGTCATATAGCTCAGGTTGCGGCTGAGTGTGCATTTGTGCGACTTGGGGCCGTGGAACTGAAAGCGCTCAATGAGGCCTCGTTCCGGCAGCAACTGCCCCGGCGGATTTACCACTTCCGTCAGGCACATATCGCCGGCAAATACACTGACAACATGTGTGCAGCCGGTAACCCAGATATTTACATCGTATTTTTCTGCTATGAGCTCCCGCTTGGAATAAATCTGGAAAAGCTCCGGATGCAAAGATCTTTGAAAAAGACTGAATGTCAGTTCCTCAACAGCTACTTTAGTCTGCGGCGATTCCATAGTTAGTAGTAGTCCCTAAACAAAGTTTCGAGTTCTTTACCACAGGTTCATTATACCAAAATTGCCGCCTCCGATTCAAGGGCAATATCAGTACTGATAAGGCCGTTTCGCCCGCTTATAGGACGATTATTCTGCAAACCGTGAGAGTTAAAAGACTAACAGATGCAAAATTTTTTGAAAAAAATTGAGAAAAACTCGCTGCTGCCACGAAATTTTTACTGAGGGAAGAAGACATCCTTGATAAATACCGCAATGATGTCATAAAAGACGTGGCTGCCCGCAGCGATTCCGAAGCCGCGAACGGCAAAAAGAACAGCGAAATAAACGCCTGCTATTGTCCTGAAGGCAAATCTGGTGAGGTCAAAGGGGTCTGTCTGATTCAACCGGCCGCTGAGGAAATCTATATGATGATGGGCACTAAACAGCGCTGCCGAAATAAGCACCGACAGTATTATCGAATTTTTGTGACCAAGCCGCAGTGCATCCTGAAACAACAGCATCAATGCACATATCAGAATCAGACGAAAAACCAGTTCTTCATAAATCCCCGCACCGATACCGGTAACAATATCAACCAGCAAGGTTTCTTTTTTCAGTTTCCTGCTGTTGTCAGCGGTATTCGAACCGTTATCGACAGCGGCAGCACAGAGCGGCAGTGTTTCAACCGATACCTGTTTTGTGCCGGTATCGAATGCAACCGCTTTGCCATTGGCCTGTACGGAACTATTCAAAAACATACTAAGCACAATCAGCGGCACGGCAAACAGAATACACTCTCCCACCATAAGCCAGATGTCCCGCAGATTGAAATTCCATCGCTTGCCCGAGGCCAACTGCAGCGCAAGTAAAATAATCACAACTACAAATGCAGGCGTCATCCAGGTTATCCTGCTCCCGAATCCGAGATACGCCATGAACTTTTGCAGCCATACAAATGCCACAACCAGCCCTTCGGAGCGATTCAGGACATCGGTGTTTATGAAAATCGTACCCAGTTCATAAAACACAATGAACGGCAGCAGGAAAATAACGGCGTAAATCGGGCGACTGGTCCTTTCGAGATATGAATCCCTGTTGAAATTGAAAAGCTGGCTTGTGCCGTACTTTTCCTTGTCTTTGTTTCCGTTAGTTCTTGCCATTTAGTATTTACTATTGTCTATTTACTATTTGCTATCGAGTGTTTAGTATTATAATAAATGACAAGTGAAAGGTTAAATGAAATTTACAAACTGCTTTTCGAGCGATTCGGCCCGCAGCACTGGTGGCCGGGACAAAGTCCTTTTGAAATCATCGTCGGCGCTATCCTAACCCAAAATACAAACTGGACCAACGTCGAAAAGGCAATAAACAATCTAAAGGCAGCCAAGCTGCTTACGCCTGAAAAAATGCACAATCTCGACATATCGGAACTTGCCCAGCTTATCCGGCCGGCGGGCTATTTCAATATAAAGGCGAAACGATTGAAAAATTTTATCGAATGGCTTTTCAAAAATCATGACGGCCGGCTGGAAAAGCTCGAAAATATCCGCACCGAACAACTCCGAGAAGAGCTTCTGGCGATAAAGGGCGTAGGCCCCGAGACCGCTGATTCGATTTTGCTTTACGCACTCGACATGCCCATTTTCGTAGTAGATGCGTACACCGCCCGCATAGCTGCACGCCACGGTCTTATCGAGGCCGGCTGCGATTACGGACAGTTACAAGACCTCTTCCAAACCAACCTGCCGCAGGATGTTAAATTATTCAACGAATACCATGCGCTGTTTGTAAGACTCGGCAAAGAATTCTGCAATCCAAAGCCGAAATGTCCCGGCTGCCCGCTCGAAAAATTACCGCATAACATAGAAATCGCACATAGCGATTATTAGGTGAAACTCCACTGTCACCAGATGTCATCAGCGCGCATCTGCGCTCATCTGCGCGCATCAGAGAGCATCCAAACGCATTCAGAAGCATTCCAAACGCACTCCAACGATAGTCCAAAGTATGTCCAAAGTACGTCCAAAGAAGCCAATGAGCAGGTGTTGATTTTGTTTTAACTTCATTCATATAAAAGAGTTAAAGAAATTTTAACCACGGATTAACACGGATTTTCACAGATTTTTTATTTTTCATACAGAGCCACGATAAATCGTGTACTCCGAACAGGCGCAGACGAATACCGCATAGATACATTCAAATGAAAGCACTAAATTCTAAACACTAAATCCTAAACAAATTCGAATTTTTCAAACTTAAATCCGCCTACGGCGGATAAATGTCCAAAACAAAACTCCTAACAGACCAAAGTAGCACGGCCATCTTGGCCGTGTTTTCACGGGCGGGACGCCCGTGCCACGAGGCGCAGAAAAACTACGTCTCTCTACAATGGGGCGAAGATGCGCGTTTGGTCGGAAAAATAGCGTGTAGCATATAGCATATAGCGGATAGTGAAGGGCATAACTCGTTGTAAAATAAGGAGTTAAAAATGGTGAAAATTTTTTTAGAATTTTCGATTTTGTCTTTTGGATACCTGCGCGTTTGGCCGATTTGCCTTGATTTTTTCGGCCGACAGCCTTATTAATTAAGTTCTTGAACCTCCAACCCTCTTGCTGCTTGGGCTCGGTGCGGTGATGTTGAGAAGGAAACATTAAAAGGCAATTTACAGCCCCCGTTTTTCCTTTGATTATCTGAGCAGAAACCGATAGTATTTCGCTAAATCAATTTCGGTTTAATTTTGAGAGGTGCAAAAAATGAGAAAGTTTTTTCAAATCGCAGCGTGGGTTATTGTAATAGGTGTAATTATTGTTGGGTGGCAGGTGCGTGCAAAGAACGAATCAAAAATAAAATCTACCGAACAAGCAAGAGAAGAATCTGCCAAACAAGCCGAACAAACAAGAAAAGAAACCATACACAAGGCAATCATTGAATTAGCTAATAAGCATAATGCCGTAGTAAATTGGAAAGAGCCTCTAAGCAAAATAGAGTCGTACGTATTCACGATGGAAGTCGAAGATGCCTTGTTACGTAAGGACAATCGGCCTGTGTTGTTCCTTGCAACGGTGCTTGATGTGGAACGGAAGGAAAACAAGTATTTGTTGCATTTTCTCGTGGAAGACTTGGAAGGTTTGTCAGTGATTAAATTTGTCCTCGACTCTTCCGATGAACAGGTCAAAAAGATTACACAACAACAATTTGAAGATAGACTTTCTGAAAAGTTTGCCGTCATTGCTGAAATTCAAAAAGTCAGAAGAGTTGTATTTAATTTGAAGGCAGAAATTGACTCTGAAGAACCAGTGATAAGAGTTGTCACGACCGACAGCATATTTATCGTAAGTGGTAAATGCTTAGATTTACTATTCGTTGGAGATTATAGCGATTATGACTTATATCCTGGGGATAAAGGAGAATAAGCAAATGGAAAAACGAGTCGAAAGTTTAGGTACGGTGATGTTGAGAAGGAAACGCTAAATAAAATATGGAGAATTAGATTATGAATAATAAACAGAAAAAATGTCTTTGGGTAGGTATAGCTTTAATCGTGATCATGGGACTTTTTCCACCTTGGGTTTGTGAGAGAGAGGAAAGAAAGTCTCGCGGATATGGTGAAGGATACGAGTGGAAGTCCACCACTGAACCCGGTTCCTATTCTTGGATAGGTAACCCGCCAAGAACACACTTCGAAAAGACTTTCGATGGAAGGGCGACCATCAGAGCCAAATTTGTTGACCTATATCGTCTTGGTATCCAGTGCTTTGTTGTTGCTGTTGTAACAGCCGGTCTGATTATTACTCTCAGGGACAAAAAAGACCCAAAGCAATAACCAGTTGGAATAATTAGGGACAGTCAACCTATTATCTAAGTCAGAAAGGACGTAATTCGTTGTCATAGGGACTCCCTATGAGAAACGCAAGAGATTGGACGAGTCCGCCATAGGCGGATAAACTGTTGTAAGGTTGCAGGTTTACTTAAAAAGCCAAGCTCCTCCAAAACTCAGAAAAGAACTCTGCGCATTTCATATTAGCCATTCTCGTATCTATTAAAGCATTGTGATATAGTGTACTTATTTGCTCACGGATAACTTCTTCATCACTTTTTGAGATATTTAAAGTTGTTGCATAGCATTTCAGTTGAGAATCCCTGTTTTTTTCTGTAGCTATAAGCTGCATATTCAATTTATGAAAGGCAAATCCCATAAAAACTAATCTATTTGCTTGCTCCATATGTTTTTTAATTGCCAATATGTCACTGGAACTAGGATCGGTTCCTTCGGCAAATGTTTTTATTTTCTTAGATAGCTGTAATAGCTGCACTTTATTTATATCTGCTCCAAATTCAATAGTGTCATTACTGGTAAGCCATGGTAAAGAGCCAACGCTTCCATATGGGTGATAGATATTTATACATCCTATTAACTCAGTAGCTTCATCCGTTGAAACTCTATAGTAGTTTTGTAAGGCGTGATACATAAAATGTTCAATACATCGATCATAATTAAAAATAATAAGACTTATTGATTGAAATCTATCTTTAAGGTTATCTTTTACACAGTTCTCAGTAAGCATCTGAAAAAAAGGCAAATACCAGGTTGATTCCAAGGAGCTAAAATGAATAGTTGAAGTTTCTTGAGACCTTTCAAAATAAAGAAGGCTATTTTTCTCAGCATTTAATATTGATATAACTATCGCCAATTTCCCACATATGGTTATTTTGTTATTGTCTCGGTGAGCATCAATAAAATTGTCTATCGAGATAGCTAGTGGCAGAGCGTCTCTTATATGCCAAGCCTCATGCAGATGAGGGTTTATATCTCCACGTTGACCATTAGGTTGCTTAACAAGTTCACGCAAAGCGTCTGTTATTAGGTAATCTCCGCTAATTTGTTCAAAATGATTAAAACGTATGTTTAGCAGATTGGAAATCTTGCTTTTAAGCTCATCTCCAGTTGGCAAGTTAGCTTCTTTGCTTGCGCCAGCACCAATAACATATACTGTTCTCTCATTCATACTTTTGTGGCACTTAAGAATATTAACATAACAATATGCAACACTGATTCTATGTTATCTCAATGCTAATATCAACGAAAAATGTCGCTTGAAGCCTAACAATAGCGTGAATATAAGTGATTCTATCGCAATAGGTCGAATTAAAGGTGTCCGGTAATTTTTTGGGGAAATCTGGGTTAAGATAATAAACGGCACCTGAAACCCAAAGGAAAATAAAAATGACGGGGAAAGAAGACAGTTTTACGGACACCGAGGCAGGCCTCGGTGCTAAACAGGCCCATTGCAGCGTAAGAAAATCCACATTTGACACAAACTCTTTGTTTGGATACCATTACAAACATAATGCAGGAAAAGCCCATAACGATTCTCGGTATCGAAACAAGCTGTGACGAAACGGCAGCGGCAGTCGTCGCTGACGGCAGAATCATCAAATCATCAGTGGTCGCATCGCAGGTAAAACTTCACGAAAAATACGGCGGGGTCGTCCCGGAAATTGCGTCACGTGCACATATTGAAAAGATATATCAAGTTATAGCCGAGGCACTGGAACAGGCCAAGATTACAAAAGACGATATCGATGCCGTAGCGGTTGCCAATCAGCCGGGCTTGGCTATCGCATTGATTGTCGGGGTTACAGCCGCAAAGACACTAAGCTTTGCGTGGGAAAAACCGCTGATAGGAATCGACCATCTGCACGCCCATATACAGTCGGCGGTACTGGCCGATGAGGACTTGCAGCTTCCTGCTGTCGCACTTATCGTCTCAGGCGGCCATACATCGCTTTACGATTACAAATCGCCGCTGGAGCCGAAACTTCTCGGTTCCACAATCGATGATGCCGCCGGCGAGGCATTCGACAAGGTCGCAACGATTCTCAAGCTGTCCTATCCGGGCGGGCCGGCAATAGAAAAAACCGCACAAAACGGAAACCCAAAGGCAATAAAATTCCCGCATACGATGTTAGATAAAAACTCGCTGGATTTTTCATTCAGCGGCATCAAAACCGCTGTGCTGTATTACTGCCGAGGCCAGGATATGAAAGGCGAAAACAAGGTCGATTCGATGAGCCCGCAGCAAATTGCAGACATCGCCGCCTCGTTTCAAAAAACGGTTGTCGATGTGCTGGTAAAAAAAACAAAGCTTGCCGCTGAAAAAATCGGAGCAAAGACAGTACTGTTAGGCGGCGGCGTCGCTGCCAATACCGCTCTGCGTACGGCACTTGAGCAAATGTGCAATACGACATCCAGAAAATTGTTAGTTGCTCAAAAACGGTATTGCACGGATAATGCGGTTATGGTAGCTTCATTGGCGTATCATAAATTCAAGGCAGGGCTGTTTGCGGATTTGACGCTCGAGCCAAAAGCTTATAGTCAATAGTGAGGTGGATTATTCAAACCGAACAGTTGAAAAAATTATTAAAAGAGGTCAAAACGGGAAAACTTAGCATTGAACAGGCGGTTGAGAAACTGCGTCATCTGCCGTTCGAGGACCTCGGCTTTGCCCGCGTTGACCATCACCGCCAGCTTCGCAGCGGCTTTGCTGAAGTAATCTACTGCCCGGGTAAAACCAATGAACAGATAATTGCCATCTTCGAGAGTCTGGCCTCAAAAGGCAATAACGTCCTTGCCACAAGGGCCGACGAGGCGGTCTTTGACGCACTTGTGAAAACCAAAAAATTTCCGAAGGTGCGATATGAAAAACTGGCTCGTGCAATAATTTTAGAGCAAAAAAAACTCAAGCCCTCAAAAACCATTCTGCCGATACTAACCGCTGGGACTGCTGATTTGCCGGTTGCGACTGAAGCGAAAGTTACCGCTGAGATTATGGGGCAGCGCACCGAATTGATTTGCGATGTCGGCGTTGCCGGCCTGCACAGATTGATAGGCCACCTGCCCAAACTGCAGCACGCCAACGTCATAATAGTTGTCGCCGGAATGGAAGGCGCTTTGGCATCTGTTGTCGGGGGACTTGTTAGCTGCCCTGTAATTGCAGTGCCGACCAGTGTCGGCTATGGCGCAAGTTTTGAGGGGCTGGCTGCGCTTTTGACGATGCTCAATAGCTGCGCTTCCGGCGTAACGGTCGTCAATATAGACAACGGTTTTTCCGCAGGCGTAACTGCTACACTAATAAATAAAAAAATCGAACAAAATAAAGATTGAAAAAACCTATGCAGATAATAGAAACAATTCCAAAATTAAAACCCAGGGCAGGCGATGCCCATAAGGGCGATTTCGGCAAGGTGTGCATCATAGCAGGCAGTCTGGGCATGAGCGGCGCAGCGGCCATTGCAGGCCGAGCAGCCCTGCGGGCAGGTGCGGGCATGGTACGGGTTGCAACTGCAAAAAGTGTTCTGCCAATAGTCGCATCAATCGAACCATCGTTTACAACTATTGGGCTGGCAGAAGACAACGCAGGCCGAATATCCGAAAAGGCAATCAAGGTAATTTTAGATGCAGTTAAGGAAAATGACGTTCTTGCCTTCGGGCCTGGGGTGGGCATAAGTAACGGCCTTCGCTCAATCCTTGAAACTCTTATACAGCAGAAAAACCTGCGGCTGGTTATAGATGCCGACGGTTTGAATAACCTGGGCAAGATAAAAAACTGGCCTGCACAATTAAAGGCAGATTTGATTTTGACACCGCATCCGGGTGAAATAAAAAGATTATGGTCGGGCCTTTGCAGGGAGCCACTGCTGGCAGAGCGAAATGAACAGGCCGCAAAATTAGCACAACTTACCAAAGCTGTCGTAGTGCTGAAAGGCGCCGGCACGGTCGTTACAGATGGCGAAAAAATATACATAAACAAAACAGGCAATCCTGGAATGGCTACGGCAGGTGCGGGCGATGTACTTACAGGCGTTATAGCCGCTCTGTGCGGTCAGGGGCTGAACAGCTTAAATGCGGCTGTTTTAGGGGTTTACGTTCACGGGCTGGCTGGTGACATAGCCGCGGCAAAGACAGGACAGGTGAGCTTGATTGCGACGGATATAATTGAGTCGCTTTGTGATGCATTTATGAAAATTTGAATTCAGAAAAGGTGATTTATGTCAAACGAAACGCAGGAATTCTTTGAAAAAGCGAAAAAAGGTTTCGAGAAAATGAAAGAGCAAAGCCCGGATATGGTTAATGCTTTTTCGGGTATGTTTGGAAAAATAATGAAAGACGGTGCCATCTCCTTAAAAGAAAAGGAGTTAATCGCTCTTGGTATCGGGGTGGCTATGCACTGCGAACCCTGCATCAGGATGCACACGCAAAAATGTCTGGCGGCGGGTGCGACAAAAGAACAGATTTTAGAAGCGGCTGCTGTTGCGGTGGTGATGGCTGGCGGGCCGGCATATACACATGTACCCTTGGTAATCGATACGCTCGAGACACTGACCAGCAAGTAGCTATCCGAGCTTTGACGCAATCCTACTGTCTGCCTCCTTTATTTGATTTATCCACTGTGACCAGATACAATCCATTTGCATCCAAATCATAGGTTAAAGCCAGCGGGTTCAAAACATCAGTAATTGCCTTTTCAGCAGTAACATCCTTAAAATGAATCGGTTCAATATATCGTTTGGCTTTTTCACCGGCGAATTTCTGTGATTTATCCCATTGATACGGAATCCCAACCGCTTCGCATATCGCTATAGCAGCATATTGAACTGTTAGCCGGTTTCCATCAGGACTGTGTTCGACATTTACTGTTACTTTGTGATTCATCAACTCTTGAAATTTATTTTTTGAACCTGCATCCGCAACCTCAAGCTGAGCAGCGGGGTTTTGCAATTCTTCACCTGTTTTTAATTCATTTCCTCCTTGAATACCACCGCCGCCTCCTTCTTCAGCGCCTATCTGGTATATATATAATCCATTCTCATCAAGGCCAAATGTCAAACCCAGTGGTTCTAAGATATGAAGTATTGCTAATCTTGCAGGCATCGGAGAAAGAAGGCCCGGTTTGATTCGCTGCTT
>Ga0315294_10009627_pt1 | contig 10613 bp, 11 predicted proteins | sample YL17G13_40_MG_FD_203626 | JGI IMG/M metagenome (GOLD analysis project Ga0315294, IMG submission 203626) | Sediment microbial communities from Yellowstone Lake, YNP, Wyoming, USA - YL17G13_40 | ecosystem: Environmental > Aquatic > Freshwater > Lake > Sediment | place: USA: Wyoming | collected... | reverse complement strand
CCCGGCTCCCCTCGCCGCGCCGCCACTCCCCCGACAAAAAACCCGGCCGACCTCGCGGTCGCCGGGTTTTCGTCTTCGCCTGTCGGATGGCTACATCCGGTACTTGCCGAAGTCCTCGGGCTTGAGGTTATCCAGCCACTCCCTCCACTTGTCGGTCTCTTCCTTTTCCTCCGAGATCTCCACGCTCTTGGCCTGGGACACCACCTTCTCGGTGACGAAGATGGGCGCGTTCACCCGCAGCGCCAGTGCGATGGCGTCGCTCGGCCGCGCGTCGATATTGATGATGGTCCCGTTGTGGTTCAGCTCGATCACGGCGAAGAAGGTGTTGTCCTTCAGGTCGTTCACCACCACCTGCTGCACCGTGACCCCCAGGCCGTCCAGGATGCTCTTCAGGAGGTCGTGTGTCATGGGGCGCGGCGTCGTGACCTTCTCCAGCTCCAGGGCGATGGCGTTCGCCTCGAAGATCCCCACCCAGATGGGGAGCGCTTTGCGCTCATCCACGTCCTTCAGGATGATGATCGGCATATTGGTGATGGGATCCAGGGCAATGCCCCGGACGGTCATCTTGATGAGCATGACGCCCCCTCGCCTAGGTGCTCCTGGAAGAATGGCGCCAGCCGGTCGTAACTGGCCTCCAGATAGTCCGGCATCACCTTGGTATCCGCAAGCACCGGCATGAAGTTCGTGTCTCCCGCCCAGCGGGGCACCACGTGCAGGTGCACGTGATCCGCGATCCCCGCCCCCGCGGCCCGCCCCAGGTTGATCCCCACGTTGAAGCCCTCCGCGCCGAAGGCCTGCGCGAGCACCTGGGTGGCGCGCTGGACGGCGGCCATCAGCTCCAGCGATTCCTCGGGAGAGAACTGCGAGAGGTCGGCGCAATGCCGGTAGGGAACGATCATGAGGTGCCCGTTGTTGTACGGGTAGCGGTTCATCACCACGTACGCCGTGGGGCCCCGGTGGAGGATGAGGTTAGCCCGGTCGGCCTCCTCCTGCGGGAGGGCGCAGAGCAGGCACCCGTCCCGCCGTGCACCGCCGATGTATGCCATGCGCCACGGCGCCCAGAGCGCTTTAGTCATCAAGCCTCCCGGGGCGACCTCGGCGCGCTCTCACCCTTGCCTTCGTCGACGTCCAGACGGTACATCGCAATTGCGCGGCCCACACGTTTGAATTTAGCATCGCCCACATACTCAAGCAAGATGTTTTTTCCCACGCGCGCGTCGAAGAAGCGCCATCCACGCCGCTCGCCGGCGGCCCAGGGCCGCGCCTCCCGCCGCGGTACGAGCTCCTCCACGGTGTCCTGGCTGACCACGATCCCGGTGCGGTTCAACTACACCGTTCGGTCCAAAGAAAAAGCAGGGCGGGTCGCCCTGCTTTGGGTGCCGGGAAGAGGTACGCGGCTACGAGTCCACCAGCGCCTTCAGTTCCTTGCCGGGCTTGAAGTAGGGCACGCGCTTGGCCGGGACCTGCACCGGCTTGCCGGTCTGGGGGTTTCGCCCCTGACGCGCCCGCCGACGCCGCACGCGGAAGCTCCCGAACCCGCGCAGTTCAACCTTGGCGTCATGCTTCGCGGCCAGTGCCTGCGAGATGCTGTCGAAGATGGTATCGATGACGACTTCCGTGTCCTTCTTCGTCAAGTTGACCTGCGCGGCGACCTTTTCCACGAGATCAGCCTTGGTCATGGAAGCCACCTCCTCTGCGTGTCGGTAATGAGACTACTCTTCCTCGTTGTCCTCCCGCCGCCACCGCTGCTTGCGACCATGCTCTTCCTGCTGCTCCGGCTGGGCCTGGCCCTCGCCCACCGTGTCGAGGTAGGCGCGGAGGCTGAGGCCGATCTTGCGCTCCTCCGGGTCCAGCTTGATCACCTTCAGGGTCAGATCCTGCCCGACCTGGACCACGTCCTCCGGCTTGTTCACCCGCTCGTGGGACAGTTCGGAGACGTGCAGCAGCCCCTCCACGCCGTCCTCCAGCTCCACGAAGGCGCCGAAGTCGGTGGTGCGGGTGACCTTCCCCTGCACGTCCATCCCCACCCGGTACTTCTCGGGCACGGCGGCCTGCCAGGGGTCTTGCTGGATCTGCTTCAGGCCCAGGGAGATCCGGTGATTGGTCTTGTCCACGTGGAGCACGATGGCCTCGATCTTCTCCCCCTTCCGCAGGATCTCGGAGGGGTGGCGCACCCGCTTGGTCCAGGACATGTCGGAGATGTGGATCAGGCCGTCGATCCCTTCCTCCAGCTCCACGAAGGCGCCGAAGTCGGCCAGGTTGCGCACCCGGCCCTCCACGCGGGTCCCCACCGGATAGCGCTCCTCGATGAAGTTCCACGGATTGGGTTCGGCCTGCCGCATGCCGAGGGAGATGCGCTTGTTGGCCCGGTCCACGTCCAGGACCACCACCTCCACCTGGTCGCCGATGGCCACCACCTTGGAGGGGTGCTTGACCCGCTGGGTCCAGGACATCTCCGAGATGTGCACCAGGCCCTCGACCCCCTCCTCCAGCTCCACGAAGGCGCCGTAGTCCGTCATGCTGACGACTTTCCCCTTCAGCTTGGAGCCCACGGGGTAGCGCTGCTCCACCGCCTCCCACGGATCCGGGAGTCGCTGCTTGTAGCCGAGGGAGACCCGCTCGTTGGCGCGGTCGAACTTGAGGACGACCACCTCGATCTCGTCGCCCACCTGGAACAGCTCGGAGGGATGCCCGATCCGCCCCCAGGACATGTCCGTGATGTGGAGCAGGCCGTCCAGCCCGCCCAGGTCCACGAAGGCGCCGTACTCGGTGATGTTCTTGATCTTGCCCTTGATCCGCTTGCCTTCCGCCAGCGTGGCCAGCGTCTCTTCCTTCAGGTGCTTCCGCTCTTCCTCCAGAAGCTCCCGGCGCGAGAGGACGATGTTGCCGCGCTTCTGGTTCAGCTTGATGATCTTCATCGGGAAGGCCTTCCCGATCAGCTTGTCCAGGTCGCGCACCGGGCGCAGGTCCACCTGGGAGCCGGGCAGGAACGCCCGCACGCCGATGTCCACGATCAGGCCGCCCTTGGTCCGGCCCAGGATCGTCCCGGTGATGGGCGCCCCCTTGTCGTACACCTGGGACAGCTCCTCCCAGATCTTGATCTTCTCCGCCTTCTCGCGCGAGAGCACGATCAGACCATCGCTGTCCTCGCGCTGCTCCAGGTAGACGTCCACCACGTCGCCGACCTTGGCCGTGATCTCGCCCACGGGCGAGCGGAACTCGCGCAGGGGAATCAGTCCCTCGGACTTGTATCCGATGTCCACCAGGACGACGTCCTCGCGCACCTCCAGGATCGTCCCCTTGACAATGTCCCCCTCGACGATGTCGCGGAAGCTTTCCTCGTAAATGGCACGCATTTCCGGCGAGGGGCCCGATCCCTCCGTCTCGTCAGGATCGAAAGCGTTGGGGGCCTGTGATTCGACCGACTCTGATGTCATGAAACCCTACTCCTCCTGCACGACACACGGCCGTGCATTGAACTCTCCGCCCCGGCCCGCTCTGCGGGCGTCGCGGGGCGGATGAATGAAGGCGGCTATGCCGCCTGTGGTGCCTTCCTCTGGGGCGGCGCCCCCCTGTCGTGGCGCGTGCAATCGCATCCGTGAACCGGCTCAGGTGGGACCCGATCGCGTGGGCAATCTCCCGCCTCTCCCCCGCCGTCGGGATCACAGGCGCTGCATCATACACGCGCGCCGGGGACCAGGCAAGCAAAAAAAATCCGTATCCACCAGCAAAATCAGGAGTTATCCCGTTGGCCCCGCTCCCGCACCGCCGCCAGCATGACCGCGATCACGTCCTCCACGTCCAGCGCGGTGGTATCGATGCGGATGGCGTCCGGCGCAGGGTGCAGGGGGGAGACGGCGCGCCCCTGATCCCGCGCGTCCCGCCGTGCCACCTCCGCCCGGACCGCCGCAAGATCCAGCGCTGCCCCCGCCCGCTGGAGGTCCCGAAGGCGGCGCTCGGCACGCACGGAGAGGTCTGCTTCCAGGAAGAACTTGAGGTCGGCGTGCGGGAAGACGACCGTCCCGATGTCCCGTCCGTCCATCACCACCCCGGTCCGATCCGCCATGGCGCGCTGCAGCGCCACCAGGCGCTCGCGGACGGCGGGACAGGTCGACACCAGCGAGGCGGCCTCGTCCATCACCGGCGTTCTGAGCTCGCCCGTGACGTTCCGTTCATCCACCAGGACGCGCGGCCCGCCTTCGGCGGGGATGAGGCGGACGTCGGTCGAAGCGGCGAGGCGCGCCAGCGCCGCGTGGTCCCGCAGATCCACCTCCATCCGCACCGCCTTCCATCCCAGGGCGCGATACATGGCCCCGCTGTCGATGTAGACACAGCCCAGGGCGGCGGCGAGGCGTCGGGCCACGGTGCTCTTTCCCGACCCCACCGGCCCGTCGATGGCGATCACCAGCCGCGAGCACGGCCCGCCCACCGGTCGATCCCCCGCCCCGTCAGCCTTCATCCGGCACCTCACGAATGTCGCAGCCGGGGGCCACGGTCAGGAGCAGCCGGGCAAATCCCGGAAAGGACGTGTCCACGCAGGCGACGTCCCGCACGGTCGTCTCCCCCTCGGCGAAGAGCGCGGCGATGGCGAGCGCCATGGCCATGCGGTGGTCTCCGCGGCTCGAGACGACGGCGCCCCGCAGCCGTCGCCCGCCGCGAATGCAGAGGCTGTCCCCCTCCGCCCGGATGTCCACCCCGAACCGCGCCAGCTCCTCCTGGAGCGCCGCCAGGCGATCCACCTCTTTCACGCGGAGCTCCCCGGCATCGGCGATCACCGTCTCGCCCTCGGCCAGCGCCGCGGCGACGGCGAGCACCGGGACCTCGTCGATCAGCCGGGAGATCATGGCCGCCCCCACGGACACCCCGCCGAGCGAGGCGCCCGAGACCACGAGATCCGCCACCGGCTCTCCCGCCTCCACCCGGGCCGCCTCCGTGGTCACGCAGGCGCCCATCGCCGTCAGGACCTCCAGCAGGCCCGTTCGCGTCGGATTCACGCCCACGCCTTCGACCCGGAGCGCGGCGCCGGGCCGGGCTGCGGCCCCCACCAGGAAGAAGGCGGCCGACGAGAGGTCCCCAGGAACCCTCAGCCGCGCGGCGCGGAGCACCGCCCCGCCGCGCACCGTGGCCGTCGTGCCGGCCCGCCGCACCTCGACCCCGAAGCTGCCGAGCATCCGCTCGGTGTGGTCCCGGGAAAGGCTCGGCTCCGTCACGCCGGTCTCCCCGCTGGCCTGGAGCCCCGCCAGCAGGATGGCCGATTTCAGCTGCGCGCTGGCCATCGGGGAATGCCAGTGGATCCCCGTGAGACCACCCCCCCGCACGGCCAGCGGCGGATATTCCCCGCCGGCCCGCCCCCAGAGCGTGGCCCCCATGGCCGTCAGCGGCTCCACCACGCGCCGCATGGGCCGCCGCCGGAGGGAGGCGTCCCCCGTGAGGATCGAGAAGAAGGGCCGGCCCGCCAGGAGGCCGGCGAGCAGGCGCAGGGTCGTTCCGGAGTTGCCCGCATCCAGGATCCCGTCCGGCTCGCGCAAGGCTTCCGGGCCCTGCCCGAAGATGCGGAGGACGCCGGCCTCCTCCGCGACCTCGACGCCGAGCGCGCGCAGGGCACCCAGAGTGGCCAGACAGTCCTGGCTCCGGAGGAAGCCGTGGACCTCGGTCGTCCCGTGCGCCATCGCGCCCAGGAGGAGGCCGCGGTGCGAGATCGACTTGTCCCCCGGGACACGGATGGCGCCCCCGATGCCCTCTGTGCCGCAGAGGAGCCAGGCGCGTCGCGCCGGCCCCGTCCTCCTCGCCTCAACCCAGGGCGCTGCCATCCCGCTTTTCCTCCGCCCCGCCCAGACGGTGAAGGATCGCGTCCACCAGGGGCGGCACCCAGTCCTCCCCGGCGACCGTCACCCATTCGGCTGCGGGCTCGCGGCGGAACCAGGTGAGCTGCCGCTTCGCGTAGTGCTTGGTCGTCCGCTGCATCGCCTGGAGGGCCTCGGCCTCCGTCAACCGCCCGCCGAGGCATGCCAGCGCCTGCCGATAGCCCAGCGCCTGAAGCGAGCGGAGTTGCGGCGAGGAGCCCGAAAGGAGCAGGCCGCGGACCTCGTCCAGGAGCCCCCCCTGCCACATGGCCCGGCAGCGCCGATCGATGCGTCGGTACAGTTCGTCCCGCTCGCGCGTGAGCACGAGGAAGATCGCCGCCGGGAGCGCAGGCCGGTCCCACAGGTTCGGCCGCAGGACGGAGGGCCGCTCCCCGGTGCGCTCCAGGAGTTCCAGGGCGCGGATGATGCGGAAGAGATCCCCCGGATGGATACGCGCCGCGGAGGCGGGGTCCCGCCGGCCCAGCCGCGCGTGCAGCGCCGCCGTCCCGTGGGTCGCGGCCTCGGCCCGCAGGCGGGCCCGCAGGGCCGGATCCCCGCCGCCGCCGGCCAGCTCTCCCCGGAGGAAGGCCCGCAGATACAGCCCCGTTCCGCCCACCAGGATCGGCAGCCGACCCCGCGCCTGGATCTCGCCCACCACCTGCCGGGCGCGCTCCGCAAAGGCGAAGGCCGAGAAGCTCTCGGTCGGATCACACGCGTCCACCAGGTGGTGCGGGACCTCCCGCCGCTCGGCCCGGGAGGGCTTGCCCGTCCCGATGTCCAGGCTGCGATAGACCTGCATCGAGTCGGCGACGATGATCTCGGAACCGCGGCGGCGCGCCACGGCCAGGGCGAGTTCCGACTTGCCGACGCCCGTGGGGCCCGCCAGGATGAGGAGGGAGGACGGAGAAATGGGGCTACCGCACTGTTCGGACCGAGTCACGGATCTCAGCGCAACACGGCGGGAGCGGACTTCTCGATCTCGAATTTCAGCACGTGGCGGTAGCGCGGGTGATTCACGGAGACCTCCCAGGTCACCCGCACCATCGCCTGATTGTTGTCCAGCCGGATCTCGACCTGCTCCTCCGTCAACTCCAGGTCCTGCTCCTTCGCCCGTACGATGATCTCTTTGCGTACCCGTTCCTCGCCCCACTGCCCCACGTGGTAGGCGAGATCTTTGATGGGGTCCTGCACACTCAAGTACGTCCAGTAGGGCGGAACGTACTTGACGCCCAGGTAGACGCCCACACCCAGGATCAGGATTCCCACCAGGGCCCCGAGGCTGATCATCCCCGAGGCCCCCGAGGGGCGCCGTGCGCGCTGTCGCATGCTCGACCCTTCGGCCTTCCCCCGGCAACTTACCGCCGGGCCTTCAGCCAGCTCATCATCCCACGCAACTCCTGGCCCACCACCTCGACGGGATGGACGGCCTCCTTCTGCCGCATGGCCAGGAAACTGGGCCGCCCCGCCTGGTTCTCCAGGATCCACTCCCGGGCGAACTGGCCGTTCTGGATCTCGGCCAGGATTTTCTTCATCTCCGCCTTGACGTGCTCGTCAATGATCCGCGAGCCGCGGCTGTAGTCGCCGTACTCCGCCGTGTCGCTCACCGAGTAGCGCATGTAGGCCAGGCCGCCCTGGTAGATGAGATCCACGATCAGTTTCATTTCGTGCATGCACTCGAAGTAGGCCGACTCGGGCTGGTAGCCCGCCTCCACCAACGTCTCGAAGCCCGCCTTCATGAGGGCCGAGATGCCGCCGCAGAGCACCGTCTGCTCGCCGAACAGGTCGGTCTCGGTCTCTTCCTTGAAGGTCGTCTCCAGGACACCGGCTCGCGTGCTGCCGACCCCCTTGGCGTAGGCCAGGGCCATCTCCTTGGCCTTGCCCGAGGGGTTCTGGTGCACCGCCACCAGGGCGGGGACGCCCGAGCCCTCGGTGTAGACCTGGCGCATCATGTGGCCCGGGGCCTTGGGGGCGATCATGGACACGTCCACGTCCGCGGGCGGAACGATCTGGTTGAAATGGATGTTGAAGCCGTGGGCGAACATCAAGGTCTTCCCCGCCCGCAGGGCCGGGCGGATGGACTCCTCGTACACCTGCTTGTGCGTCTGGTCCGGCAGGAGGATCATGATCACGGAGGAGGCCTCCGCCGTCTCAGCCACGGTCCCCACCTTCAGGCCTTCCCCCTTCGCCTTGTCCCAGGACTTGCTGCCCTTGTAGAGGCCGACCATGACCTCCAGGCCGCTGTCCCGATGGTTCAGGGCGTGGGCATGCCCCTGACTGCCGTACCCGATGATCCCGATGGTCTTCCCCTTCAGCAACCCGAGGTCCGCGTCCTTGTCGTAATAGAGTATCGCCATGGCTCTCCTCGCTTCAGTCTGAGAGGGCGTGTTTCCGGCTGGCCACCTTGAGGCGCCCCTCGTCCCGTTTGGGCAGGCTCTTGCTGCCCCGGGCGATGGCCAGCGTCCCACTGCGCACGACCTCCTGGATGCCGAACGGCTGTAAGAGCTCCAGCAGTGCCGAGACCTTGCTCGCTTCCCCGGTCACCTCCACGGTGTAGCTGCTGGGCGTCACGTCCACGATCCGGCCGCGGAAAATCTCCGTGATGCGGAGGATCTCGGCCCGGTTCGCCGGCTCGGCGTTGACCCGGATGAAGATCATCTCGCGACCGACGTGCTGTTCGTCCGTCAGGTCCACCACCTTGATCACGTCGATCAGCCGGTGGAGCTGCTTGACCGCCTGCTCGATGACCCACTCGTCCCCGTGGAGCGAGAACGTCATCCGGGAGACCGTCGGGTCCAACGTCTCCGCCACCGACAGGCTGTCGATGTTGTACCCCTTGGCGGCGATGAGCGAGGCGATCTTCGCCAGGACCCCCTGGTGGTTCTCCACCAGCACGGAGAGGATGTGCTTCCGGTAGTGTCTCGGATCCGTCATGGACATCCCCCTCGCCGCCTCAGCGCCAGCCCTGGAAGAGTTTCTCGGGAATCGGATCCCCCACGTCCAGGATTTCCTTGAGGGAGCAGCCCGCCGGGATCATGGGGAAGACGTTCTCCTCCCGCGCCGTGACGATGTCCACGACGACGGGGCCCGGAGTCGCCACGGCCTTCTCGATGGCCGGCCGGACCTCGTGGGGCTCTGTGGCCCGCAGCCCCACCGCCCCAAAGGCCGCTGCCAGCTTGACGAAATCCGGCTGCATCTCCAGGTCTACCTGCGAGTACTTGCCTCCGTAGAACAGCTCCTGCCACTGCCGGACCATCCCCAGGTACCGGTTGTTGATGATGAACACCTTGACCGGCAGGTTGTACTGCACGCAGGTGATGAGGTCCTGCATCGTCATCTGGAAGCTGCCGTCCCCGTCGATGATGAGCACCAGCCGATCCGGGTGGGCCGCCTGCGCCCCCATGGCCGCCGGCAGGCCGAACCCCATGGTCCCCAGCCCCCCCGAGGTGATCCAGCCGCGCGGGCTGCGGGCCCGGTAATACTGGGCCGCCCACATCTGGTGCTGCCCCACGCCGGTGGCCACGATGGGATCGTGCGCCTCCGTGGCCCGGTAGATCTCGTCGATGGCGTACTGCGGCAGGATGGCCCCGTCCGGCGCCTGCTCGTAGCGCAGGGGGTGTCCCGCCTGCCACTCCGCGATCTGTCCGTACCACTCGGTCAGGTCCTTCCGCCAGTCCCGCTTGGTCTTCTCGAGCTCGGCGTTGAGCTGCACGAGGACCCGCTGCACGTCCCCCACGATCGGCACGTCCACGTGCACGTTCTTCCGGATGGACGTCGGATCGATATCGATGTGGACGATCTTGCAGTTCTTGGCGAACTCGGAGAGCTTGCCGGTCACCCGGTCGTCGAAGCGGGCCCCGATGGCGATCATCAGGTCGGCGTGGGCCATGGCCAGGTTCGCCGCGTAGGTCCCGTGCATGCCGAGCATGCCCAGCCAGAGCGGATGCGAGGTGGGGAGGGCCCCCAGCCCCATGAGGGTCAGGGTGGTGGGGATCTGGGTCAGGTCGACCAGCCCGATGAGTTCGGCCGAGGCGTCCGCGTGGATGATCCCGCCCCCGCCGTAGATCACCGGGCGCTTCGCGGTCGCGATCAGCTCCGCCGCCTTCTTGATCTGACCCAGGTGGCCGTTCACGGAGGGGTTGTAGCCGCGGATGGCCGCCTCCGCCGGGTAGCCCTTGAAATCGGCCCTGCCCATGATGATGTCCTTGGGGAGGTCCACCAGAACGGGGCCCGGTCGGCCGCTCCGGGCAATGTAGTAGGCCTCCTTGATGATCCGGGGCAGATCCTCGGTCTTTTCGGCCAGAAAGTTGTGCTTGGTGCAGGTCCGCGTCGTGCCGACGACGTCGGCCTCCTGGAACGCGTCGCAGCCCATGACCGCCGTCGGCACCTGCCCGGTGAAGACCACGATGGCCATCGAGTCCATCAGGGCGTCGGTGAGCCCCGTGACGGTGTTCGTGGCCCCGGGCCCGGAGGTCACGAACGCCGTCCCCGTCTGCCCGCTGGCCTTGTAGTAGCCCTCCACCGCGTGCACCGCCACCTGCTCGTGCCGGCAGAGGATGTGGCGGATCGGATAGTCCAGCAACAGGTGATACGCGTGCAGGACCACCCCGCCCGGGTGGCCGAAGATCGTGTGCACGCCTTCGGCTTTCAGGCACTTCAGAAAGATCTCGGACCCCGTGAGTCGCATGCCCCTATCCCCTTCCAGCCGGAAGGCTCGCCCCCGCCGGCCCTCTTTCCCAGGATGCCCGCCCGGGCGTTCCCACGCGGCCCTTC
>Ga0315294_10009626_pt1 | contig 10613 bp, 8 predicted proteins | sample YL17G13_40_MG_FD_203626 | JGI IMG/M metagenome (GOLD analysis project Ga0315294, IMG submission 203626) | Sediment microbial communities from Yellowstone Lake, YNP, Wyoming, USA - YL17G13_40 | ecosystem: Environmental > Aquatic > Freshwater > Lake > Sediment | place: USA: Wyoming | collected... | reverse complement strand
ATCTCGTGAACATGGCAATTGCCGAGTACGTCGACGCCCCTGTCGTCCTCGTCGGTGATATTGATCGTGGCGGAATCTTCGCGCAGTTGTTAGGGACGCACGCGCTGCTGGAAGGGAGCGAACGCGCGCGCGTCAAGGGTTTCATCGTCAACAAATTTCGCGGCGACGCGCGCTTGTTTGCGGACGGGGTCAGGATATTGGAAGAACGCAGTGGCGTGCCTGTGATCGGCGTACTGCCGTTCGTGCGCGATTTGCGGATTGCGGATGAGGATTCGGTCGCGCTGGAACAACCGACCGCCGACTGCCGACCGCCGACCGCCGCGCTTGACATGGTGGTAATCCGTTTGCCGCACATCAGCAATTTTGACGATTTTGACCCCCTGCGCGCGGAGTCGGATGTGACGGTGCGATTTGTTGATCGCGTCGAGGATTTGCGGGAACCCGATTTGATCATTCTGCCTGGCACGAAGACGACGATTGTCGATTTGAAGTTCTTGGGCGAGTGCGGTCTCGCGGCGCGCATCGTCAAATTGGCGCGTGCGGGCACGCCGCTGCTTGGCATTTGCGGCGGTTATCAAATGCTCGGCACACAGATTCACGATCCGCAGCGCGTCGAATCGGACGAGGCGCAAGTGGCGGGGCTGGGTTTGCTTCCACTCGTGACGACGTTTGAAGCGGAAAAGCAAACAATTCGCGCGCGCGGCGTGGTAGCGGCGAAGGATGGATTGTTCGCGAACGCGCGCGATCTCGAAATTGCGGGATACGAGATCCACATGGGGCGGACGCGCGCCGATTGTACGTCGTTCGTGCGCGTCGCCGCGCGCGGCGAGAACGCGGTGGACGATTGCGATGGCGCGGTGGACGCGCGCGGCTGGATCGCGGGCACGTACTTTCACGGCTTGTTCGATAACGACGAATTACGTGCGGTGATGCTGGCGAATCTTGCAGCGCGCAAAGGGATCGCGCGGTCGACGCGCGCACGCTTTGATCGCGGGGCAGCGTATGATCGGCTAGCGCAGGTGGCGCGCCAAAATCTCAATGTGGCTTTGATTTACCGTTTGCTCCGCGGATTGTCATTCTGAGCGAAGCGAACGCTTGGCGTCTCGCAAGTAACTTGAGAGATCCTTCGCTCCGCTTAGGAGGACAACGCGTCTGGAATTTTGATGAACGATTTTTTGACTGCGCTTGGCTTGCTGACAATTATTCCTGTCCGCTACCGCGAGCCGATTTCGGCGGGCGCGTATGCATACTTGCCGTTCGTCGGTTTGCTCGTCGGTTTGTTTTTGACAGGAGCGAATTTTCTGTTGCGCGCGGTTTTTCCGAATTACGTCGCCGCCGCACTATTGCTCGCGCTGTGGGTCATCGTCAGCGGTGCACTGCATCTGGACGGCTTCGCGGATGCATGCGACGGCCTGTTCGCGGCGACGACGCGCGAACACCGCCTCGAAATTCTGCGCGACGTGCATCTTGGTGCATTCGGCGCGGTCGGTTTGATGCTATTACTCATCGCCAAGTTCGCGGCAATCGCCAGCGCGACAGCGTTCGCGCCGCTTTTGCTCGCGCCGATCCTGGGTCGCTGGGCGATGGTGTTTGCGGCGACGTTTCCACTCGCGCGGTCTGAGGGAATGGCGGCATTGTTTCGTGCGGGCTTGACGCGGCGCATCGTTTTCGTCGCGACGGTCTTTGCCGTGCTCGGTTGTGCGTTCTTCGGCGCGTTCGGACTCGCCGCATTCGTCGTCACTTTCGTCGTCGCGCTCCTCGTCGTGCGCCTCGCGCTCAATCGTCTCGGCGGATTGACTGGCGACATCTATGGAATGATTTGCGAGAGCGTGGAGGTGGGCGTGCTTGTTCTGGGTACGGTGATGGTGTAAGAAGGATGAAGGATGAATTTCCTCCACTTTTCATCTGTCATCTTCCATCTTCCTGCAAGGATTTGCAATGATGGCTAAGCGGCTAACTCTGATTCTCGGCGGGGCGCGGAGCGGCAAGAGCGATTATGCGCAGGCGCTCGCGCGCAAGCGCGGCGGCGATGCCGTGTTGTTCGTCGCTACGGCAGAAGCGCGCGACGACGAGATGCGCGCGCGGATTGAGATGCATCGCACCGCGCGCCCTGCCGTGTGGCAAACGCTCGAATCGCCGCGCGAAATCGCGCGTGCGCTTGAATCGGCGACGCGCACGCGCGTGATCGTCGTGGATTGTGTGACACTGTGGACTTCGAATGTGCTGCTGGCGGAAGAATCGGCTGCGCGCGCAGAGATGTCGCGCGAGATAGACGAATTGCTTGCGTGGTATCGCGCGAACGATGCGGAGATGATTCTCGTGTCGAACGAGGTCGGAATGGGACTTGTGCCTGATAACGAACTGGGACGCACGTACCGCGACTTGCTCGGCGCGGTGAACAAGAAACTTGCCGAATCTGCGGACGAGGTATTTCTGGTCGTCGCAGGGTTGCCCGTCGAAATAAAATCGGGGGCGGCGCTGAAACGCGCTTGACAAGAATCGCAAGCGCGTGTACTATGGGCGCACGAAACGAGACAAGCATGTTCTCCGCGACTCTACCTTGGGAAGGTTGACTTGCCAAGCGCAAACCGGAAACGGAACTAACCTTCGCAAGGTTGGAAGGAATAAGAAGAAATGTCGAATAGCGAAAGTACCAATGGTAATCGCTGGCTCATAGGGATTATCGTCATCCTGCTCGTCGCATTGTGCGGCGCCGTGTGTGTCGGCGGCGGAGTGTTGTATGTTTTGATGCAGCCCGGCGCAAATCCGTTCGCGCAAGGCGCGACCCCGGTCGCACCCGGCAAGCAACCGGTACCGACCACGCGTCCGCCAGCCACCGGCGGCAAAGCGATCCTCCGTCTACCCGGCACCAGCGATCCGCGCACGCTCGATCCGGCGCAGGTGAACGATACGAATGCAGGTCAGTTTGTCGCGGAAATTTTCAGCGGCTTGGTCACGCTCGATCAGAATATCAAGGTCGTGCCGGACATCGCTGAAAAATGGGACGTCAGCGACGACCGTAAGACCTACACGTTTTATCTGCGCAAAGAAGTCAAATTCCATGATGGTCGCCCGGTGACCGCGCAGGATTTCAAGTACTCGATTGAGCGCGTGGCGAATCCCGCGACCCTTTCACCCACCGCCGAGAATTATCTTGGCGACATCGTCGGCATCAAAGATAAATTGAATCGCCGCGCGGCGGAGGTGAGCGGCGTGCAAGTCATTGACGATTACACGCTCAAGATCACGATTGACGCGCCCAAATCGTATTTCCTTGCCAAGTTGACTTTTCCGACCGCGTATGTCGTTGATAAAAACAACGTCGAGCGCGGCGGGCGCAACTGGACTGACAAACCGAACGGCACCGGTCCGTTCAAGTTGCAGGAGTACGTCCGTTCCCAACGCATGATCCTCGCCAAAAACGAGAACTATTACGGCGATGTCAAACCCAAACTGGACCAAGTGCAATTCATCTTTGCCGGAGGATCGTTCATGACGATGTACGAAAACGGCGACTTGGAATCCGTCTACGTCACGATCGTTGACATTGATCGCGCGAGCGATCCGAACAGCCCCCTCAACAAGGAATTGTTCCTTGGTCCATCGCTCGCGACCGGGTTCATCGTCTTCAACACGCTCAAGCCGCCGTTTGACGACCCGAAAGTACGCCTTGCCTTCGCGTATGCGATGGATCGGCAAAAGGTGATTGATGTCGTCTACCACAAGATGCCTATGCTGGCTAACACGATTTTGCCGCCCGGCATGCCGGGTTACGTTGAACCCGCGAACCCGCTCGCGTACGATCCGGCGAAAGCCAAGCAGTTGTTAGCCGAATCCAAGTACGCCGGCAAGTTGCCCGACATTACTTGGACGACGATTGGCGCGGGCGGCTCTGCGGCACAAGACGTTCAAGTCCTGGTCGGGATGCTGCAAAGCAATCTCGGCGCGCGCGTCTCGATTCAGCAGACGGACGACGCGAGTTTCTTCAACACGATTGACGATCCAACCAGGAATCCATATCAAATGTTCGATGTGGGTTGGAGTGCGGACTATGTTGATCCGCAAAACTTTTTGGACATCCTTTTTCGCACCGGCAGTACGCAGAACTGGGCGAACTATTCCAACCCCCAAATGGACAAACTGGTTGACCAAGCCGCTGTGGAAAAGGACACGGCGACGCGCTTCAAACTGTATCAGCAAGCCGAGCAGATGATTCTCGCGGATGTGCCCGTAATTCCGCTGACGCACTCGCGGGAGTACTGGTTGACCAAACCCTACGTCCAGGGAATGGTCTACCCACCCATGATCATTCCGCGCCTCAAGTACGTTTCGATTGAACGATAAAGGGCTTTGTGGCGAGTGGCGAGTGACGTGAGGTTTTCGTGTCACCCGTTACTCGTCACCGACCACACTGGAAGGTAATCCATGGGGGCTTTTGTCATACGGCGATTAGTGTGGTTGCCGGTTTTGCTTTTTTTCATATCCGTGATCACGTTCGCGCTGGGCTTGTACGGTCCGGGCGATCCGGTGCAAGTGCTGTTGGGCGTCCACGCCAACCCGGAAACGGTCGAACGCCTGCGCCGCGAGTATGGCTTCGATCAACCCTTTTACGTTCAGTACCTCAATTACGTCGCGAACGCGCTGCAAGGCAACTTTGGCTATTCCCTCGTCAAGTACCGCGATCAGCCCGTCGGCAAATTGATCGCGGACGCGTTGCCGGTCACGATCCAGTTGAACCTCGTCGCGATTTTTCTGGGTCTGGGAATTGGAGTGCCGCTCGGGCTCTTGGCAGGGTTGCAGCGCGATACCTGGATCGATTTGCTCGTACGCGGTCTGGTCGTCGCCGGAATTTCCCTGCCCATTATTTTTCTCAACCCGGTGTTGACATTCCTCTTTTCGCGCCGCCACGATTTTGTGCTCGCCGCGGCGCAGATGAAATTTTCGGTGGGGCCCTTTCTGCCGATGGTCGCCGGGCATTGGGACGGCCTGTTCAGCGCCAAAATCATTCTGCCCGCCTTCATCGAATCGCTCGGCATTATCGCGCTCATGACGCGGCAGATGCGCGCCGGAATGATCGAAGTGTTGAGCGAGGATTACATTCGCACTGCGCGCGCCAAGGGCTTGCGCGAACGGGTCGTCGTCGTTCGCCACGCGATGCGGAACGCGCTCATTCCGATCGCGACGATCCTGGGACTGATGCTCGGCGGCTTGGTCGCCGGATCGTTTCTCGTCGAGAATTGGTTCGGCGTGCCCGGCGTCGGCGCACTTGCGTATGACGCGCTCTTTTCGCGCGATTACTATATCACGATGGCGCTGGTGTTGTTGATTGCAATCGCATACGTGCTGTCGAATTTGTTGGTGGATTTGACGTACGGCTTGCTTGATCCGCGCATTCGGAAAGCATAATGGCTCAACAGACAATCAACGCGGGCGCGCTGAAACCGCGCGCGCAGTCGCCGCAAGCGCGTTTCGTGCGGCGGATTCTGGCGAATCTGCCCGCCGCGCTGGGCGCGGTCGTCATTCTCCTGATGGTGTTCATCGCGCTCTTCGCGCCGTTCCTCGCGCCGTACGCGTACGATGCTCAAAACCTGAACGCGGTCGAGCAGCCGCCCAGCCGCGCGCATTGGTTCGGCACTGATGCGCTCGGACGCGATATGTTCAGCCGCATCCTGTGGGGCGCGCGCTCGGCTGTTTTCGTCATTCTCATGGTGACGGTGGTGGATTTGCTGCTGGGTGTGCCTCTCGGCGCCATCGCGGGCTATTTTGGCGGTTGGGCAGATACGATTATAATGAGGACAGCCGATATCCTGTTTGCGTTCCCCGGTTTGCTGTTTGTCTTCTTCATCGCGGCGACGATCAAGCCGGGCATTATCAACTGGGCAAAGACGATTGGCTTGGGCGATTTCGCGCGCACAGGGTATCTCGATTACGCGGTGGTCATCATCGCGCTGGGCGTGATCGGGTGGGCAGGACTGGCGCGCTTGATTCGCGCCCAGGTGCTGACGGTCAAGGAACGCGAGTTCGTCATCGGCGCGCATGCGATCGGCGTGCCAACGTGGCGAGTGATTGTGCGCCACATTTTGCCGAATGCGTTCGCGCCGATCATCGTCGCGATGTCTATGGGGTTGGGCGATATCGCGTTGTCGGAGGGGTACCTCAGTTTTCTCGGCATCGGTTTGCAGCCACCTGCGCCGAGTTGGGGCAACATCATTGCGGAAAACGCGGGGCGTTATTGGCGGCAGTTTCCGCAAATGATTTGGCTGGTGTTTATTCCTGGATTAGTGCTCGCCGCGATTGTGTTTGCTTTCAACTTTTTCGGCGATGGGTTGAACGAGGCGTTGAATCCGGAGATTGTTGACTAGTCAATCAGGCAAATAGGCGATCCGTCAATCAGTCAACTAGTTGCTGATTACTGATCGCCCGATTGACTGATTGCCTAATTGACTCAAATCAAAAATCTGCAATCTGAAATCATAAATCTGAAATCGGGAGGGCGAATGGCGACATTACTCGAAGTCAAGGATTTGAGGACGGAGTTTCACACCCAGGATGGCGTCGTCCACGCGGTCAACGGCGTGACGTTCCACGTGGACGAAGGCGAAACCCTGGGCTTGGTCGGCGAATCGGGATGCGGCAAAAGCGTGTCCGTGTTGTCGGTAATGCGCTTGATTCCCCAGCCGCCGGGCAAAATTCCCGCGGGGCAGGTCATGTTCCAGGGACGCGATTTGTTGAAGGTGGACGACGAGGAAATTCGCTCCGTGCGCGGCAACAAAATCGCGATGGTGTTTCAAGACCCGATGACCTCGCTCAACCCGGTGCTGACGATCAACACGCAAATTTCTGAATCGCTGGAACTGCATCTGGGAATGACGAAAGAGCAAGCGCGCAAACGCTCCATCGAGTTGTTGAAGATGGTTGGTGTTGCGGAAGCCGAGGGCCGGATTGACGATTACCCGCATCAATTCTCCGGCGGGATGCGTCAGCGCGTGATGATCGCGATGGCGCTCTCCTGCTCGCCGCAACTCCTCATCGCCGACGAGCCGACCACCGCGCTCGACGTGACGATTCAGGCGCAGATCATTGACATCGTCAAACGATTGAAGCGCGAACTGGGTATGGCGATCATCTGGATTACGCACGACCTCGGTATTATCGCCGGGCTCGCGGATCGCATCAACGTGATGTATGCGGGTTTTGTGATCGAGTCGGCGTCGAACAAGGAAATGTTTGCCAACCCACTGCACCCGTACACGCTCGGCTTGCTCGGCTCGATTCCGCGTCTCGACGCCTTGCTCAAATCGAAGCTGACGCCGATTGAAGGTCTGCCGCCGGATTTGATTGAAATGCCCAAGGGCTGTCCGTTCTATGATCGTTGCCACTATCGGACCGAGAAATGCGCGAACGAAAACCCCATGCTCGAACTGGGCGCGGTGCGTCACTGGGTCGCGTGCTGGAATTGGCAGGACGTGCAGAAACTGCGCGCGGCGAAGCAGCAATCAGTAATCAGTAACCAGTAATCAGACAAACCTGACTACTGTCTACGGATGACTGACGACTGACATCTGACAAAGGAGTTGTCCAAAATGGCTGATACTACTCAGGATCAGTTTTTGATCGAAGTCAAAGGGTTGAAAAAATATTTCCCGATTACCCAAGGGATTATTTTCCAGCGCAAAGTGGCAGACGTGAAAGCGGTGGACGGTCTCGATTTTGCCATTCGCAAGGGCGAGACGCTGGGCTTGGTGGGCGAATCCGGTTGCGGCAAGTCCACCACGGGACGCGCGATTCTGCAATTGTACCGCCCGACGGCTGGCGATGTGTTTTTCAAGGGAAAAGATTTGTGCAAATTGCAGGGCGAAGAACTGCGTAAGATGCGTCGCCATATGCAGATGATTTTCCAAGACCCGTACGCCTCGCTCAATCCGCGCATGACGGTCGGCGACATCATCGGCGAGCCACTCGAAGTGCACAACATCGCCAAGGGCAAAGAGAAGAAAGAGCGCGTCCAGGAACTTTTGCAGATCGTCGGCTTGAATCCGTACTTCGTCAATCGTTATCCCCACGAATTTTCTGGTGGTCAGCGTCAGCGTATCGGCGTGGCGCGCTCGCTCGCGGTAAATCCGGATTTCATCGTCTGCGATGAGCCGATCAGCGCGCTCGACGTTTCGATTCAGGCGCAGATCATCAACCTGCTCGAAGAGTTGCAAGGAAAATTCCATCTGACGTACTTGTTCATCGCGCACGACTTGTCGGTGGTGCGGCACATTTCGGATCGCGTCGCGGTGATGTATCTGGGCAAAATCGTGGAACTGACGGATCGCAATTCGCTGTACAAGACTCCCTTGCATCCGTACACCAAAGCGCTCATGTCCGCCGTGCCGATTCCCGATCCGGTCATCGAAGAAAAACGCGAGCGCATCATCTTGGTCGGCGATGTTCCCAGCCCAGTGCACCCCCCGAATGGTTGCCGCTTCCACACGCGTTGCCCGGTGGTGATGGACATTTGTAAGAAAGTTGATCCCGAATTCCGCGACGTGGGCGGCGGGCACTGGGTCGCGTGTCACGCGGTTTAGAAGTTGGAAGTTGGAGATTGGAAGTTGGAAATTGGGAGTCAGAAGTTGGATGCTGAATTCCAACATCCAATTTCCGATTTATGATTTCCAACTTCTAGTTTCTAACATCCAACGTCCAACTTCTTCTGGAGGTAAGCCACCATCCGCACGCTCATCCTCATCCTCGCGGCAAGCGCGTTGATGCTTGTCGTCGCGTGCAGTGCGCCGGAACGAGCGAATGAAACGCCATCGTTCAGCGCGCCCGCGACCAACACGCCGCGACCTACCGTCAAAAGTGTTTCGCCAATTCCAACCCGCGCGCCCCAGCCCAGCGAAACGCCGCGCCCCAAAGTGTTGCGCGTCAACGGCGGCGCGCTGCCCGTAGTGCTTGACCCGCAAAAGTCGTCGCTGGTCAGCGAATGGGCGCATCTGCAACTCGTCTACGAGGGCTTGACGCGTTTCAACGAAAACTTGGAGCCGATTCCCGCGGCGGCGGAGAAATGGGAATACAACGCCAACGCGACCGAGTTGACGTTCACGCTGCGCAAGGGGTTGAAGTACAGCGATGGCTCGCCGCTCACTGCTACGCGCTTTGCGTACGCGCTCAAGCGCAACATCAATCCGAAGACGGCGGGCGATTATACCGCGCTGACTGACGACATCAAAGGCGCGCTCGATTGGCGCAACGCGCGACCGGACGCCAAGCCGGAGGATTTGAAAAAACTCGAAAGTGTAGTGGATGCGAACATTCAAACGTTGGACGCGAGCGGCAAGCCCTGCAAAACTGGCAAAGACGGTTACGCCCAGGACGATTGTCTGGTGTTGAAACTGATCTTCGCGCAACCCGCGCCGTACTTTCACATCGTGCTGGGCACCTGGGTCGCGTATCCGACCAGGGAAGAAGAAATCGGCGCGACGAAAGATATTTGGAACACCTTCAAGTCCTCGAGCGGCAATGGGTCCTTTGTCGTCAAGAGCGTCGAGCCGGGCGTCCGCGTGCGTTTCGAAGCGAATCCGAATTACTGGGGCGATAAAGCCCAGGTTGCCATCGAATACACGTACCTCACCGATTCTGCCAACGCGCTGCAAGCATACAAGAAAAACGATCTCGATGTGGTTGTCTTAGTCCCGGATGATGTAGAGAAGGCCCAAGCTGACGGCGATCTCGCCAAGCAACTCGTGCTGAGCCCCGGCGCGTGCACCTTCGCCGTGATGTTCGCGTTCGACAAAGAGCCATTCGCCGATCTCAGAGTACGCCAGGCATTCGCGATGGCGATTGATCGCGATGCATTTGTGAAAGACGTATTGCATGGCGCGGGCGGTCCGACCTTGACCTGGATTCCAAAAGGGTTTCCCGGTTATCCAGCCGACGAAAAGCGGTGGGCGTTCGACGCGACTGCCGCGAAAAAAGCATTATCGGAATCCAAGTACGTCAGCCCGGAGAAACTTCCGCCGATCACGTTGACCTTCGCGGATAGTGCGCGCAACCGCGCGCGTTTCGAGTGGTTGCAGAAACAGTGGAAACAAGCCCTCGGTGTGGATGCCAAGTTGAATCCGGTCGATCAAACCGCGTACGCGAACCTGACGCGCGATCCCAAGACCGCGCCGCCGGTGTACCTCCAGGGCTGGTGCGCGGTTTATCCCGATCCGCAGTACTGGCTCAGTCTGTACTGGAAAACCGGTGCCGTCGCCGACCGCCTCAAGTACTCGAACAAATCGCTCGATCAAATTCTCAACGAAGCGGACGCGACAGCGGATCCCAAGAAGCGGCTTGAACTCTACGGCAAAGCGCACGATATGCTGATGGTGGATGCACCCGCTGCGTTCATCTGGAATAGTGTCAACGCGTATCTGGTCAAACCCTGGGTCAAGAATTTCACATCTACTCCTCAGAATCGTTGGTTCCCCGGCGATGCGAATCCGCTGACGATTGACATTGACCAAGCGTTGTTGCCCAAGTAACCGGATGCGTTGAAATCAGCATCATCGCGCTCCTTGTCTTGCGATTAGGCGAGGAGCGCGTTTTGGTGCTAACCCGGAAACCAGGACTCTCCTGATGGA
>Ga0315294_10009625_pt1 | contig 10613 bp, 11 predicted proteins | sample YL17G13_40_MG_FD_203626 | JGI IMG/M metagenome (GOLD analysis project Ga0315294, IMG submission 203626) | Sediment microbial communities from Yellowstone Lake, YNP, Wyoming, USA - YL17G13_40 | ecosystem: Environmental > Aquatic > Freshwater > Lake > Sediment | place: USA: Wyoming | collected... | reverse complement strand
CTCCCTTGGAAAAGACCCCATTCACCCCCCAGGTAATTATTATTATTACCTATCCATGGGCTATGCTGAAACTTGCGCAATCTGCGTTATTCCGGATGGGAGGGAGACTCCATGCTGAGTTCTCCGGTATCCAGTCGGTCTGTTCAGACGCTGTCGCCCAGACCTATCTCACCGGCAAGCCGAACTTTTCGCTCGGTTGTGATGGTTCAAGAAGGTTTTCCGGGATTGCCGATGATGAGATGGTCATGGGATTTCCCGCAGAGATGCTGCCAGAGATCGTGGAAGCAGTAAAAATCATTACCCAGGCTCCCGGTTCTAAAAAAATATAACATTTTTTGATTAATACACAGTTGACGGGGATTTTTTACTAATTCAGAACTAAAAGGTTTTTTCAATTAGTGATAATCATATGTTGTGTTAAGGGGAATAGTCAATTCAACCATCCGGTTCAACGTCACCGATCAAAGAGCCTGAGCGTTCCGGCATACGAAGAATTGAGAAATATGTGCCGGGAATAGGACTTATTCGCACCTACAACCGGGGTTTGCTGAAGACCGACCTGATTGTAGCTGTCACCGTTTTTGCCATTCTCGTTCCCTCAGCTCTGGCCTATGGCGAGCTGGCTGGATTTGAGCCGGTGGTTGGATTGTATGCTGCTCTGGTCGCCATGATCGTCTATGCGCTCTTTGGCAGTTCAAGGCAGCTCATCATCGGTCCCGAGTCCACAACGGCAATCTTAGTGGCTACCGTAGTTGCACCTCTGGCAGGCGGGGACATTGCCCGGTATGCATCTCTGGCTGCGGCTTTGGCTATACTCATTGGCCTCATCTGTCTTCTCGCGGGCAAATTCAATATGGGATTTGTAGCCGATTTTTTCTCAAAACCCATCCTCACCGGTTACATAGCGGGAACCGCCCTGATAGTAATCGCCAGCCAGTTAGGCAAGATTTTTGGCATCTCACTGGTCAACGATGATTTTTTTGCGAAAATCTGGGAACTGATAACCAGTCTGGATCAGACGCACCTTTTAACGCTGGCAGTGGGACTGGTCTCGATACTGGGGCTTATCCTGATCAAACGCTTTGCTCCCCGGGTTCCCGGCACGCTGGTGGTCTTGGTTGTAGGCATTATCGTGTCTTCATTCTTCCACCTTGCGGATCTTGGAGTAGATGTGGTTGGCCAGGTTGCGAGTGGCCTTCCTTCACTGCAGGTACCGCTCGTAAGCATAGCCGATTTGAGAGTACTTCTGCCTGCAGCGCTTGCCATGACCGTTATCATCTTTGCGGATTCGGTGCTTACAGCCCGGGTATTTGCGAGGAAAAATCACTACGAAATAGACTCCAACCAGGAGCTGGTTGCATTTGGAGCGGCAAACGTCTCAACCGGCCTCTTCCAGAGTTTTCCCGTCGGTGGCAGCGCTTCAAAGACGGTTGTCAATGATGATTCCGGCGGAAAGAGCCAGATGGTGGGATTAATCGCTGCCGGATTGGTAATTGTTTTTCTTTTGTTCTTTACCTCGCTCCTTCAGAGTCTTCCCCTCGCAGTGCTGGGAGCGATTATCATCGTTGCCTGCATCAGCCTGATCGACATAAAGGAGTTCCGGAGTCTGAATCTGGTGCGCCACAGCGAATACTATCTGGCCCTTCTGACCGTCTTTGGCGTGCTGGTCATTGGAATCATTTCGGGAATAGCACTTGCCATAGGATTGTCGTTGATTGTGTTTATCCAAAGCGTATACCGTCCCCATACCTCTGTATTGGGAACGGAGCCGGGGGTGGATGGACATCATGGAATAGCACCTGGTGGTTACCAACAGATTTTGCCGGGCATGATTGTCTACGGATTCGATGCACCACTGTTCTTTGCCAATGCCCCCTACCTGATGGATCAGGTCATGGACCTCGTTTCAGCTGCCGATCCACCGATCAAGTACCTGCTCCTCGATGCCGAGGCGATTCCTGATATCGATACCACCGCGGCCGATACGCTCAAAGATATACACCAGGAGCTCCGCCAGAAGGGTATCACACTGGGTATAGCCCGGGCAAACACGCCTTTACGGGAAACCATGCGGCTCGCCGGCCTGGAGGATCTCATAGGTGCCTCCAATTTCTATCCGACGATCCGAACTGCAATTGAAGCTTTTCGTGAGCGTTCCCTTGGAGAGAAGTAGCCGGATCTGATAAAACTCAGATAGTGAGGCTTGAAAATGGTACAATCTACGGTATAAAATCGCGTAAATCACCGTTACCGGTGATGGGTTTTTTTTAAAATTCCTATTCACGGTTTTTCCGCCGATAAGCATGATATTACCAGGTATTGATGCATCCTGCGGTGGGTGAATCTATCCTCCGAGTACTAGGGTAACCATGATAATAATAACTGCAATCAATGCAGTCATGGATCCCGTCCAGATCTTCTTGGTAATCCGGGGTTCCTCTTCTCTCCAGTATCCCATGAAGAAAAGTTCTCCAGGGACCAAAATGTAACCAATGAAATTGTCGCTCTTCTCATCAGGCAGCAACAGTTCAGGATGTGTCAATTACGGCAAAGATCTTCTTTACCAGCTCCTCGGCCTGTTTCACAGCAAACACCGCTTCACCTTCGGTTATGGAGCCTGCTGCATCATAGACCGAACTGTTCCGTTTACGTCGCATCCGGTCAAAAATGATGCTGTCATGTTCGTCAAGAAACAATTCAGCAAACTTTACCACAGAAATGTGCTGGTTTGCCCCATCCGGGCGGTAGCCTTTTGAGAACATGAGTGCCCGCCCGGCCTGAAGGACTGCATTGTAAGCGATGTTATATGCCCAGTCCTTATTACTATCGAGCAGGGTTCTGGCAGTAGTCACGTCCCGCAGGGCGAGTGTACGTGCATTCTCTATTTTTTTCTGGTCAACAGGGAGGATTTTAATAAGTCCCTGCCGTTTCAGATCGTCAATCATCACAGGTTCCGATGATCATGATCTTAGGTTCCAGCATAACATTCTTTACGAAAGGATCTCCCGTTCGCTTTCGTTTTTTCAGGTCATCCCGCTGCATGAGCGTATAGTTGATCTCACGGTTGAGGGCACGCTCACTCTCATGCACGAGAGTGATGAGCTGGTTTTCATCCACGTCACTGACTATGAACAGGTCGATATCGCTTTTTGCTTTGGCTTTTCCCGAAGCAAACGATCCATAGATGAACATACAGTCAATCTTTTCAAGGTTTGCCAACTTTTCTCTGATGACCCTGGCAACCCCTTCGGTTTTGAGCAGTATTTTCTGGAGATCCTCGTAGAGGAAGAAGTCACGGTTGACCGCATAATACTGCTGGTTTCCCTTTTTCATTCCTGATATGAGACCAAATGATTCAAGGTTTGCAAGCTCCCTCCGGACAGCGTTCATATTCTCTTCCGTCATGCGGACAATCTCACGGACATAATATTCGCGCTCCGGGCTGAGCAGGAAGAGGGTGAGGAGTTTCACCCGGGTCTTCGATGAGATGATCGCTTCCAACATGAATACATAATGTATTCGATTGGATAAAAAATGTATTCATTTTATTGGGGCCCGGCGGCCTGATGGACACGCCACCCAATATGCCAGCGTGTCATCCAGATTTTGCAGAAGGTAATAGCAGACAAAAGAAAAAGAGCCGTAAATGTATATGAGTAGCCTCATGACCCCTAATAAGTCGTACACTCCCACTGGCGATGATAGATATTATATACCTCACTGAATGACACTTTGTCATGGCATCGGATCCGATAACGGGGTTCCAGAGGAGATACATGTCCTTTGGAGATATGCTCGGCGAGTGGTTCTACGGATTCCTCATGGTCGCCGTCGTCTGTGGGATAATAGGCGGATACAGTGAAATCTTACTGAACAGCCCTCTCGGATATGGCAGGGTCTACCTCACGGTGGTCCTGCTGGTACTCACCTTTGGGGTGAACATCGTGTGGGGGATCATCGATGGTAGTACCGTGATTTACGGCGGCCTGACGGATAAGGCAGACCTGGAGAAGACCCTCGGCGAGCTCAAAAAGGACAGGAACAACAGGGAATTGAGGGACAAGATTCTGGACTCGATCGGGGACTCCTCGGTTGATTATCTTCCGAATGCGGAGAAGGAAAAGATTGTAGACCGCATCATCGATGAGGCTCCGGAGGCCCCGTTGAAGTATCATTTAAGCGGGGACGACCGCAACACCCTGATCGCCATCGCCTCCTGTGACATCCTCGCCGTCATCCCGGTCATCCTTCCGTACCTGCTCCTCGGCTTCGGAAAAGTTCCCCTGATGCTCTCCCGGCTCATCGCCGCTATTGCCATCGGATACATTTGTTACCTCTACGCCGAACACACTGGCAGAAATAAATGGCTAGCTGCCGGCATCTTCGTTCTGTTTACGATCGTGGTTATGCAAATTACCTACTACTTCGGCTGGTGACCAGGCTTCTGGACGGATGGATTCCATTCTTTTTCATCTCCGCGAGCCCGGCTCCCAAGTCCCGGAAAGGGAACGTTCCGGCACCCCCCAAGGGAACGATATTAAAAGGTCACGGTAAAAGACGGATAGGGCATTCAGGTATCCCGCAGGGAAAAATCGCTGATTACCTGAAAAAAAGGGACTTACATTTTCATCTAACCCAGTGACTCCCGGGGCATTTTTTATGTCACTCGCAGAACAGGGAAAATAAGGCTCTGTCAGAAAAGACGGCCTCAAACTATCATAATTTGAGCCAGCACAGTGGTAGCAGATGCACATTTCGCAGTTGTCAAACCACGGGAGCTGGTGCATAATTCATTGGCGCTCCCTGACATGCTTTTCCCTTCAAAAAGCTCCTGGGAACCCCAAAATGCAAATCTTCCGGTGCAATAGTATACACTATGATTATAAAGGAGCAAAGAACAAGTGAAATATAACCATTGGTGATTTACATGGTTGAACAAAATGTTACTTCTCAACAGGCGGATGTCCGCCTCTTTCCCTGGTGGCTTGTCCTCCTGTGGGGTATTTTTGCAGTGATCATAGGTGCCATGTTTCTGTATTATCCTTACAAATCGCTCATGGCATCCATCTGGATCCTTGGCATTTACTGGTTTGTCGGGGGAATCTTTACCCTGTTTGCCGCGTTCATGGAAGCAACCGACCGGGGCTGGAAGATCCTCATAGCGATCATCAGTATCATCGCCGGTCTTGCTATTCTGGCACATCCGTTGTACGCTTCCTTAATCATACCTACCTTCTTTGTCATATTCGTGGGATTCTGGGCTCTTTTTATCGGGGCTGTCGAGATCTGGCAGGGTTTTGCCGGAAAAGACTGGGGTGCAGTAATACTGGGTGTCATCAGCTTAATCTTTGGTTTCCTTCTGCTCGGTTCGCCCTATGTTGCAGTTGCCCTTATTCCCTATATCTTCGGCGGATTTGCGCTGGTTGGTGGAATTGCAGCCATTGTTGTCTCCTTTATGGTAAGGGGAGAACAGAAGGCATTATAAAACCGGTAATTTCTTTTTTTCCTGAAGTTCTACTATCATACGCGATCATTGCGATTATATCGGGTTTCCCCACAGTTTTTCCCAAGGATACGCTGAGCAGGGAATAATTTTTGGATTTGATAGAGAAAGTGAGATAAAGGAAAAAGGGGAATTGCCCCACTCCTCACAAACACCGCTCCCCTTAATCAACCCAACCACCTACTGAGTTGTCACCTGGCCCACAACCCGGGCTCGCATCAACCCGGCCATCGCAACGAACAAGGTCAAGAACATTTTTTCAGACCTTCGTCAGAAAAAATGACCCTCATATGGGTGTTCTGGTGGCATTTCTAGGATTTTATGACCTAAACTATGTGGCAAAAAACAGCTCGATTTAAAGGGCCTTACAAGCCAATAGGTGAGGTGCAAATCTGCCGTATTTTGTCAAACAGGGCGATTATAAGGCTTATTCTCCACAGGAACAGAAAAAAGCGGTTTTATGAGGTTTTCCGGTATAGACCGGTATATCGGGAAGGGAAACGGAGCCTGAAATGGGCTTATTTTTCCTCAAAATACAGACTCTCTTATTCCCGGTGTCTTCGACGAAGGATAAATGGGGGAGAGTTCACTCATTTACCTTGTTGTTCTTTTACTATCTTATCTTTGACCTGCTGTCCCGAGAGAAAAACCATCGGCATTCCTCCGCCCGGGTTCACGCTGCCCCCCACAAAAAAGCAGGGATGATATTCCTCACCCGCTGGACAGCCGTGTACGGATCACGACGCTGCCTGCCAGAGAGGTAACAGTCATTCGTTTCAGAGGATATGCCCGGCAGGATGAGGTGGAGTCGGCAGAGGAACAGCTGCTGGAAGGATTGAAAAAGGCTGCAATTGAGCCGGTCGGTGGTCCCTTCCTGATGCGGTACAATCCCCCCTGGACACCCGGTTTCCTGCGACGGAATGAAGTGGCGGTCGAGATCAGAAGGTAGGGTACAGTCAGATCCTCGCGTGGCAGTGTAGCCACTGGAACTGGAGAATCGAGATAAGCCAGGGGTGCATCGTCCCAACCGGACAACTCCGGAAAACAGCGAGGTGATGTGAAGCAAGCCGGAGCATCAGCGAGGACGAGTGAACATGACCGAGCGTCTGCATATCCGTGAGAGCTATCCCGGTTGTGGCACTGCCCGCAGAACTGAATATCACTGATACCTTCCCGATCCTATCACAAAACACTGATACCCCATATCATGAATAGTATCTGTCGATTCGGTTGTCGTTTTGGTTGTCGATTCCGTGATAGATTTTCGCCACCCGGGAACCGGATGACGATGGATGAAACCTGTTGATGCAATCGACAGATGGTATTCTTGTGTAACATAGAATCAAAAAAATGTTACACAACGGTCTCTTATGTATCACCGGTGTTACACAAAGAGTCTCATAGTCTCATGAAACCGTGATTGTGGTACGCAGGAATTTCCTTGGTCTGACCAGAGAGACCAAGGGAGAATTTACCCGTTGTTTGTCTCAGTGATTGCAATCAATTGGGAGAAACGGAAGATAGTCGGGCTCTTCCCCTTTCCCTCCCGTGTCACGATGAGAATGTCTCCATCGGTCAGTTCACGCAGAATACGGTGGGCACTCTGTTTGGGGATGCCTGATTCCGCGATAAAATCAGCGCTCTTGAAGATCGGACGCGAGAAGAGCGTATCGATCGCCTGGATTGCGTACTGCGAGTGAGTTACTTCGGGGACATGCTGTTTCATTTCCTCGTACAGGTCAATGATCGCTGTTGCTTTCTGGTTGTTCTCCGTTGCCTGCTCGATCAGGGCCTGAAGGAAGAACGCGATCCAGCCGTTCCAGTCATCATCACGGGAGACCGCAAGAAGCCGGTTGTAATATTCGTTCCGGTGGTGTTCCAGGTGCGCACTGATGTAGAACATCGGTGTGGACAGGATCCGCTTGTCGTAGAGGATGAGGGGGACCAGCATGCGCCCGATCCTTCCATTCCCGTCGCGGAACGGGTGAATAAGCTCGAACTGCGCCTTGAGCACCGCAAGCTGCACGAGCGGATCCTTTTCTTCGGTGTGCAGATAATTCTCCCAGTTGGTGAGCGCGTCCATCACGAGATGGGGTGCAGGAGGGATGAACGTGGCCCGCTCGATAGGAGTGCCGTTGGGAGCGATGTAGTTCTGGATGCGCCGGATCTCACCGGGCTCCCGGTCCCGTCCACGGACGCTGGTCAACAGGATGCGGTGAAGATCCCGGATCATGTTGGTGCAGATTGGCCTCTTCCCAAGGTCTTCGACAGCGACATTCAAAGCGGTCCGGTAATTGATAATTTCCTGAATGTCAAGACGCTTGTCCTTATCGATTTTATGTGCCTGGTCAGCTTCGAACTGCAGGACATCTTCAAGGGATGCCTGTGTTCCTTCGATTCGCGATGAAATTACCGCTTCACGGATGGTGAGCGGGGAGAGGAGAATTTCAGGATTGACGATGCCCTGGAGCAGGCCGTCGTACCGGGCGAGAGCCGCGTTCGCTTTGCCGATGCGGGAGATGTGCTCGGTCCAGTCGATAGTATTGATCGGAAGGGTCCGGGGCGTATACGGTTCCATTTCTGGTTGAGTATAGTGTCTGGGAGATTATTAGATTTGGCAAGGAAGGGTGAAAACAGATTTAACCAGTCTATGATAGGGAGATGGTGTGGGAGAGGGATACAAAATGTATTCGATTGAGTAAAAAATGTATTCATTTTGCCGGGCCCAGCGGTCAGCAATACTTTTCACTCTCTGTCGCACACTCTCAAAACTCCTTCCCATTACGATACCTCCAGAGTCCGCTGTGAGTACGGGAGGGTTTCGCAACTGCGATGTGATCGTCGGCTGCGATACAGGGGAGTCCAGACAAAATCGTCAGCCGGCGCAAACTCGATGATGTGAGAAGCCTGTCGCATCAACAAAGAGAATGGGCGGTCGATGGATGGAGTGTACAGGATAACGAGTGATTCGCGGCTGATATCTTTGAGCATTCCCGCTATCTGCGGCACCATATTCTCTGCACCTTCAAAGAGGGTCGGATCGTGTTCAAGAAGAACAACCGTGTGGCTCACCTCTTTGAGTATAGTGAAAAGTTGGTGGGCTGTGAATGCCCTGCGGACCTCAAAGTTCTTGGATGACCGGTTGATCGAAGAGAGGAGGCGTGAGTAATTGCCGCTCACGTACAGGAAGAGGAACCGCTGGAGATCCGTGTTGTTGTTACGCGGAGACCATCACCTCCTCGGGTGCGATCACCGCATTGAAGGTGCATGGATGAAGCGTCATACCAGATTGATATATGGAAAAAGAACGACCTATTTGTGGTACTATTCTGGCTTTTCTGGCTATTCTCGGTGCCGTTAATGCCTTCATCTATACGTTACAGATGTTACATCTGCTTCCCACGTATATAGGACCGGTTGCATTTTACCAGTTCAGTCTTATCGGGGCTATTTTATGGGGCTTTTTGGCCTTCATATGGCTTGGAGTATTCGGGGCCCTTATGGTAGTCCATCCTCAGGGATGGCTGTTTATGGTATTGATCGCAGGATTTGATCTCATGTACGCACTTATCATGGTGCTTGGAGGTTCATCCTGGGAGGCAATGGCACCGATGATCATTATCTGCGCACTGGTATTGATCTACTGCTTTTTGCCCGGTACGAAAAAAGCATTCGGGATTCCCCAGTAAATCTGGGACAAATCCTGAAAAAAACCTATTTTCTTCTTTATTTCCTCTGCCTCCAATTTCAACCTTCCCTAATTACGACATCATCGATGGCATGGAAGGGGACAAGGTGGACGACCCTAGTAGCGTCTACCACGGAAAGCGGATGAAGAACGGGTGGAAGAATTCCGGATCGCCCTGGACCTACGATGTCAATCCAGAGCTGACAGGCTTACCAAGCGTCAAGAGGTAACGGGCTCTGCGACGACGTCCTGCAACAGCCATAATGTAATAACAGTTGTGATACATTTTCACACGCCTCCGTTATTGCTGAGTGAGTTAATTATATCTTTATCCGGATAGAAGGGAAACATATGTGGAAATTTTGGAAAAAACCAGAAAAACCCAAGACAAAAATCGACAAACTATCTGAAAAAGTGGATAAGACGGTTGCTGAAACTGAGAAAGATCTTCAGGGATTATCCAAAACCAAGCCTTCAAAACGTGAGAAAACTGTGGATGATGTCATTGTGAATTTAAAGGGGGATCTTGAAAATATTGAAAAAAAGAAATAATGAATATCTCCCGGAATCTTGTCGGGAGGGCTGCATCTTTTTCGTTTCCTCTTTTTAAAAGATCCTGACCTTTTTTATTTTACCCTACGCGAAGGTACCTTGTCGTTGTGCGATAATGGCGATGAGAATAATGAATGTTCCGGCAGCGGTCGGGTTTCGACGTTATATCAATTCACTTCGTAATTATCTTATGAAGTATATCGCGAAAGGATTGGTGATAACCGATACAAAAAAATTTGAAACATTTTGGACCAAAGAAATTTTTGTTTTCAATGAACTCCTATGGAAAAATGGATATCGAACTTTCCAACTTTCTCGTAGGTTGCAACAAGGTATGAGCTATAACCGGATTCATGATAGTTCTGTCTGGGGGCATACCGGAGAATCGGAGTTGAAAGTAATTCTACCTTTGAAAGACAACGATATTTCATTTGGGAGAGATTTAAGATTTCAGAATGGTTACTGTTTCGGGAATTAAATTAACATTAATTTTTTAAAAGATTTTTTTTAGTTTGCGGTAATTTTCTTGACATGGGGGAGTATCGATGGGAATAAAAATGACTCCTACGAAAGATTGGAGATAATGTGCTTGAAAATCATTACTTTACTATTTTCAAAAATTAACATATAATCATCAGAATGAGCAAATGATGAAATAATATATCCATTTTCAGGATATTTGATAATATACACATGCGTATTGTTGAAATTATATTTATTGGATACATTCTCAAAACAATAGGTATCTTTACAATTGCTTAATTCAAGGTCAGATAACCATAACTGAGGCTTATTTGTCCATTCATTTCCATAAAAGGTGTTAAGAGTTTTTCTGTGTGTTATAGCAGGAAACCAGTCTCCGATCCAAAA
>Ga0315294_10009624_pt1 | contig 10615 bp, 10 predicted proteins | sample YL17G13_40_MG_FD_203626 | JGI IMG/M metagenome (GOLD analysis project Ga0315294, IMG submission 203626) | Sediment microbial communities from Yellowstone Lake, YNP, Wyoming, USA - YL17G13_40 | ecosystem: Environmental > Aquatic > Freshwater > Lake > Sediment | place: USA: Wyoming | collected... | reverse complement strand
CGCGCTTTCATGATAATCACCTTTTCACTTTGTTAATTAAGTTTACGCACTTTCAACTCCATCACTATTATATCATTGTGCAGGATATTAGCAAGGGAAAAAAACAAACTATTTTATATGTTAACTAAGAAGGCATTCACGATATTCGAGGTCCTCATCGCATCGATGCTGCTCATCGTCTTTATCGTCGTCTTCTATATCTCAATAATGCATTCATTCGGCAATCTCCAGAGGATCATGGAGCTTAGAGCCGCCTCACTCATTCTGCAGGAGAGGATCAGTATCATAAGAAACCTCACCTTTGACCAGATCAATGCGCTCGGCGGCACTTTTACCTCGAGTGCCATGGGATCGTTACAGGATGCATCGGGGACCATCGAAAAGTCCTCGTATTGCGCAGGGGGCAAGATAATCAAGATAACCCTCCGGGTCAACTGGACGTCGTTTGACAGCAGAGCTAAGGACGCATCAATCGTGACGCTCATAACGGAAGACGGTATCGATAAAAAATGAGAAGAAGAGACGCGGCGGGCTTCACACTTACGGAATTTCTGATCGCGACCTTTATCATGCTCTTCACGGTCATCTCCGCCTATAACGCCTTCATGACGTTTTCAAAGGACGCGAAGATACTGGGGGCGTATCTCAACTCTTACCTCAAGGGCAGAGAGGTCATCGATCTCATCTCAAAAGATGTGAGGATGGCGGTCCGTGTGATGGATACCTACGGCGGATTCGTATCGACGGATGACTGCCTTGTCCTCAAAGTGCCGTCGCTGGATGAGGCGGGCAATGTCGTGAACATCGACGAAGAATTTGACTATGTGGTCTACCGCTTGGAGAGCGGCGACCTTTGGAAGACCGTAATGCCGGGAAGCGTCTCCGCGCGGGCTGCCTATGACGACGTCTTCAAGAAAAATATCGAGTCGCTGTATATCACCACTGCAGAGGTGGGGCTATCGTCCGTGGCGCATAAGGACGCGGTCATGTACGTGACGCTCCAGGTGGCGATCACCGGTACGGTCCTCGAGAAAGAGTACAACGTCAATGCGGGGACGACGGTGAAACTTATGAATTACGAGTGGAGATACGTGCGATGAATCCGCGCATGGTTTCGAAAAGGGGATTCATGATGGTGGGCGTCATCTATATATGCGTCGTCTTCGTCGTCCTCATCGTCGCGTTCATCGCGTGGTCGGTCAACGAATACTCATGGACGATGCGGTCGTACCTGGGCCTGAAGGCCCTCAACCTCGCCGACGCGGGCGCGGAATACGCGTTCTGGGAGATCGCCCATAACGGCGCAGCCTTCACCAGCTGGTCGGGGACAAATCCCAAGACGTTTTCTGTCGCGGGATTCCGCGATAATAGCGACGAGCCGGCGGGTGACATCTATGTGAACGTCGACAATACCTCGCCCGGCCATTACACGGTATCATCAGCGGGATTCGTCCCCAGCGCGGCAAATCTTATCGCGCGAAGGCGCGTGAAAGTGTACGTATACCCTCATCCGCTCTTCAATAACGCCCTTTTCGGGAAGACGTCGCTGGCCGTGACGGGGAACGGGGTTGCGGATAGTTACGACTCCCGGTTGGGGCCTTATAGCCTCGCGACGGCGCGGAGCAATGCCGACGTGGGCACCAACGGGGCGTTTACCATCGATCCAAACGCTCTGGTGAAAGGTGATGTCTTTGTCGGGCCGAACGGCACGTTGAGCGGGGATGTCGCGACAAAAGTGACCGGCGATGTCTATCACTGGGGCGCCGAAGTGGAGCTTCCCGGAAAAACGATGCCGTCATATGATCCGGCGATCCTCCAACCGCCTCTCAATGTGAGCGGCGGAAACGAAAGTCATCCGAAGGTGATAACGATCCCCAGCGGCACATGTGTGTACCAAAGTATCGCCTGCAGTGGCAATTATTCGACGCTCATCATCCCGGCGAACACGCGCCTCTATGTCCTTGGCGATTTTACTGTTACAGGTCAAGCCCGGGTCACCACTTACGAAGGTGTAGAGATATATGTAGGAGGAACCGGGAATTTTGCGGGCCAGGGCTTGGTCAACGCAACGGGCGTGCCGTCGAATCTCCAGGTTTTCGGGACGGGGACAAGCCCCATGTTGAGCTTCACCGGCCTCAACGATTTCTACGGAGCCATCTATGCGCCTGATTCGACTGTCTACATGGGTGGTAGCGCGCAGTTCTTCGGCGCGGCCGTAGGTGATGACGTCACGCTTGCGGGCAATACGACGTTCCATTACGACGAGGCGCTCTCCGACGTCGGGCCTTTCTCGGGCTACGACATCGCCTATTGGCAGGAGGAGTAGTATAAGGAGATGCCAATATCGTTCGATGATTTCAAGAAGGTCGAGCTGCGTGTTGCGAAGATCCTCGCGTGCGAAGAGGTTCCGGGCGCCGAAAAGCTTCTCAAACTGCTTATCGATGTAGGCGCAGAGAAGAGACAGATCGTTGCCGGGATCAAGAAAATATATCAGCCGGGCGAACTTATCGGTAGAGAGATCATTGTCGTGACGAACCTCGAGCCGCGGACGGTAATGGGTGTGGAGAGCCAGGGGATGCTCCTTGCCGCCGATGATAACGGACCCGTGCTTTTGCGGCCCGACCGCGAGGTCGCGCCGGGCAGCGTGATAAAATAGAGATGGCCCATGGACAAGAAAAGAATAGTTCTGATCGACGACGACAAGGACTTTTCCGACCTCATGCGCTTTGAGCTGGAAGGCAAAGGATACGATGTCGCGTGCGCCTATAACGGCCATGACGGCATCACCATGGTGAAGGCGCACCGCCCGGATCTTATCATCCTGGATGTCATGCTGCCCGCGGTCGACGGATTGAGCGTCGCGCGGCTTCTGAAATTCGACACCAAATACAAGGATATCCCGATACTCATCTTCTCTTCCAGAGACGATATCGACGCGCAGACGACGGCGAAGGTAGGCGCGGATACGTTCGTTAAAAAATCAGCGGATTCGCGCGAGCTCTTCGAGAAGATTGAAGCGATCCTGCGCCCGCCGCCGCTGGTGGGGCCGGTGCCCCATGAGGCGCCCTTGGCAGCCTCGCAGGCGCCGCGTGAAAGAGAAGAGGTGACGCAGGCGCAGACCGTTGACGAGCTGAAGACGAAGATACGCCAGCTGACCGCGGTCAACGAGATCGTCTACGATATCTCGCGGACCGAGGAGGTCGACGAGTGCATCAGGGTCTTTATCGAGAAGGTGAGTACACTCTTGACCGCGAACGTGAGCTCGTTCATGCTCCTGGATAAGAAGCGGGATGAACTGGTCGTCAAGCTCGCGAAGGGCCTGAAGGCAGAGATCGTCAAAGGTACCCGCATGAAGCTGGGTGAGGGCGTCTCGGGCAAAGTCGCCCAGGACGCGAAACCGATCTTCATGAAAGACATGAAGGAAGACCCGCAGTTTAAGGCGAGCGAAGGCAGGTCCTACAAGACCGATTCGTTCATCAGCGTGCCGCTGGTCGTCGACAACCACGTGCTTGGCGTGATCAACGTGACCGATAAAAAAGACCGCACGAACTTCACCGACGAAGAATTCAAGACGCTCGTCGCCATCGCCGACAAGGCTGCCGCGTCGCTCAAGACCTCAATGGCGTGCGCGGAGCTCAAGACGATCAATCATGTGAAGTTCGAATTTTTGGCGATCCTGACCCATGAGCTCAAGGCGCCACTCGTGAACGTGAGGAGCTCGATCGATGTGCTGCTCGAAGAATCGCGCAATGTCTTGAGCGATGCGCAGATACAATTTCTCTCCGCGGCGCGGCATACCATCGAAAGGCTCCTGCGGCTTGTCGATGACCTTCTCGAGATGTCGAAACTCGAATCAGGAGCGATCGAGTTCCGGAGAGAGACGCTCGATCTGGCAGAGATCGCGCGAAGGACGCTCGCCTCATTCAGGGTGCCGGTGGAGAAGAAATCGATCGCGCTTACCACCTCTCTCCCTGAGAGACAGCCGATATGGGGCGACCGGGACAGGATGGAAGAGGTCTTCTATAACCTCTTGAGTAACGCGGTTAAATTCACCCCCGATCACGGAAGGATCCATATCGCGTTTGATGATATGGGCGATGAGGTCAAGGTAAGTGTGAGGGATACGGGCCCCGGGATATCTCCCGATGACATGCCGCGGCTCTTCGACAAATTCAGCACGATGTCGATCACACAAGGGATCGTTGATAGGGGGACAGGCTTAGGTCTCTCGATCGCGCACGATATCGTGAGGCTCCACAAAGGCTCTCTTTGGGCGGAATCGGAGCCCGGCAAAGGGAGCACGTTTTACGTCCAGCTTCCGAAAGACCTTCGCAAAGAAGTGGCGAGGACATAATTTCGCGTGGGCTGTAGCTCCCCGCCGTCGCATTCAACACGAAATAGACAGAGTGCTTTGGCGGGGCGGGACGCCAACAGCACAAATACAGTAAAATAACATTGTGCCCGTAGCTCCCCGCCTAGACTTAATCGAGGGGCGGGGCAGGACGCCAACAGCGCAACTACAGTCAAACAGCATTGCGCCCGTAGCTCAATTGGATAGAGTAACTGGCTACGAACCAGTAGGCTGGCCGTTCGATCCGGCCCGGGCGCGCCATTTTTTCGTCGTTCGTATTTCGTAGTTCGTATTTCGTCAGTTGTGTCACTTCGTGACCTTGGATAGGATCCCTGGCAGGGAGTTTTACGATTACGAAATACGATATACGAACTACGAGATACGAAAATGCAGAAACTCGACGCGTTCTACATGGCCGAGGCGCTCAAAGAGGCGCAGAAGGCCTTTGAGGCTGATGAGGTACCGGTCGGCGCTGTCATCGTTCATGAGGGCAAGGTCATCGGCCGCGCCCACAACCAGATAAAGCTCCTCAAGGATCCTACCGCGCACGCGGAGATGATCGCGTTGACACAAGCCGCCTCGCATCTCGGCAATGAGCGGCTCCTCAACACCACTATCTATACAACGATAGAACCGTGCCCGATGTGCGCGGGGGCGCTCGTCCTGGCGCGTGTCAAACGCCTCGTGTACGGCGCAAAAGACCCGAAGGCAGGCGCTTCAGGATCGGTCGTCAATATCACCCGCCATCGTAAGCTGAATCATCGCCTGCAGGTTACGGCAGGAGCGCGTGAAGAAGCATGCGCCTCTTTATTGAAAGAATTTTTCCGCGCGAAGCGCAAGGCAACAACGTGAAGCGAAAACACATACCAAGATCCGCGCGCATAACCGCCGCTCATGATGCCGCACCCGCTTCGCCGGCTGTGCGCATTCCGCATCTCAAGGCTTTCGTCATACTTGCGGGTGCCTGTCTTATCGCGAATCTGCCGTTCATCCGGCAGGCGTTTCATATAGACGATTCGGTCTTCATCTACCTCGCCCGTCATATCCTCTCACACCCGCTCGATCCGTATAATTTTTCGCTCATCTATAACGGTGTTTCGACCACGGTCTATTCCATCTACTCAAGCCCTCCGCTCGGCGGCTATCTCCTGGCGGCGATGCTGCGCCTCTTCGGCGAAGGCGAACTCCCGCTCCACGCCGCGCACCTTTTCTATCCGATGATGTGCGGGATATTCGTCTATCTCATCGCGCGGAAATGCGTGCGGGACGATCTCCTCTCGCTTGGCGCGGCGCTGGTCTTTCTCTTATCGCCTGCCCTTTCTGTCATGGGCCATACGATCATGCTCGATGTGCCGTCCCTCTTCTTTTTTCTCGCAACGATTTATCTCTTTATGGAGGCAGGCGACCGCGGCAATATATGGCTGTATGTTGCCAGCGGTTTCTTCGGCGGCGCGGCATGCCTTATGAGATATACGGCCCTTGCGGTATTTCCGATATTATTTCTTTTCTTTCTCGCCCGCCCCGCCAATCGGAACATTCGCGCCGTTATATCACCGGTGGTATCAGGGGTTATTTTTTTATTGTGGTATTTCATCGCGCTCAAACTCTATTCATCGGCATATTGGAGTAATTTATCCTCATTCCAGTCAGGGCGTAATAACGTGTCCCGTATAAGCATGCACTTTCTCGCGAACATTACGTATTGCGCCGGCACATCGGTTTTTCCGCTCTCCTTTTTCGCCCTTTTCGCGGCACTGCGCACAAAGTGGACCCTTGCGCTCGTCGGCATCGCAGCCTTGATACTATTATGGTGCGGGCGTCTGCTGGCGGCAGGCCTCGGCCATACACCGTCGCAGGTTACACTCTTTCTCGTCATATGCGTAGCCTACAGCGTCTTTCTTGCGGCCGCGTCCGGCAAGATACGGCAATGGATGTCCGAAAAGACCGAATGCGTTGTATTATTTGTGTGGATAATATTTCTCATGGGGTTCAATTCCCTGTTTTTGCATGCGTCGGTCAAATACAACGTCCTTACCATGCCTCCGATCGCCATACTCTTTGTCGTGCTCTTAAAAGACGTATATCCAAAAAGATATGTACTTATCCTCGCCGCAACGATAATCCTCACGGCGTTTTTGGCCTCGATGGTCTCGTTCTCCGACATGCGGTATGCCAATAGCTACAAGGAATATGCGGAGAAGGTCTATGAGGGCTATAAACGGGAAGGCAACAAGATCTTTTTCACCGGCCATTGGGGATGGGAGTACTACATGGCGAAGATGGGCGCGCAGCCTATCGTCAGTAACGGTGAAAACAAACTGTCGAAAGGGGATATCATCGTGATCCCGAGCGTACCGTGGCCGCAACGCCTTCCGCCGGAGATAAGGCCTAGGCTCGCCCTCCGGGAAAAGGTCGATGTCCCCTTCCCGTTCCCGATCCGGACGATGAGCGGACCGGCGAACGCGTTCTTTTACGCAAACTATAATTATCCGCGCCATCAGGGGGTGCTGCCGTATACCTTCGCGCCTTCGGTCCCTCTGGAGACATTTTATGTGCTCGAGGTCCAATGAGGCATCGTTAAATGGCGAAGATCCTCTTCTTTAACCCCCCTTCGCGTGACGTCTATCTTTCGACGAATACGAGCGTCGCGACACCAAACTATCCGAGCCTCACCATCGCCACCCTCTCAGGCCATCTTACCGGCGCCCACGACGTGAAAGTTGTCGATCTCGATTACGAGACCGATACAAAGCGATGTATCGTGAACTCCCTCGACAACTTTAAACCCGACATCGTTGCCTCGAGCGCGAATACGCCGGGCTACTTTTCGGTGCGCGATATCATGCGCGTCGTCAAGGGGCATGACCCGCGCGTAAGGACCATCGTCGGCGGCGTGCACGTCACGGCGCTTTCCGAAGAGGCGTCGCGAGAGCCCTCTTTCGATATCATCGTCCTCGGCGAGGGCGATACCGCGATCGGCCAGATCCTCTCCCGTCCGATCCGGGACGTCCCCGGGGTCATCTATACGGACCCGTCGAGCCTCGCGCGGGCGCGGAGCGCACAAAGGGCCACGATCCGCGATCTTGATAGCCTGCCTTTTCCGGCATGGCCCCTCTTCGACCTTCGCCGTTACACGCATTCCCGCATATCGGCAAGGAAGAACCCCGTCGGCCTCATAGAGACGAGCCGCGGATGCGCCTACCAATGTAATTTCTGCAATAAACTCACCTTCGGCAGCGAGCACCGGATGAAGAATCCGAAGAGAGTTGTCGACGAGATGGAGTATGCCCTCGCATGCGGATTCAAGGAGATCCATATCATAGACGACAGTTTTACGCAGGTCATCTCCCATGCCAAAGAGGTATGCCAAGAGATCATCCGCAGAAAGCTCTCCTTCCCATGGTCGCTCTTTAACGGGGTGAGGGCCGACATGGTCGACGCCGAATTCTTCGCGCTCGCGAAAAAGGCGGGCTGCTGGCAGGCGGCATTCGGCATCGAGTCGGGGGATCAGGCGGTCCTTGACCGGATCAACAAAAAGACGACGCTCGACGATATCGAACGTGCCGTCGGCATGGCCGCGCGCGCAGGTATACATACATTCGGTTTCTTTATCCTGGGCCTGGCCGGCGACACGGAAATGTCGATGAAACGGACGATAGATTTCGCCAGGCGCCTCCCCCTCGACATCGCCAAATTCGACATATGCATCCCGTATCCCGGCACTCCGTATTACAGAGAACTGAAAGAAGCGGGGAGGATCAGGACCGAGGACTGGTCGCAATACAACTGCCATCAAACAGCGCTGCCCCTCTTCGACCACCCGAACATTTCATGGCAGACGCTCGAGCGGTACTACAAACAATCATTCAGGGATTATTACCTGAGGCCTGCATACGTCGCCCGAAGGGTCGCCAGAAGCCTTAAGGCAGGGGACCTCTTCCATGACGCGTACTATTTTTTCAAGGCGAGGTTTTAGACATGGCATGTAACCACCATACGGTAAGAGAGACCGCGTGCCATGGCGGCACGCCGCTCTATCGGTGCGATGACTGCGGGCTCATCTTCACCGGCCAGTACCGGCGGCCGTTCGATCCGAAGGAACTTTACGAAACATATTACCGGCATGAGCTTTCCGGCGCGGGCAGGTTCGGGTACGGTGTCGAACGCCTGATCAAGTTCTTCCGTTTCTGGAGGGCGTTCAAGATATTCACGACGTATCCCCGCGCGAAATCCATCCTCGACATCGGCAGCGGCAGGGGGTTCATGCTCTATTATCTCAAGCGATATTTCGGATATAGGCGGACCGCGGGCACGCAAATATCGAAGAACGCGTACGAATTTTCCCGCACGACACTGGGGCTTGAGATATACGATAAGGATCTTCTGGAGCTCGAATTTCCGGATGAGAGCTTCGACGTCGCGACCGTGTGGCAGGTATTGGAGCATGTGCAAAGGCCCGAACAGTATATCGAAAAACTGCGCCGGCTCCTGCGCAAGGGAGGCCATATCATCGTCGAGGTTCCCAACTATCATTCATGGACCAGGGCGCTCACGCGCAAATACTGGCTCGGCCTCGACCTTGCGCACCACATATATTTCTTCACGCCTCGGACGCTCTGCCGGATGCTCGAAAAGCACGGGTTCAGGATAAGGAAGGTCCATACGTTTTCGCTCGAATACTCGACCTTCCTCTCGACCTCGAGCCTGGTAAGCGTAATGACCGATACGGACAATCTCTTTTTTAACTGTCTGCAGGAGCGCCGTTTCAACTGGCGAATAGGCCTGCACGCGCTCCTTTTTTTCATCACAATACCCCTCTCTTTTCTCGTAAATGTGCTTCTCTTCTTCTCCCGCAAAGGAGAGGTGCTTTTCGTCGGCGCTGAAAAGGTGTAGGGTCCGACCCTCAAGTATTTGCTTGCGCGCCCCTGCGGGATGCGATACAATTTCATCAGCAATGATTGCGACGGAAGTATTGCCAGTTTATACATGTATCATTAAGCGGCCATGTGGAGGGTGATGTCAGAAAATAATAATTATCAAAGAAGAAAGACGATAAAAATCCCAGACCCATCAGAGTTATTGGCAGAATTTATCGGGATATTTTTAGGGGACGGATCTTTTCGAAACAAATATCAAATAACCATTTCATACAATCATAGAACTGAGAAAGGCTACGCCGCCTATATTCGGCGTATAGTGTATAAACTATTTGGGCTACGTTCAAATGTAAGAATTAGAAAGAAGTATGGGAGCGCAGAAGCAGTTGTCACGAGCAGCAACTTGGTTGATTATTTAAGAAAAGAGACCGGTTTATCGTATGGAAACAGCAGAAACCAGTTAATCTTGCCGGGCTGGATATCAAGAAATAAGAAATACAAAATTGGTTTTATCAGAGGGATATTCGATTCAGAAGGGTGCGTGTATGGTCATATGTATCGATCAGGTTCAAAGTCGTATTCATACGTTAAAATCGCGATCACGAATTATTGTGACAAGGTATTAACTGCAGTATACGGTTTTCTTGCGGATCTGAAAATTCATGCGGTCAAGTATAATAATAGAGTGCATATTTATAGCGATCTCGAAACAAGGAGATTTTTTAAATTAATCAAAAGCCATAACGCCAAAAACAAGATAAGATTTAAGAATTCAACGATTTATCGGAGAGGTACCCAAGTGGTTTAAGGGGGCGGTTTGCTAAACCGCTGTATGGCCAAAAGCCGTACCGAGAGTTCAAATCTCTCCCTCTCCGCCATGACTTACCGGAGCGTTCCCAGATTCAATCGGGAACGCTCTTTTTTTGTCAAATCCTCTGTATTCTCCGACGACAATTAATCCCAGCAATAATCAGACATCATCAGTTATCATCAGGAATCAAACTTACTAAAAATCGCTCGAGTGTGGTGAAAGTGTGGTGGCCGCTATGAGGGGCTACAAAATTTGCGTGGCAAATTTTGTGCCTACGGCTTGTCTATAGCCTCTTGGGCAAAGAAATTTTAAAAAAAGATGCAGCATTTTTACCATTTTTTACGTCTCTATATATGAGGAGACATGATGTCCCATTTGGGTATGGGGCCAAAAAACAGAAATGGAGGTGTATTGTGACAGAAAAGGGATTTTGGAACTTTTTGAATAAATCTCTCGTAAAAGGTAGGATCCCACAGGCATCCGGTTACATGGATAGCGACAATAAGCTTGTCCAGAGCGCGGGAGAGTATTTTGGCGGGCATTCCGTATTGTTCGAAGGACACGATAAGCTTGCAA
>Ga0315294_10009623_pt1 | contig 10615 bp, 10 predicted proteins | sample YL17G13_40_MG_FD_203626 | JGI IMG/M metagenome (GOLD analysis project Ga0315294, IMG submission 203626) | Sediment microbial communities from Yellowstone Lake, YNP, Wyoming, USA - YL17G13_40 | ecosystem: Environmental > Aquatic > Freshwater > Lake > Sediment | place: USA: Wyoming | collected... | reverse complement strand
CGGGTGGAATGTAGACGTTCTTCACCAGTTGCTGAGTGATGGAGCTGCCACCGCTGCCCTTGAAGAAGCCGGGCCCGAAGGGGGTCAGGTTTTCCATGGCAGCCCGCAGCAACCCCTTTATGTTCACCCCCGGGTTGTCGTAGAAGCTAGCGTCCTCGGTGGAGATGGTGGCTTGGATCAGCCAGGGAGAGATCTCCGATATGGGGACAGGGTTCTTCAATCCGGACAGGGGGTCCACGAACTCGTAGAGCAGGTTGCCGTTCCGGTCGAAGATGCGGGTGCCAGCCGAGCCGGTACGTGCCAGTTCCTCGTCGGGCGGAGCCAGGTCGTGCGAGTAGTGGTAATAGACGGCGAAGACAGCGCCGCCGCCGATGGCCACGAACGCCACCAGCAGCAACGCCAGGCCGCTCACCAGCCACAACCAGGCAGGGCTGGAGCGCTGACGACCGCCATTGAGCTGCCGCAGCCTCCGCCGCCGAGATCTGTGCGCGCTGGCCATGGTCTCTCTATCCCCTCTTCTCTAGTACAACGAAATGGGACAGGCCAAAGTTGCTCAGGGGCGAATTTTCCAGCGGGTAGACCACGCGGCGCAAGATCGAAGAGGCCAGGGCACTTCGAGCCGCCAGGTTGTCGAATCCCGGAAAGATGCACGTATGGACGATGGGCCTCGCCGCCAGGCCGGCGAACAACCGCCTGAGGCCCCGCCTCGTATAGGCGCGCACGTGGGGCGCCAGCCGCTTGCGCAGCCCGTCCGGCAGGTAGTTCACCAGAGGGATGTTGCCAAAGACATAGCGCTTGCCCAGGAAGATGCCGTGGGTCTCGAAGGGGTAGAGACGATTGGGACAGTAGATAACGATCTTTCCCCTCGGCCTGGTCACCCGGCAGGCCTCGCCCAGGGTGAGGCGATCGTCGCGCACGTGCTCGAGAACCTCGTGCAGAAGGACGACATCGAAGGCAGCGTCGGCGAAGGGCAGGTGTTCGCTCACCGCCACCGCCAGGTGGGGGAGGGCCATCGCCCCCCGGCGAACTCGCTCCTGGTCGATGTCCACTCCATAGACGTGGGGCGAGAACTCCCGCAGGCGCCGGACGAACGTTCCCACGCCGCAACCGATATCGAGGATGCGACGGCCTTGCAGGGGGACGTGGCGGCGGATGAGATCGAGGCGGCGCTCCAGGCCGAAGCGCCAAACGTAGCTGGGCTGGCCCAGGCCGGCCACCTCGGGCACGGATGCTGTCTTCACTTCCTCAACCACAACCTTACGTATGGTAGCAGGGCAGGCCGCAGTAGGCAAACCGGCCAAGCGGCTGCCAAGGCCCTCCCCCCATGCGGCGGACGGGTGCTATAATGGGGCCACTTCTCAGAGAGGAGCCGCGTCCATGGCCATCACCCGCGAGGAAGTCCGCCACGTCGCCATGCTCTTCCGCATGAGCTTGAGCGAGGAGGAGATCGCCAGGTTACAGCAGCAGCTCTCCCAGATCATCGACTACTTCCAGGTGCTCCAGCAGGTGAACACCGAGAGCGTCCCTCCCACCTCCCACACCCTCCCCCTGGAGAACGTGATGCGCGACGACGAGCCGCGCCCGTCCTACCCGGCCGAGGACATCCTAGCCAACGCCCCCCTGTCCGAGGGCGGCTTCTTCCGCGTGCGGGCGGTCCTGGAGTAGGCGAGTAGGAGGTCACCGCTGAATCTCTACGACCTCACCATCCACGAAGCCGCCGCCCTCCTCGCCCGGCGCGAGCTGTCCTCGCGCGAGCTCACCCAGGCCGTCCTCGACCGCATCCACCAGGTCGAGGAGCGCGTCGAGGCCTACGTCACCGTCACCGAGGAGTTGGCCCTGGCGCAAGCGGACGAGGCCGACAAGCGCATCGCCGCCGGCGACGCCGCCCCTCTTACCGGCATCCCCGCCGCGATCAAGGACGTCATCTGCACCAAGGGCGTTCCCACCACCTGCGGCTCCCGCATGCTGGCGAACTTCTTGCCGCCCTATCAGGCCCACGTCACCGAACGGCTGCTTGACGCTGGCCTGGTGATGGTGGGCAAGGCCAACATGGACGAGTTCGCCATGGGCTCCTCCACCGAGAACTCGGCCTTCCACCCAACCCACAACCCCTGGGACCTGGAGCGCGTGCCCGGTGGCTCCTCCGGGGGCTCGGCCGCCGCCGTCGCCGCCAGCGAGTGCATCTACGCCCTGGGCTCGGACACCGGCGGCAGCATCCGCCAGCCCGCCGCCCTCTGCGGCGTGGTGGGGTTCAAGCCCACCTACGGCCGCATCAGCCGCTTCGGCCTGGTGGCCTTCGCCAGCTCCCTCGACCAGATCGGCCCCCTCACCAAGGACGTCACCGACTGCGCCCTGGTGATGAACGTCATCGCCGGCCACGACAGGCGCGACTCCACCTCCGCGCCCCTGGATGTCCCCGACTACACTCAGGCGCTCATCCCCAACCTCAAGGGCATCCGCATCGGCGTGCCCCAGGAGTACTTCGTGGAGGGGATGGACAGCCAGGTGCGCGCCTCCATCGAGGCGGCGGTCAACAAGATGGCGGAGTTGGGCGCCGAAATCGACTGGCAGGTCTCCCTTCCCAGCACCGGCTACGCCCTCGCCTGCTACTACATCATCGCCCCCAGCGAGGCGATGGCCAACCTCGCCCGCTACGATGGCGTCAAGTACGGCTACTCGGACAGGCGTGGCGATAGCATGTGGCAGAACATGGAGCTGACCCGCCAGCATGGCTTCGGCGACGAGGTCAAGCGCCGCATCATGCTCGGCACCTACGCCCTCTCCGCCGGCTACTACGACGCCTACTACCTGAAGGCCCAGAAGGTGCGCACCCTCATCCGCCGCGAGTTCGACGCCGCCTTCCAGCGCTGCGACGTGCTGGTGACCGCCGTCTCGCCCACGCCCGCCTTCAAGCTGGGGGAGAAGGTGGCCGACCCCTTGCAGATGTACCTGAGCGACGTCTGCACCATACCGATAAACATTGCCGGCCTGCCCGCCATCTCCGTCCCCTGCGGGCTGACGGACGCCAGCCCTGAGCCCGGTCGAAGGGGCCTGCCGGTCGGCGTCCAGATCATGGCCAAGCCCTTCGACGAGACGACCATCCTGCGGGTGGCCTACGCTTACGAGCGGGCGACGGATTGGCACAAGGCAAGACCGAATCTGTGAGGTGATAGCGATGGAACTAAACGAGGCCCAAAAGCTTCTTGCCCGAGGCTACAACTGATCGGAGTCCCTGTTGCTGGCCGTGTGCCAGGAGCAAGGGATCGAGTGCACGGCCATCCCCCGCATCGCCACGCCCTTTGGCGGCGGCATCGGTGGCAGAGGCGAGGTCTGCGGGGCCGTCACCGGCGCCGTCATGGCCATCGGCCTCAAGCACGGGCGCGAGGACCCCTCGCAGCCCAACAAGCATGCCTACGCCCTGGCGCGCGAGTTCTGCCGCCGCTTCGAGGAGGAGACGGGCCACCTCTACTGCCGCGACCTGACGGGGATGGACCTGAGCACGGCGGAGGGAGTCCAAGCCTATCGCCGCTCCGACGTGCCCCTGCGGGTGTGCATGCCGGCCGTGGGCGCCGCCTTCCGCCTGGCGATCGAGCTCGTCGAGAGGCCCGCCCCGGCCGCCGATGCTTGAGGAGCTGGTGGAGGTCGCCTGCTACGCCGGCAGCCGCTACCCCCAGCGACCGCAGCGCCTGACCTGGCGCGGCGGCGAGCACGAGGTGCTGGCGGTGGAGCGCGAGTGGCAGGAGCCGCACCGCCGCTGCTACCTAGTGCGCATCGAGGGCGACCTACGCCTCACGCTCTCCTACTACGAGCGGCGCGACCGCTGGACCGCAGCGGAGGTAGAAGCGCGCTGACTATCCGCTGCCAGCCCTACCTGACCCACCGCCTCCTGGCGTACCACCCGCCTGCGGCAGGCTGGATCTCCGCCCCACGAGCTAATCCCTTCGCATCTCCGACTTCCTGATGACGAATGCCCGCGTCCAGTGGCCGCACCGCGGGCAACGGAGGAACTTCCAGCCGCCGCCGCGACCGGGGCCATGAGGGCTGACAAGATCCGTCAGAATTCGTATTGCGAATTCGCTACCGCAGTTCCGGCAGCGATAGGCGAAGGTGCGCGCGTGCCAGCCCACCAGCAGCAGCAAACCAATGACCACCATGACGAGAATAACGATTGTCCCCATGTCGGATCGCAGTTTGACGAACGATTGAGACAGTGTCAAACCGCTGTCAGGTTCATGGCGGCGGAGCGACCAATGCCTGTTAGGGGGACATGCGCCCGTGTGCGCGGGCGGGGGTGCTTCGGTATGGCCGGGGTTGATCGCTACGGGGAAGAGTCGGATCCCGAAGGGCGCGCCGCTTGTCGCCAGCCTTCCCTACCTCCTCCACCGCCTCCTGGCGTACCAGGCGCCTGCGGTGAGGGCGAGCAGGGCAGAGAGGACTTTCTTGCTGCGACGTAACTAGGACACCCTACCTGCGACCCTACACTGCAGTTGCCGCAGCGCTGCGGCGGGTGTACGATCGGGAACCGGAGTAGAGCGCAAGGAGGTATGAGCCATGGCAGAGAGTGCCTACAAGATAGTAGAACTCGTGGGAACCAGCAAGGAGTCGTGGGAAGCGGCAGCCCGCGGTGCGATCGAGCGCGCCGGCAGCACGCTGCGCGATCTACGGATCGCGGAGGTCGAGAAGCTCGACATGACCGTCGACAATAACAAGGTGGTCCTTTACCGCGCGAGAATCAAGCTCTCGTTCAAGTACGAAGAAGGATAGCGTCTCCGCCGGTGACGGCTGGACATCGCCGCGAATAGTCTCAACCGGCGCCCTCGTCGGGCCGACGCGGACGCCAGCACCTGCTACGGCCAGCCCTGGGCGATGACGAACCAGACGATGGCCTTGGCCAGCTGGAGGACGAGCAGCGGTCTCGGCGAGCGGCTGGCGCCCTATCCAGCGTTCGCTAAAGGATAAGGCCCTACGGCAGGCCGCCGATGATCTTGCCGATCTCCGGCCTGGCATAAGCCCGCAGGGTCTCGGTGCGAACGTTGCCCAGCGAGCTCACCGCCAACGCCGCCTTGGTCGCCGCCTCGTCGTCGGGCGCCTCCATGACCACCACATAGTCATAGCGGCCCATGGTCAGGTAGATCTCACTCATCCTGGCGCCGACCTGGCCGAACAGCTTTTCAACGGCGGCGATGCGCTCGGCCGCCTCCTTGACGTTGCGGATCCCCTGGTCAGTGAAGCGAACCAGCGACACGTACGTAGCCATCAGGTACCTCCTTCTTCAACCTCTTAGACGGTCATGACAGCCCCAGCCCGATACGCCTCGCGCCTATCAGTTTCGGCTATGTCATGCCTAGAAGCGACCCTAGTCTACATATCAGTAGAAATTTGTCAAGCGGTCGATGGGCCAATTTTAGAGAAATCCGTGAAAAGTCTGCGTCCTGGCTTTCCACGCGTCCACGTGATAGCACGGACGCCCTAGAGTGCGGGCTGCGCTCCCAAGGGCGTCTATTAGGCCAGAGGCGATGTCGTTAGGGGTGGCAGTAGGCCCCCCCCTACCGCCAGGGTCTGCCCGCCGCCAGGCGGAGGAAGTCGGCGTGGGCGCCGGGCGCCCCGGCGATCGCCCCCTCGCTGTGGATGCCCACCGGCCCGCCGTCGCGGTCGCTGAACGCACCGCCGGCCTCTCGCACCAGCAGGATGCCCGCCGCGATGTCCCAGGGGTACAGTACGTGATGGACGAACAGGTCGAACCGACCGCAGGCAGTGTAGGCCAGCCCCAGAGCAGCGCTCCCCATGATGCGCACGCTCTGCATCCCCGGCCACAGCTCGTGCAGCAGGCCCAGCAGTCGACCCGCCCGCTGGTCGTTGTAGCCTAGGCCCGCCGTCACCAGCGACGCCTGCACGCTCTCCTTCTGTGAGGCCTGCATCCGCTCGCCGTTCACAAACGCCCCCTCGCCCTTCTCGGCCCAGAACTCCTCCCCCCGAACAGGGTCGTGGGTTAGCGCCACCAGCGGTTCCTCCCCACAGCATAGGGCGATGTTGATGCAGAAGAAGGGGATGCCGCGGGCGTAGTTGTGGGTGCCGTCCAGGGGGTCCACCACCCACATCCAGCCCTCGCCCCTGGCGCTGGCGGGGCCGCCAGGTCGGCCGACCTTCGGCCCCGTCTCCTCCGAGAGGACGGAGTGGTCGGGGTACTCGGCGGCCAGGATCTGGTGGATGGCCCGCTCGGAGGCCAGGTCGGCGGCGGTGACCAGGTTGCCCCGCCCTTTGACTCGCACGTCCTGCGGACGCCCGAAGGCCGCCATCACAATGCGCTCGCCTTCGCGGGCGCAGAGGCGGGCCACCTCCAGCGGGCTCTTGCCGCTCCTGGACAGAGGGGCCTGCCCTGAGCTTGTCGAAGGGAGGTCAGTCGCCATAGGGCGCAGGCAGCCCCATCTTCTCCCGCGCCTCGGCCAGCGTCTGGCGGGCGATGGCGCGGGCGCGGGCAGCCCCGTCGGCCAGCACCCCCTCGACGTAGCCCGTACGGCCGGCCAGCTCCTGGCGCCGCTGGCGGAAGGGAGCGAGGACGCGATTAATGCCGTCGGCCAATTGCTGCTTGCACTCGACGCAGCCCCGCTTGGCGGTGATGCACTCTTCGTACACAACCTCCACCTCGTCCGGGTTGACGTAGCCATGGAGGCTGTAGACGTTGCACACCCAGGGCCGACCGGGGATGTGACGATGCGTTCGCTGGGGGTCGGTGACGGCGGTCATCACCCGCTCCAGCGTCTCTTCCGGCGTAGCGGCCAGCTCGATGTCGTTGTCCAGGCTCTTGCTCATCTTATTGACGCCGTCGAGGCCCATCACTATCGGCGCCTCCGTAAGCTTGGCGTGAGGCTCGGGGAAGGTCTCGCCGAACAGGTGATTGAACCGGCGGGCGATCTCCCGCGCCAGCTCCAGGTGAGGAAGCTGGTCCTCGCCCACGGGCACCGTGTCGGCTTTGTAGCCAATGATGTCGGCGGTCATGAGGACAGGATAGCCCACCAGACCATAGTTCACGTTATCGGGGTGGAGGCGCACCTTGTCCTTGAAGGTAGTGACGCGGGTCAGCCAGCCCAGGGGGGTGATCATGCCCAGGAACGCGGCCAGCTCCATCACCTCGGGCACGTGCGACTGCACATAGAGGATGCTGCGCTCGGGATCGATGCCGGCGGCCAGCAGGTCGAGCACGGTCTCCCACACATTCTGCCGCAGCTCGGCCGGCTCCCAGGGCGTGGTGATCGTATGAATATCGACAGCGGAGTAGACGCAGTCATATTCCTCCTGGAGGGCCACGAAGTTCTGGATGGCCCCCAGGTAGTTGCCCAGATGCTGACGGCCCGTGCAGCGGATGCCCGCAAATACGCGGCCGCGCTTCATGGTGAGCCTGTCGAACCATTGGTCATGAGCTCACAACCTCGCAAAGGTGGGTTATCGGAATACTAGCATGCGACGGAGGCGGGGACAAGACAGCACCGGCTACATCCTGTCGGGCGCCGCCACGCCCATGAGGCCCAGCGTTCGGGCCAGGGCGTTCTTGCAGGCCGCCACCAGCTTCAGTCGGGCCTTCGTCAGCGGCTCGTCGTCGGAGAGCACCCGGCACTTCTCGTAGAAGTCGTGGAAGGCTGTGGCCAGCTCGAGGGCGTAGTGGGGCAGATGGTGGGGCTCTAGTGTGTAGGCCACGCCCTCCACCACCTCCGGCAAGAGCAGCATCCTGCGGATGAGGGCCAGCTCGGCCGGGTGGCTCAAGAGCGCCAGGTCGCCGTCGGCGTAGTCGACGTCCTGCTCGCTGGCGTGCGTCAGGATGCCGGCGACGCGGGCGTGGGCGTACTGGACGTAGTACACGGGGTTCTCAGCACTCTGCCTCTTGGCCAGCTCCAGGTCGAAGTCCATGTGGGAATCGGCGGCGCGCGCCAGGAAGAAGAAACGACAGGCGTCGGCGCCCACCTCCTCCACCAGCTCGCGCAGGGTGATGATCTCGCCCGTGCGCTTGGAGAGCCGGACGATCTCAGACCCCCGTCGCAGGGTCACCAGTTGGTAGATGATGATATCCAGCCGCTCAGGGTCGACGCCCAGGGCGGCCACGGCGGCCTGCATGCGGGGCACGTGACCCTGGTGGTCGGCTCCCCAGACGTTGATCACCCGCTGGAAGCCACGCAGGACAAACTTATCGTAGTGGTAGGCGATGTCGGAAGCGAAGTAGGTGGGGGAGCCGGTAGAGCGCACCAGCACGTTGTCCTTGTCCTCGCCCAGAGCCGACGAAGTGAACCAGACCGCACCCTCCTTCTCGGCCACCACGCCCTTCTCCCGCAGAAGCTCCATCGCCCGCTCGTAGGGGCCGGCAGCGGCGTAGAGACTCTTCTCGCTGAACCAGACGTCATAGTCCACGCCCATGGCCGCCAGGTCGCTGCGGATAACCGCCAGCATTCTGGCCACGCCCACGTCGTGGAGCTCGCGCGGCCAGGGCTCGCCCGATGGCCTCACGAAGGCCTCGCCCTGCTCTGCCTTCAGCTCCTCAGCCAGCTCCACCATGTAGTGGCCGGGATAGCCTGCTTCGGGGATGTCCACCTCCCGCCCGAAGATCTGCTGATAGCGGGCATATAGCGTGCTGGCGAAGATCTCGGTCTGGGTGCCAGCGTCGTTCACCAGGTACTCCCGCTCCACCGCGTAGCCGACAGCCGCCAGCACGCTGGCCAGGGTATCGCCGATGGCCAGGCCGCGACCGTTACCCACATGCAGGGGGCCCACCGGATTCGCGCTGACGAACTCCAACTGGAGGCGCTGGCCCTCGCCCAAGGGCACATCGCCGAAGCGCTCGCCCTGGGCGAGGATGGCGTCTACCTGGCGGGCCAGCCAGGCATCGCTCAGGCGGAAGTTGATGAAGCCGGGCGGAGCCACCGCCACCTCGGCGATGACATCGCTGGGCCGGATGTGCCTGGCGATAGCCTCGGCGATAGCCAGGGGGTCGGAGCGGGCGGCCCGGCCTAGCTTCATGGGGAGACTGGCGGCATAGTCGCCGTGCTCTTCCCGCGCCGGGCGCTCCACCGTCACCTCCGGCAGGGCCAGCGGCGGCAGGTCTCCCTCCTCCTGGGCCCTGGCGGCGGCGTCCGCGACAAGTTGGGCGATCTCGTGCTTGATCAGCATTCTCTCAGCTCACCTCCGCCGTGACCCGTTCCCACAAGCGCGACACCTGACACTCTAGCAGACGATGCTCCGGCCGCGCTAGCGAAGGGTCAGCCTCCAGCAGGCGAGCGGCCTCCGCTCGCGCCCTCTCGATGAGGTCGACGTCCGACAAGCGGGCCACCTTCAGGTCGGGCATGCCCGTCTGGCGGGTGCCAAAGTACTCGCCGGGGCCGCGCAGACGCAGGTCCTCCTCGGCCAAGCGGAAGCCATCGTAGATGGTCTCCATGAGGCTCAGTCGCTCCTGGGCCTCCTGCGAGGGATTGTCCGCCAGGAGGATGCAGTAGCTCTGGTGCTCGCCGCGGCCCACCCGGCCGCGAAACTGGTGAAGCTGGGAGAGCCCGAAGCGGTCGGCGCCCTCCACCAGCATTACGGTGGCGTTGGCGACGTCGATGCCGACCTCCACTACAGCAGTGGCCACCAGGATGTCCAGGTTGCCGTCGCGGAATGATCGCATCTCCGCCTCTCGCTCAGCAGAGGGGAGGCGGCCGTGCACCAGGCCCAGGCGCAGGTCTGGGAAGACACCTCGGGCCAGGTGCTCGTATTCCTGCACGACCGCCTTAGCGGCAATCGCCTCCGACTCCTCTATCAACGGGCAGATGATGTAGGCCTGGCGACCCTTCGCCACCTCCTTGCGCACGAACCCGTAGACCTCGTCCCGCTCGTGCGGCAGGGCGCGGATGGTCCTCACCGCCTTGCGCCCGGGCGGCATCTCGTCGATGAGGGAGATGTCCAGGTCGCCGTAGACGGTCAGGACAAGGGTTCGCGGGATGGGCGTGGCGGTCATGACCAGCACGTGAGGGGACTGGCCCTTGGCCCGCAAAGCGGCCCGCTGCATGACGCCGAAGCGATGCTGCTCGTCGACGACCACCAGGCCCAGGCGGGGGAAGGCGACCTCCGCCTGGATGAGGGCGTGGGTGCCGATAGCGATGTCCACCTCGCCGCAGGCGATAGCCTCCTGGGCGGCCGCCTTTTCCCTGTCCCGCAGGCTGCCAATGAGAAGGGCAACCCGTAGAGGCTTCTCCATGTACGGCGGCTGGAACACGCCGCCATCCAGGGTGGGTTCGCGCCCGTCGCCAAGGAGGGCGCAGATAGTGCGGTAGTGCTGCTCGGCCAGGATCTCGGTGGGGGCCATCATCGCCCCCTGACAGCCGCTGGCAACAGCAGCCAGGAGGCCAGCAGTAGCCACCACCGTCTTGCCACTGCCAACATCGCCCTGGAGGAGGCGGCTCATGGGCACATCGCGGCCGATATCGGCTGCCATCTCGCCCATGACCCGCCTCTGCGCCTGGGTGAGCGCAAAGGGAAGAGAAGATAGGAGGCCAGCGAGTGCCTCCGGCGACAGGGCCAGCGGGTGGGCTCGGCCGCTCTCCTGCCAGGCTCGGCGGCGCATCAGGACGCCCAACTGAATGATCAGCAGCTCCTG
>Ga0315294_10009622_pt1 | contig 10617 bp, 8 predicted proteins | sample YL17G13_40_MG_FD_203626 | JGI IMG/M metagenome (GOLD analysis project Ga0315294, IMG submission 203626) | Sediment microbial communities from Yellowstone Lake, YNP, Wyoming, USA - YL17G13_40 | ecosystem: Environmental > Aquatic > Freshwater > Lake > Sediment | place: USA: Wyoming | collected... | reverse complement strand
GGCATGCGGAAATGGAAATCCGGCGGCGCCCACTCCCACCATCCCCCGTGGGTGGTGTAGTAGAGCCCGTGGAGGCAAAAGAGATTGCCGCCCAGCAGGAAATGCTTGTCGGCGGCCTCGGAGAAACGGGACGGCTGTGCGTCCCATCCCATGCTGTGGAATGCCTCGAGCCAAACGCGCGGGCGCTCGTAGAGGTGGGATATCGAGCTGGAGACCTTGGTCTGCACCAGCGCGGTGGCGCCCTCGGGGGCGTCGTTGCCCGGCGCGGTGAACCAACGCACGGCGCGGAAGTAGTCGCCGTACACGTCGGGTTGCAGGCCGCGCCCCTCATTGTCGCAGCCGTAGATCAAACCGCGCTTCCAATGCCACTCGAAGATGGGCCGGAAGTATCGTTCTTCGGCCAGTTGCACCATCACGTCGGCATAGTCCAGGCGTATCTTCGGGGTTTTCGGCCCGATATCATACCGCAACGCGGCCAGGAAGGGCCGGACGTCGTACCCCTTGCGCTTCCGGAACTCGTCCGAAAAATCCTCCGACCAGGTCCCGTTCTCCAGGGGCACGGAAAGCTCGTCCTGGAAAAAGTAGTTCAGCCCCCGCCGCGCGTCCGGCGCAACGTGGTTCTCAACCTTCTGGAAATACCTCTCGATAATCTCCTTGCCGTGGTCGGGGTGAAGCATGTACCCGGACTCCGTCGCCACGCTCACGATCCGCCATTGGCCCTCGGGCGCTTTCCACACGATCACGCCTTCCCTGGCCTGCGGCAGAAGCTCGATCGCGGAAGCGCCGTTCAGCGTCTCCCCGTTGCCGCGGAAAGCCACCACCGAGACGGCGGTCTTGACCACCCCGATCCGGACCTCCTGCCCGCCTTGAACCACCCGGTCTCCCTCGATCCGCAACTTGCCCTGGTAGTTCCTCATGGCGGGCAGGGCCGCAATCTCGTCCGGCCACTGCCTGTTGCCTGGCGTGCAGAGCGTGTAATCGTCCAGGCCAACGCCCATGCCGCGCTTGGCGCACTCCCCCGCGAACCAGTTCCACAGATTCCACCATTCATCCGAAAAGATGCGCGGATCGCCGGGGTCGGTGATGCCCCAGCGGCCGTAGCCCGCCTTGTTGAGTTCCAGGTCAATGTCCACGTGGGAATGAGGATAGCTCACGGCGAATCCTTGCACACCCGCTTCATGCAGCCGGTCGAGCTGCCACAGCAACCGCTCCTTCGTCAGTCTATCGCCGACCCACCAGTAGAACGGCACTTCGCCGTAGCCGGGGGGGGGAGTCTTGAACCCCGGCAGCGCGTCCAGGTCCGCTGAGCGGTCCGGGTATCCCGGCGCGCGGGATGGGCGCTCAGGCAAATGCTCTACAGTGGCATAAACCCCGTCTGACATGGGTCCCTCCTGGGGGAAGACAGGATGCGATAGAGAAAACCACAGCCCGACGGACAAACACAGTGATAAACGGCTTGCGCGTCGAACGGTTGTGAGAATCTTCATGTCAGGAAGCCCTCCCTATTCTTTCTTTTTCTCCCGCGACAGCTCCGTGACGGTGAGGGCGAAGGGTTCGACCGCCGCGCGGCTGAGAGGCGCCGGGTGCAATTCGCCGCGCGACCAGAGGCTGACCGCCGATGCCCGGCTCTGGCCATCGGGGCGCTCGGAAGCTCCCGGCGGCAGGATGGAAAGCGCCTTGTCCACGTCGCCCAGGGGAACCCACTGGGTGTAAGCCTGCGCGGCCTGAGAGTTGATCGTGCCGCCGTCTATGCACGTCAAGGCGGGGAAGTTCAGATCGTTTTCGCGATCCAGCGAGCCAAAACCGTCCAAGCTCTGGTAATAACCCATCACGCGGCGGCGCGCCTGAGCCTGGGCTTGCTCCGGCCAACGCTCGGGAGCGTTCCCGTACTCGGCGCGGGCCTGTCGCCAGGCGTCGGCCAGCAAGCCGTCAACGTACTCCCGCTCGAGATCGCCGAACGGCGCCTTGCTGTCCTTCTCGATTTTTCCGCGGGCCTCCTTAAGGAACCTGGCCAAGCCGGATTCCCCGCCGCCGTAATTGGCGGCAAGGTCCGTCTGCACGATGCGGAACATCGTGTTGAACTTCAGCGCCAGCACCGCGCCCGGCGAGGCCAGGTCCGACGGCGCTCCCGCCGCCAGCCAGGGCTTGAGGACGTCCAGCGCCGCGCGGGCGTCCGGCGAAAGGTCCCGCCCCAGCGCGTCGCGCAGGTGCAGCCCCAGGCGGGCAATCTCGCGCCGGGCCGGGTTTACCCTGTCGTATTGGATATCGAGCACGTCTTGCGGACTGAACCGCTCCCTGGTCTCCAGCCGCTCGCGCAGCCGCCAGGACCGGATCGTGTCGCCCATGCTGCCGGTGCTCGTGCCTTGGGCAATGGGGTAGAATGAGGCGATGGCCCGATGGTTGGCGCTGGCGATCCAGCCGCGCTTGGGGTTCATCATGTGCGGGACCAGATCGTGGGGGATGAAGCCTTGCCAGTCGCCCCGGGTGGCCGAGCCGTCCATGGCGGCCCCGCCGCCGTCGGGCGCGCCGGGCGCGCGGATGGGCAAGGGGCCCAGCAGCCAGAAACCGATCGTTCCGTCCCGGTCGCCGAAGACGATGTTGGCGGTGGGAAAGCGCCAGCCCTCGAGGGCCTCGGAGAACTCAGCGGCATTGCGGGCCCGCATCATGGCCAGTACGCCCTGGAAGGTCTCGCGGCTGGTTTCGCACATGGGGATGCGCTTGAGCGCCACGGGCGGGTCCTGCGGCCCGGCAAAGGCGAACTCGTTCACGATCGGACCAAAGTGGGTCAGTCGGACCTTCAGATCCTGATCCCGGCCGCCCCTCACGCGGATCTTCTCCTCGACCGTTTCCATCTTGCGCCACTTCTCATCGAGCCGGTACTCGTCCGCGCGGGCCGGGTCGGTCTTGAGCATGAAGAGATCGGCCTGATCGGCGCCCAGTGCGGTCAGGCCCCAGGCCACGCGGCCGGTCCAGCCGATCAACAGCGCGGGACTGCCCGGCACGCCAATCCCGCGGGCGTTGAAAGTCTTCCCCTGGATGTGAAACTCGTAGAACAGGGCGGGGTTGGCGACCGGGGTCTGCGGATCGCTCATCAGCACCGCGCCGCCGCCGGTCTTGGCGCCGCCAACCACCCAGGCATGGCTGAACTTGGGGCCTTCCCCGGTTGTGGTTTTCGGGGTCCCCTGCAGGCCGTGCTCGCGCGCGAACGCATTGACCCGCTCCACCCATTCGTCCGTCACGTCGCCGCGCTGGATGACCGAGGCTGCATCGTCGGGAACTATCCGCCCCGGCCTGCGCACGATCCGTTCACGCCCCCCGGGGCCGGCGGGAATGCGCAGCTCGCGCCCGCCCGCACCGCCACCGGGCTGTCCCGCCTCGCTGCCCAGAGAGCGCAGGCGCATCAAATCCCGCGTGCCGTCACCAGCGAAGAACTGTCCGAGGTGCCACCAGCTCGCGATGCAGTCGGCGGGGGTCCACGGTTCCGGCTCCAAGCCCAGCTTGTCAAACAGATAATGCCGGTTCTTCCCTTGCGCCGCGAAGCTGTCATTCACCCCGCGGCTGTAAGCTTCGAGAAGGGCAAGGGTGGAATGGTCCAGACGGCGGGCCGTCTCGCGCGCGGCGCGGTGGAACCCGAACGTGCGCATTTTGCGGTCGCTCTGCACTGTTGTTTCCTTGCCGTTGCCCTTGGCCCGGTCGCCTAACACTTCGGCTGACCGGCCCTGGATGATCCGCAGCGACCAGGTCATCTGGAACCCGCGGTCCTCGGCCGTGGCGACCCCCAGGCCATACATTGCCCCCTCGTCGCTTTGCGCGAAGACGTGGGGTGTGCCCCACTGGTCGCGCAGCAGCTCGATCTTGCCCCAGGCGGCCTCCGGGGCGGCGGCGGCGGCGCCACGGGCGGCCAGCAGAGCCACCCCCAGGAAGAGGAGTGAGAACGTCCGTTTGGTCCAATGCATGGTTCAAGGCTCCTCTAGTGGTTGTTGGATGTGATTTCCACGCCCACAAGCCCGCGGCGGGTATTCATCGCGCCGGACTCCGACAAGGGCGGAAAAAACCGGACTTCCGGCGGTCACGCGATATTCAACAGTTCCTCGGCGTGGATGAAGCGGTCGTGGACCTCGATGGAGAAACCGAACATATCATCCGCTTTCATCTGCAGAAGATCGAGCACGCCGGGGCGCAGCACGTATGCCAGGCCGTCGTAACCCAAGCCAAAACCCATGCTCATGGAAAGAATGACTCCGACGTGCACGATCGAAACCAGTTTTTTGTGATTCGGCGCCGAGAGCGGGTCCGCGTAGAACCGGATGGATTCGACAATCTCATCGGGCAGATTCCAATGCTCGGCGATTTGCGCTCCCGCTTCGGCGTGGCTCAGGCCGAGTATCTTCATCTCCGCTTCGGGAAAGCCGGCGCCGGTCTGCTCCACGTACAGCAGGAGCCGCTGAAATTCCTCGCCGACGTAGGTGTTGAGGATGATCTTGCCGATGCAGTGCAGGAGCCCGCAAGTGAAGGCCGAACCCGCGAGGGCGGAATCCACCCCTTCGGCCACGCGCTGGGCGCAGATCGCGCTTCCGACCGCGTGCCGCCAGAGCTGGCCCGGCTCCAGGCCGTAGCCCGCGACCCGCTTGCGGTACATCGGGGAAAGATGCCCGGCCAGAACGAAATTGACCAGGGCGTCGGTGCCGATGTAGATCATGGCTTCCTGAAGGGAGGTGACCTTGCGGGGCAAGCCGTAGAAGGTCGAGTTGCACAGGCGCAGGACCTGCATGGTCATGGCTGGTTCATGGCGGATCACCTCGACGATGTCGCGCGGGGCCACGTCCGGGTCGCGGCACATTTCGAGCAGCCGCAGCGCCAGATCGGGCATCGGGGGAAGATCGTTCACTCGCGCCTTGAGTTCCTCGATGGAGATCATAGGATTCGGACCTCCCCGCCGGGCAGCTGGACCTCGACGCTCCCGTCTTTGAGGCGAAGGCGCATCGTTTTGCCGGACACGCCTCCCACCAGCTCGGCGGCGACAAGCAGGCCGTTCTTGTGGAAGATCCTCCGCGCGGCCTGGCAGTTGCGCCTGCCCATGTTGAGGGCGCCGGACTGGTCCATCACGTTCGCTCCGCCGGCCATCTTGACAATGATGCGCTCGCGCTCCGCCCCGAGCTGATATACCGCGCGGAACAGAAGGGGAATGCCGATGTCGGCGAACATGTAGGGGTTCTGGCGGGCTTTGTCCGGATCGAGTGAGGCCTCGGGCAGCATGTAGTGCAGCAGCCCGCCCACCTTCCTCACAGGGTCGTAGACGGCCACGGCGACACAGGAACCGAGCGTGTGGGTGGCGAGTTCGTTGGCGGCCCCAGAGGCGGTTTTCATGCCGGCAATGTCAACAAGGATGCTTGCCATGTTGGCAATATCGCCCGAAACCGTGCTATAATCAAGGGAAGTTTTCGGCGGGTCGGACAAGTCAGGCCCGTCGGATCAGTCGGATCAGTCGGATCAGTCCGATCAGTCCGATCAGTCCGATCAGTCGGACAAGGCGAACCATTCCCCGTGAGTCTCACACCCAGACCGCCTTTCCCCGTTCTTCTCCTGGCCGGGCCCACTGCCACCGGCAAAACCGCCCTCGCCATCGCGCTGGCCCGCCGCCTCAAGGCAGAGATCATCTCTGCCGATTCCATGCAGATCTACCGGGGATGCGCCATCGGAACCGCCCAGCCCACGCCGGAGGAACTGGGCGGGATTCCCTGCCACTTGGTGAACCTCCTGGAGCCGGACCAGCCCTGGTGCGTCGCGGATTGGCTGAGGGCCGCGCGGCGGACGGCGCAGGAAATCCAGGGGCGCGGGCGGGCGGTGATCATCGCCGGAGGCACCGGGCTCTATTTCAAAGCCTGGACGGATGGGATCTTTGAGGCGCCGGGCGCGGGACGCAAGACGGATCTGCGCGCGCGCCTCGAGGCCGAATGGGACGCCGACGGTGGAAAGACCCTGGGGGACAGACTGCGGCGGGTGGACCCCGCGGCCGCCGCGCGGGTGCACCCCAACGACCGCCTTCGCGTGGTGCGGGCCCTGGAGGTGTATGAATCCACCGGCCAGGCCCTGACCGAGCTGCAGGCCGAAGGACGCCGGCGTCACAACCCGCCCGCGGCGCTGCGACTCGTGCTGTGCGCGGGCCGAGAGGAACTGTATCGCCGCATCAACGAACGGGTGTTGGAGATGATGCGGCGGGGATTCGAGGAAGAAGGGCGGAGACTGCTCGCCTCGGGAGCCACGGAATCCTGGCCGGCCATGCGCGCCCTGGGATACCCGCAGATGCTGCGCCTGGCGCGCGGGGAGACCGGGTGGGAGGCGGCGGCGGCGGAGACGCAACAGCTGAGCCGGCGCTATGCCAAGCAGCAGATGGTGCTATTCCGTCAATGGCCCGGCGCGGTCTGGCTCGACTCCGGACGCGGGTGTGAGAAAAACGCCGGAACCGTGGAGAAAATGCTTGAGTTTTACCCCTCTGATGGCTTTTAATTCTTTCTCACGGTTACCAGAGGGGACTTGAACGAGATCATCCTCTGGCCGTTTGCACCCGGGCGAAGGGAAATGGCAGGCATGTCGAATCACACAGTAAACCTACAGGACAGTTTTCTGAACCATGTTCGCAAGGATGGTTCGGAAGTGGAAATGATGCTGGTGAACGGCACCTGTTTCAAGGGCGCCGTGCGCGGATTCGACAATTTCACCGTGATCCTGCACGTGGGAAACCAACAGCATCTGATCTACAAGCACGCCATTGCCCAAATCGTTGCGGCCAAGACCGCCCGGCCGGCCCAGACCGAGGGCGCGGAGGGGGAGCCCCACACACACCCCCGGCTCCCGCGCGCCAGGAAAAAAGCGGACGTGGCCCCTGCCAGGGAAAAGGACAAGGAGAAGGACAAGGAGAAGGCGGCTGCCAAGTTCAACTCCCTGGACCTGTCCCATATCAAGTTGCCCGCCCCGCCTGAAGAGGGCGGCGCCGTCCCGCAGCCTGAAGTCCAGAAACCGGCTTAAGGGCTTGTCCGCAGATAGGGAGAACTCCCTGGGTTCTCTCGGAATTGTCCGCGTAAGACACTGTTTGCGGACAAGCCGTAAGCACAGGCGGGATCATCGGCATGCGGAAGTTTCTTCTTAAAGCCTTTCTGTTTCTCGCGATCTTCAAGATCCTCGATATCGGCGTTCTCCACCTGCTCACTTATCTGGACCAGATAGGCCCGACGGAAGATCCGGGATTGAGGATGATGTACGCCGGGAAGCTGCACCCGGACATTCTCATCATCGGAAGCTCGCGGCTGAAGATGCAGATAAACCCGGAGATTCTCGAACGCGAGACCGGGATGAGCGCGTATAACCTGGCAGTTTTGGGCAGTAATTTCGAGAACCATTTTTTCGTGCTCAAGGAGTTCCTGAAGCCCGGTCCCAAACCCCGCATGGTACTGTTTGAGGCCGACGTGGAGACGCTGGATATCACCCAAAAGTTCGCTTTCCGCGCCGACGCTCTGCAGCCCTACATGCTGGTTTCCAAGCGGGTCTTCATGATCTTTGCCGACACGAGGCTGCGGCGCCTGGCGTACGGGGCCCTCCCCTCGCTCGTTTTCCGCAACCGCGTTTTCAGGGTCGTCGGCAAACTCCTCCACTTCGAGGGGCCGGGAGACGACATCACCGAGGTCAAAGGCGCGTACTTGCGCGAAGGCCGGCAGCCCGATTGGATTACCGAAAGAACGTGGAAGTGGACCATAGGCGGCATCTCGCCGGAACGGCGCAGCCAATTCGAGGAACTCGCCCTCTGGGCCGACAGCCAGGATTGTCTCGTCGTGCTCATGGCCACGCCCCGATACAAGTCCGACAACCAATTGACTCCCGGTTTGCGCGAGGCCGCCGTCGAGTTCTACAGCGATCTCGCCCTGCGACACCCACGCATCGCCTTCCTCGACTACACCAAGGACGAGCGCATGGACCCCAGATTGGACTACTTCTACGACCGGATCCACATGAACGCCCAAGGCGCCCGGTTCTTCTCCAATCTCCTGGCTCCCCGGCTGGCCCGGATCGCCGGCGAGAGGCGAAACACCCGGCCACCGGATCCGCAAACCGCAAAGAATCCCCACTCCGCCAGGGTCATATCCTGGGGTGGCTAACATGCGGCAATGTCCTGCCTGTGACTTCCACAACGTTGATTCCAGGAAGGCCTGCCTTAAGTGCGGGACGGCCCTGGTGCATCGCGCCGACCTCGCCCTGGAGCCGCGCAGACCGCTGTTCGGCGGAGCCCCGCCGGCCCTGCGGCGCGCCCTGGGCCGCCTCCAGCGCCGCGCCGCCCGAGCCCTCGAGGTCCCTCTGCCCGAGAACGTTCCGCACCGTTTTCCCCTTGTGGCCGCGTTTCTTGGTCTTGTTCCCGGCCTGGGACAGCTCTACAACCACCAACCCAGGAAGCTCCTCTATCTCCTCCCCGCCACTGCCGCGGGCCTGATCCTGAGCATACATTTCATCACCACGCCCTGCGTGGGCAATGTCTTCATCGCAGCCACACTCCTCGTTCTGATGCTCTCCTACGCGGACGCGCTGGTGACCGCCGCCCGGATCAACGGCCAGTACTTCACCTTCCGCAACCTCCTCGCCGCGCTCACCTATCCGATCTTTCTCCTGGGGTTCTTCGGGACTATCTGCGCGGTGATGGCCTGGCTCCAATGGCCGCTCTTCACCCTCTTCTACATGGGCCACGACTACATGCGGCCCGCGATCCGCAGGGGTGACCGCATCTGCGGCGAGGCTGTCACGTACTTCTTCCGCGACCCGAAACCGGGCGAAGTGGTGCACTACGATCCCCCGGGGTTTTCCGCCGAGAAAACCGGCTCGGACTCCATATTCGGGAACGATCGCTATCTGATCAATCCCCAGAACGCCTGGGAACGCGTGATGGCCGTGGGCGGTGAAACACTCGAGAGCCGCAACGGGGTCTTCTACGTGAACGGCAAGCGTCTCTCCCGCGAGTATTACCCCCTGATCACGGACCAGATACCGGAGACCTTCAAGATGGAGTGCCCGCCGGGCAAGTTCATCGTGCTCATCACTGCCGCCCCGGAGCAAGAGGATATCATCAACTCTCTGAAGAACGGGCCGGGAAACAGCCAGGTGCCTCTTCTCAAGACCTTGCATCTCATCGGCTGGGAAGAAGCGTGCTGCGTCGGCAAAACCTACAAAGAAGCCGGGATGACAAAGCGAACGTTCTACGACCGGGCTTGGTTCCGCTACCATCCTTCCGCCCGGCGGTGCTTCTTCCAGGCCCGCGGGCCAAGGTTTGTCGCGAATGGTGAATGATGAAAGATGAAGAGGAAAAGAGGAGGTTTGTGATGGCGAAGTGTCCCGTCTGCGGTTTCAACAACTTGCAGGATCGGACCACTTGCCTCAAGTGCAGCGCCGCCCTGGGCAACCGCATCCGGATCGAGATCGGGGACAAGCCGGGGCGGCAGCCCTTTCGTCCCGCGTGGCCGGCCAAGCTCCTGCGCTTTGGCCGAAGGTCCTTCGCCAAGCTGGCCGCGGCCCTGGCTGTCCCTCTTCCGGAGAACGTCCCGCACCGCTTTCCCTTTGTGGCCGCATTTCTGGGGCTGGCGCCCGGCTTGGGGCAGCTCTATAACCACCAGCCCAGGAAGCTCCTCTATCTCCTCCCCGCCACCGCCGCCGGCCTGATCCTGAGCGTACATTTCATCACCACGCCCTACGTGGGAAATGTCTTCATCGCATGCACACTTCTCATCCTTATGCTCTCCTATGCGGACGCCCTGGTGGCCGCCGCGCGGATCAACGGCCAGTACTTCACCTTCCGCAACATTCTGGCCGCAATCTCCTATCCGATCTTTCTCCTGGGATTCTTCGGGACTATCTGCGCGGTGATGGCTTTCCTCCAATGGCCCTTGTTCACGATTTTCTACGCGGCGCACAACTACATGGACCCCGTCATCCGAAAAGGCGACCGGATCTGCGGCGAGGGCATCTCGTATTGGCTCCGCGATCCCAAGCCCGGCGACGTGGTGCGCTATGACCCCCGCCGATTCTCCGTGGAACTGCCCAACCCCGACCCGCTCGACGGGGATCCCCGCGGCATCACCTGGCGGATCGATCCCCAGAACGGATGGGAGCGCGTGATGGCCGTCGGCGGCGAAACCTTTGAGAGCCGCGACGGCGCGTACTATGTGAACGGGCGGCGGCTTTCGCGGCAGTACTACCCTCTCCTCGAGAACTGCTATTCGTCGAACTTCAAGATGGACTGTCCGCCGGGCAAATACATCATCGTGATGACCTCGCGTCCGGAAGGCGGCGATTTCATAAACATGCTCCGGGCGCAGACGGGCGAGCGGGGCGAGCGCTACAAGGGCGAGGACAAGTTCCGCCCCGGCGGCATGGGATACCCCGGAATCGTGACGCAGGGCTGGGAGGACTCCTGCATTGTGGACCGCAAGGACATCCTGGACCGGACGTGGTTTCGCAGCCACCCCTCCGCCCGGCGGTGCTTTTTCCAGGCCAAGGGACCGCGGTTTAGTGAATGATCGCCCCCGATCGGAACGGCGCGCGAATCCGGTTGCATCGTGGGGCCGTTGGGGGTAGGCTGAG
>Ga0315294_10009620_pt1 | contig 10619 bp, 9 predicted proteins | sample YL17G13_40_MG_FD_203626 | JGI IMG/M metagenome (GOLD analysis project Ga0315294, IMG submission 203626) | Sediment microbial communities from Yellowstone Lake, YNP, Wyoming, USA - YL17G13_40 | ecosystem: Environmental > Aquatic > Freshwater > Lake > Sediment | place: USA: Wyoming | collected... | reverse complement strand
GGTTGAGAAAGAGAAAAGGCGATCGCCGATTGAACGAGGAAAAAAGCGGCGGCCGTGAGAGAAGGCGCATGGGCCCTCCTCAGCGAGCCTCAGAGCTCGAATCGTCCCGTTCTTTCGCAGTGCACGGAGAAGACACACTCACCGAGTCGTGCGTGAGGTGCGCATCGCAGTAGTCGCAGTAGTAGCGCGTCATTTTTGCAAGGATTGTCCCTTCCTTTTTTGCTGTCGCCGCCGTCGAACAAACACAGCGTCGAGAGCGGGACGAAAGGAAATAAAGAGACTTTTGCTCTTCCGAAAATAAAATAAAATCACTCTGCTTCTTCTTCTCTTTCTTCATCTTGCTCGGCTCGAATCTCCCCCTCTTTTCCTCTCCCACTCAAGCCACCGGAAATGGAGGAGCGCAAGGCCACCATCAAGGCCGTCGACATGGCCGAGGACCTCCAGCAGGACGCCATCGACTGCGCGACGACGGTAAGCGTTGATGGAAGAGCGCTTTGGTCGCCCGGAAAAACAACATCGGCGACGCCGACGACGTCGATGTCGTCCTCTCCGCTCTCGTCTTTTTGCCGTCGCCGCGCTCTCCGCGGCGCCTCACGCTCGTCGAATGCGTTGTCTCTGGGATGCGACGGAACGGCTGCAGATATGACTGTGTTCTGAACGCGAAGAAAACCGCTCTCGAGCGCAGAAAACACGGCCAATCCGAACCACTCGCTGCTGCTCTTCTCGACTCGGGAGCTGTCGCTTCGAAAAAAAATCCTCCTCTTCTCTCTCGCCCTCAACCCCAACCTCCCACCTCCTCCCGCCCTCCTCCTCCGAGAATACCAGGCCATCGACAAGTACACGATCGAGAAGGACATCGCCGCGTACATCAAGAAGGAGTTTGACAGGAGGCACTCGCCGCTGTGGCACTGCGTCGTCGGGAGGAACTTTGGTACGGAGGAGAGAGAAAACGAAGGGGGGGAGAAGAACAGTCGTGAGAGAAAGAAAATAAACCTCTCACTCTTGTTCTTTCTCTCTTTCACCCTCAAAAACCACCCCCTCTTTTTTCCCGCACACCAGGATCCTACGTCACGCACGAGACCAAGCACTTTATCTACTTCTACCTGGGACACTACGCAGTGCTGCTGTTCAAGTCCGGGTGAAAGTGAGAAGAGAAGAGAAGGGAGGAGAAGAAAGGGGAACGGAACTCTTTCGCCTCTCAAACTCTTCCGCAGCAGGGACGCCGCGGCCGGTTGCCGAGAGAAAAAAGCAACCGGCGAGCTCGAAATTCTTTTTTTTTCTCTTAGTTCATCTTCTCCTTCTTTTCGTTTCTTTGAGGCGAGCCTTTCCGCGAAAAAGAAAGGAGATGAAACTGTGTAGCAGCATTTGTGAGACGAAAAGACTCTTTCTTCGGGTGTCGCCGTTGCCGCACCGCACCCGCCGAGGCTCCTCTGGCCGGAGCGACATCCATTCACTTCGTTCCGTTCCATCCCTTCGTTTCATTCTCGTCTCTCAAGTGCTGAGTGCTGTTTTTTTTGTAGTTCTTTTGACACAAGGAGGAAAGAAGAAACGAAGAAAGTAAAAAATCACCTCTTTTTGTCTTCTCTTCCGCTCCCTCCACTTTCCTCTGCGTCTTCGTCCGCTTCGGCTTCCTCTTTTGATATAACAAAGTCGGTGAACGCCTCCGGGTGCTTGACCATGCATGCCTGCATTGCCTCGAAGGCGCCGAGGCACTCGGGCGCGTTGGCTCCGCCTCCGCCGCTATTGCTGCTGCTGCCCGCGCTCGCGCCCGTCCCCGCTTGTTGCAAAGAAGTAGATCTCAGGAAGCACGAAAAGGCGGCCACAAAGGAAGGGCCGCAGGGCCCGTCGCGGAAGTCCGCGATGCAGGGGCACGCCAGGGCCTCTTGGATGTTTCTCTCGACCTGCTCCGGGGTCAGCGGCGCGCCGTCTTTGCTGGAAGAAGAGGCGGAGGCAGAGGCCTCTGTTTTTTGTTTGTTTGTTGGAGCGAGGTCGGGGCCGAATTTTTGAAGGTCATTTAATCAGCGCGTGTCCTCTTTCTTCTCTTCTGCACCTTTCTCTTTCTCTCTCTCGCTCTCTTCTGCATGTATCCAAGGCACCACCACGATGTTCGTAAACGCACCAGCGGCGAGAGCAGCAAATGGATTGCCGTTTTCGCTGGGAGAAGAGGCCATCTGTGTCTGTCGATTCTTTTCTTACTAGCCGTCGATCTCTGACGCTTGAAAAAAGGTCACAAGAGGCTCAATAGGAACGCGGGGCTGTTGTATTCGGAGCTCTCTTGACTGCGGGAGGATCGCGGCGCGCGACGTGCTCTCGACACGGGGCGAAGAGAAAAGTGACTTGCGTGCGTGCTGCAGAAAGAGGGAGAAAACTCGTTTCTTTTCTTCTCAGAAGAAGAAAAAGGAAGAAAAGTGAAAACATTTGATGTTCCCCCTCGATCGCTCGCCTTTCTCTCCCTCTCCCTCTCTCTCTCCCTCTCTCCCTCTCTCTCTGTTCACTTTCGACACAAGCAGAATGGCTTCCTCGTCGCACCGGCGCGCCGAGCGCCTCCGCTCCTTGCTCTCGCGGTCCGAGGCGCTCAGCACCGAAACGGATGTCGCCCTGGCGCGCTGCGAGTCCGACCTGGGGCGAGCGGCCGAGCTGGCGGCGCCCACGGTCGCGAGAACTCAGGTGAGACGATGGTTCGAGCGGAAAAAAACGCTCGACCATCGCGAAACCTTCCTTCCTTCCTCGACCCCGACCTCCACGAGGAATCACTCGATTCCCGAGAGGAGAGTTCCGCGCCCCGGCGCAAACCACCCAGCGATGTTCCCCGAGGATCTTGGTCCTCGCAGTATCCAGCTCATGAAACCACCCTCGAAAAACCTAAAAAAAACAAAAAAAACAGGCCCTGCGCGCCGCTCGCAACGAAATCCGCTCGTCGCTCGCGACCGCTGAAAAGGCTCTCGAGCACCTCGACGCGGCTCGTCGGCTAGAGTCTGTCGTGCTTGCCGGGCCACGAGGAGACAACTTGGGTCCCTTTCTAATGGCTTTGAGTCAGCTCGACGAAGCCGCGGCGTTTTTATCAAAGCACAAAAACGGGTTCGTCGCCGCTGCCGCGGCGGCAGAGAGCGTCGCGGCTCTGCGCAGCGACGGGAACGCGCTGGCGTTGCGTGAGTTTGAGGCGACGACGAGGGGCGCGTACCCGCCTCATGATCAGCGGAAACAGCAACGAGAACAACATGGGCTAGCAGCAGTGGAGGCGACGGCGAGGACGACACGAGAGACGGCAACGACGACGATGATGATGACGTCAACGACAACAGCAGCAGCAACACGAACGCGCCTCCGCTCGCTGGCGAGAGCGCTTGTCGCTGGCGGCGGGCCCGAGGCGTCGTCGCCGTCCGTCGTGGCGTTCTTGACCTCGGAGAAGTAGGCGATAAGGTGACGCGGGCGAGGTGAAAAAGGCAAAAAGAGGGCCAAAAAGCAGAACGTTGAGCTTTGGCCACTTTTCACTTTGTTCTTCACCACCGCTTCTGCAGCTCATGTTTTCATAGATGATGAAGTGATGCTGTGGCGAAGATTTTGAGCGAATCGAGGAGGAGTAGAGGTCGAAAGTGCCCCAAAACTGCGCGAAACGACCAAAAACAACCATTTTTGTGTATTTTTTGCATCTTTGCCGGCGTTTTCAAAGAGAATGCGTTGCGTTCTGTTTGCCTTGCACGTGTAAATTGTTATCGATGTATCAAGAGGTACTCGCCGAGCGCAAAAAAAGGAAGAAGTCGATGGCGGGTTCGAAGTGGAGGAGGGGCGAGGAGAGAAAGAGTTTTTTTTGCAAGTGGCCGCAGGACGATACCTGTCGTCGTCGAGATTCTCTCTCTCTCTCTCTCTCTCTCTCTCTCTCTCTCGACATAAATTCAAGTGCACCGCTTCTTTCTGCATCTTGCGTGTCTTAGTAGAATCATCTGGCCGTCCCTAGTAGAACAATTTGCCTGGCATGGACGGAGATAAAGTGGATGATGGAAAAACGAGCGGGTTGTTGTCTTCTCGAGAGAGAGGAAGGAGGAAGCAGGAGTGCCGGCGCGCGAGGTGCCAGCCGAGCCCCGTAAATTCGAGTCACGCTTTCGTCATGCCTTTCACGTAGATCGACAATTGAGAGTGTACTGAGCACGAATATATGAATTTGAAAGCTTGGAAGGGAGCGGAAAAAGGCGAACGAGAGAGAAAAAAAAAGAGACTGGGGAGCGTTTGCGAGCAGAGCCTGACAACGGCGAGCGAGCGAAGGCAAAAAAAAAAAGAGAAAAACGGCCGGGTTTGACTCGAGCGCTTTGATAATCCACCGTCTCGCGCGAGACGAAAATAGGATAAAGGAGTGCGGAAGAAACCGGCGAAGCTTCCAACATGGCAGCGGCGGGGTCGCTGGAGGCGTAGAGGGAGCGAGACGCTGGGAGGCTGCGAGAGGAGGAGGTCAACTCAGAGTTGACTCCAGTCTAGCAGCAGAGTTGTTTTTTCGTTCTTCCATTTTCCCGCAGATCCTCGTGCCCATTGGATCCGGCAAAAATATCAACGGCCTGCGTTAGTAATGGAAAACAGCATATGCGCAAAGGCGTTCGTAACAGCAACGGCACATGCGACGCAAAGTAAGATCGAGAGAGTTGACGATACGGCGAAGTGGAAGTTGAAGCGCAGGAGGCCCGCAGCGGGCCTCGTAAACGAACACGAAGCAATGCGACGCATATAGAAAGTGGGTAAATGCAGTTGCGGCGCAAGACGAGAAGCGGAACACCGCAACTTGGGCCATCTCGGCGCAGGCCTCTCGCCGCCAATGCGCCAAAATGTGCTTTTCCGTCGTTCTTTTGCCGCATTCTTCACTTACAGTTTCTAAATCGACACACAATGCGAGTGCGCTGAACAATGAGAGGAACGATGCGCAAATAAAGCAGGACGAAAGAGGCCCGAGCGCGTAACGCCCGAATTTGGTGAAAACTCTGCATTCCCGCAGCTGAAAAAGGTTGACATTGCGCGTGCGACGCATTCGACTACCTGTTAAAGCCTTGCGACGCAATCATGGTGGCCCGAAGAGCCTGCGTGGCTGCATGCGGAGCAAGTCACCCGAGGACTCGACTATGCGGAATCGTCGTGCGGCGCATTTTCAACGCGGCGTTCACTTCCAAACATACTGCACCGGAGCGATACATATGCGCTGATTTTTAGAACGCAAACTAGAGAATGAAAAGCGCGTAGCAACGTCGAAAAGAAAAATCTGCCCCCCGGACGTTGCAAACTTTGCGTTTCCTTGCACGCAAGCGCCAGACCAAATCGCCTGTGTACGGCCCGCCTGCATTACATGATGCGCTTAAAGCTGTGGCACAAAGGGAGAAAAGACGCGGCGATGGGAAAGAGCGTTTTTGGAGCCCTCAACGCGATCACGATCAAGCCTTCCTCGCCATTTCGTCGCACTAGCGCGCTGTTTTTCGCGACGACCCTGAGAAGCTGCAGTTTGCTGTGCGACGCACGTGCGATGAATGGAAAGCCGAGGAAAAAGCGCTGCGGAGAATAGGCGCAGCGCCGAGTTTGGATTTCTCCGAGGCTCGCTCGCTCGCGTCGCCGCCGTCGCTCCCTGCACTCAACACCTCCAAAAATACCATCCGCGTCTTCCCCGGCGCCTGCCCGCGCTCTCCCACCCTCCCAGGGCGCATCAGCACGCTTTCGCAACATCAGTGAGCACCGCTTTCGAGCCATATACCCGACTCGAATTTTTCTTTTTGCTCGAGCTACTTGGTGCGCCACCGAGGGCGCAGCTGGACTCGAGGGCACCATACCATCATCATCTCTGCCACCAAAAATGAGCTCACCGCTCATTTCCCCCAACTTCCACTCGTCGACTGGCCCCGAAAATTACACGAGGGCACTCAGCTCGTTGATCCGGTTCCAACGAGGTAGCCGCTTTGAGCAAAAGAGGCGGTCGAATATTCGGGCGCGCTCTCGGAGAGACACCAAAACCCTTTTCCTTCTTTTTGCTTGTTTCCCCCCCCTCTTCTGCCCCTCTCTGTTCTTTCCCTCTCTCTCTCTCGCTACTTCTCTCTTTTCCACCATCAGCACCGTGTATCAAAACTCTTGATCGTGTTCTCGACAAGGGAGGGTCATTTTACAGGTTGGAATTCTGGCAAGTTTGTAAAGCAGTGTTGTCGTTCGTTGTTTGCTCTCTTCACTTTTTTTCATTCGGTTTCTCTTCCCTCCCTTTCTCTCTTCTCAATACCACCAACCAACCAAGCTCATTTCCTACCCGGCCAGCTTGAACGCGTCCATGATAAACGCGCAGGCTGCCCCGATCTTGAAGGCGTTCAGCAGCCTCAGCCTCAAGCTCCTGGTCGCCCCCGGGCTCGCATACACAAGCGCCGACGCGACCTCGTACCCGGCGACGCTCAGCGCCGCGGCAATGACGTCGTTGATGGCCAGGGCCCCAAAGGAGAGGGAGACCGTGTTGGCCGCGTAAAACCCCACTCCGAACGAGATGGCCGTCCACAAGGCGCGGCGGATGGGCTTCCCGGCAAAGTAGAGGTCGACGCGGCGCGGGACGGTGAGGATGGTGGTGGCGAGCCGGGTGCGTGACGTGGGTCGAGGCGGAGGCGGCGGCGGAGGTGGTGTTTGAGGTGGAGTCGCGGAAGGATCCAATCCTTCCGCTGCAGCGCGCGTCTTCACGACGATGGCGCGCTGTCGCCGTGTCGAGCTGGGCCTGGAGGCGGTATAAAGCAGGAGGGATGGACGGGGTGTGAGAGAAGAGGAGAGAGAGAGGGGAAGAAGCGGGGTCGAGGTCGACGACGGCAGCGTAAAAAAACATCAATTTCATTCAACGCCGCAAGAAGAAACGCCAGCCGAAATTCAAGCCTTTTGTAGCCTCGGCGCCCAGCCTCCGCGCAAGCACACCCTCCTCTGCGTCTCCTACCTCGAAAGTTGCGCGACGAGAGCGCCTTCAGTGCCCGAAACCGGCGGCTTTCGTCTGTTTCGGGGCGGCAAGTGCCGATTGAGCCGTATTCCGGCCGCGCTCTGCATCGGAAACGCGGCGAATTTTCGTTCCCGAACAGGAGCGTAGGTGCGAGTCTGCCTGTGGAGGGCTGTGGGTCAATGAAAAAGAGGAGAGAAGCAAGGGAGAGAGAGAATTTGGAGGCGCTTTCTACTTGGCGAGAGACGATTGCTTGTGTCTTTGAGAGAGAGAGAGGGAAGCGCGAGAAAAAAAACACAATCGATCACTCAGGGAGGAGACTCTGCTCTCTCTCTCTTTCTCTCTCTTCTCCCTCTCTCTCTCTCTCTCTGCTCGCTCTCCCTCCAAGGCCATGTCGGCCTTCGGCACGGCCTTCGGAGCGGCCGCTCCCGTGCCGACGCACAACCCCAACAAGGACTTTGAGGTCACGTCGCCGCCCTCGGACGGCGTCTCGAGCCTCGCGTTTTCGCCCGTCGCCAACCTGCTCGTCGCCGGCTCGTGGGACAACCAGGTCCGCTGCTGGGACGTGCAGCCCAACGGCACGAGCCTGCCCAAGGCGGCCACGCAGCACGACCAGCCCGTGCTCTGCACGGCGTGGTCCGCCGACGGCACGACGGTGTTTTCAGGTGAGAAAACGATGAAGCGGAACGATTCAACGATTGACGTCGAGGGGCGAGACGTCTGATGAGGATTCGACAATTGGAACATCGTCAAGCCTGCCTCCTTTGCTCTCTCTGGTCGCTCTCTTCTTCTCTCCGTTTGAGGAGCACGAGGGGGCGTCGATGTACATACACTGCGATTGATAGAGGGGACGTCGATCGACAGGCTCGGCTCTTTAGGCGCTGTTCCGTTTCTCTTCGTCGTCGACCCTCTCGTCAACCTCTTTTCTTCGACCTCTTCTTCTTTTTCTCTTTTTCTCACCACCCCCTCCTCCCCGACAAAAAATGTCCCTGTGCGGACCAAAAAACCAGGCTCCTGCGACAAGACGGTCAAGATGTGGTCCCTGGCCACCAACCAGACGCGCGTCGTCGCCACGCACGACGCCCCGGTCAAGCACGCGTTCTTCGTCAAGGAGCTCTCGAATATGCTCGTCACGGCGTCTTGGGACCGCACGATCAAGTACTGGGACCTCAGACAGGCCTCGCCGGCGCACACGCAGCCCGTGCCCGAGAGGGTATACGCCGCGGACGTGGCGTGGCCGCTGCTGGTCGTCGGGACCGCCAACCGCAGGATCCAGGTCTTCAACCTGACGAGCCCGCAGCAGCCGTACAAGGACATCGAGAGCCCGCTCAAGTTCCAGACGCGGTGCATCGCGGCGTTCCCGGACACCTCGGGCTACCTGGTGGGCTCGATCGAGGGGCGCGTCGCGGTGCAGCACGTCGAGGACGCGCAGGCCGCCAAGAACTTCACGTTCAAGTGCCACCGCGACGGCGCGGACATCTTCGCGGTCAACTCGATCTCGTTCCACCCACTCTACGGCACCTTTGTGACGACGGGCGGCGACGGCGCGTACAACTTCTGGGACAAGGACTCGAAGCAGCGGCTCAAGGCGATGGCCAAGAGCAACGCGCCGATCCCCTGCGGCGCCTTCAATCGCGACGGGTCGATCTACAGCTACGCTGTGAGCTACGACTGGTCGCACGGCTACGGGGACCAGGGGGCGGCGGCGGGCGCCAAGCACCACATCCTGCTGCACCCGACGCAGGAGGCCGAGGTCAAGAACAGGCAGCGGGTGAAGCGATGAGGAGGAGGAGGAGGAGGAGGAGGAGGGAAGCGACGACGATGATGAGGGTGAGGCGAGACGACGATGGCGCGCGCCTTCTGTAGAAAAGAAAGAGAGAGGGAGAGAGCGAGAGCGAGCGAGCGAGCGACGAGAAATCAGAACTGCTTTTTTTTTCCTTTTCCCTTGCACCAGAGAATGATACGAAAATGAAAAAAAAAAACCCGAAATCCTGAAAAAAAGAGGAAAAATCTCGCGTTCACTTTCCGACCGCACGCCAGCCGATGTCCCTCCTGCAAAACCCTTCGGGCCAGTCGATCTGGTCGACGGCAGCATAGGCAGCAGCCTGAGCGGCCGCGACTCCAGGCGCGCGCGCAGTGACAGCCAGGACGCGCCCTCCGGAAGACAGCACCAGGTCGTCGTCGCCGGCGTCGCTCTTGTTACTTTTGCTCGTCCCGGCGTGGAAAACCTTGGCCGGAGTCTCGGCCTTGGAGCCGCGCTTGATGGCCTCTTCTGTCCCGGCCGCCTCCGCCCTCTTGATCCCTCGGATCTCAGTGTTCTTCTTGTAGTCTCCCGGGTACCCCTCGGCGGCCAGGACGACGGTCATCGAAGCGTCATCGGACCACCTCGGAGCGCTCGCCTCGGAGAGCTTGCCCTCGCTCGCCGCGAGCAGGAGCTCCAGCAGGTCCGACTCGAGGCGGAGCATCAGCGCCTCGCACTCCGGGTCCCCGAAGCGCACGTTGTGCTCCAGCAGCGTGGCGACGCCGTCCTTGATCATCAGGCCGGCGAAGAGCACCCCGGTGAAGGGCGACCCGCGGTCGGCCATCGCCGCCGCCGTCCTCCTGACGATCGTCTCCATCACCTGCTCCTCGATCTCGGGGGTCACGACGGGAGCCGGGGAGTACGCGCCCATGCCTCCCGTGTTGGGACCCGTGTCCCCTTCGCCCACTGCCTTGTGGTCCTGCGCTGAGGCCAGCGGCAGAGCGGTCTCCCCGTCGATGATCGCGAAGAAGGAAGCCTCCTCGCCCTCGAGAAACTCCTCGACGACGATCTCGGCGCCGGCGTCCCCAAACCTGCGAGCGACGAGCGCGTCGTCGATGGCTGCGTGCGCTTCCTCGACCGAGAATGCGACGGTGACGCCCTTGCCCGCTGCCAGGCCGTCGGCCTTCACGACGAGAGGGGCCCCGAGGGACGTGGCGTATTCTTTGGCCGCGGAGACATCCGTGAAGCGCTGGTAGGCTGCCGTCGGGATGTTGTACTCGGCGCAGAGGTCCTTGAGGAAGCTCTTCGATCCCTCGAGTCGCGCCGCCGCGGCAGAGGGCCCGAAGACGCGGACGCCCGCGGCGCGGAGGTCGTCTGCCAGGCCGTCGACCAGGGGCTGCTCGGGCCCGACGACGACGAGGCCGATCCCCTGCTCCTTGCACCAGGAGACGACGGCGCCGTTGTCGGCGACGTCGAGGCTCGGGACGGCGGTCACCGCGGGCTCCAGTGCGATTCCGGCGTTGGCCGGCGCGCAGAACAGCGAGCCACAGCGGGGAGAGTTGCCCAGCTTCCACGACAGGGCATGCTCTCGCCCTCCGGAGCCCACGACGAGGACGTTGACCTGGATGTGGCGAAGGAAGAGGAGGGAGAGAAGGAAAAAGAGGTCAGGGTCGGGGTCGAGGTCGAGGTTTTTTTTGATCGAAAAACGAGAGGGGAAAGGAAAGAAAAAACGTTCGAAAGAGCCCACTTCCACCTGCTTCCACTCTTCTGATCGTCCTCACTTTTTCAGCAGAGCAGCGCACGAGCATTGAACGAGCGCAGGCGCGGTTCCTGGGAGCTCGCAGGGGCTGGGCGCGGCACGGCCGGCCAATGTCGCGGAAAGCCGCCGACGGCAGAGCTGTCGATGCCATCAACATTTTCGGCAGTTTTTCTTTTTTCCCAGCGCTTCCGAGTTGATGA
>Ga0315294_10009619_pt1 | contig 10619 bp, 6 predicted proteins | sample YL17G13_40_MG_FD_203626 | JGI IMG/M metagenome (GOLD analysis project Ga0315294, IMG submission 203626) | Sediment microbial communities from Yellowstone Lake, YNP, Wyoming, USA - YL17G13_40 | ecosystem: Environmental > Aquatic > Freshwater > Lake > Sediment | place: USA: Wyoming | collected... | reverse complement strand
TGCCCGTCGAGTTTTCCCTGATGGGGCTGCGCCCCGACCCGTGGACGCCGGAGGTCTGCCTGACCCGCGTGGCGGGCTACGTCATGTCGCGCAACATCGAGAACGAGGTGCTGCGCGCGCAGCTCGTCAGCCGCATCGGCACCCGGAAAGCGGCCGAACTGATGCCGCTTGATCCGCCGGCGGAATTGCGCGTGGCTCCCGGCCTGGATCTGGGCGCCATTACCCCGGAAGTGCTGGCCGGCCACCGCGCCGCCGGCACCGCGCTGTCCTTTGTGGAAGGCCAGGGCAGCAACAACTGGACGGTGGCGGGCTCGCGGACCCGCAGCGGCCGTCCCATCCTGGCCAACGACCCGCACCGGCAGATGCTCCTGCCCTCCCTGCGCTACATGGCCCACCTGGTGGGGCCGGGATGGAACGTCATCGGCGCCGGCGAGCCGGCTTTGCCCGGCTTGGCAGCCGGCCACAACGAGCGCACCGCCTACGGCTTCACCATCTTCGCCGCCGACCAGCAGGACTTGTTTGTCGAGCGCACCGACCCGGCCAACCCCCTGCGGTATCGCTATGCCGGCAAGTGGGAGACGATGCGGACCGTCAAGGAACTGTTCCGCGTGAAGGGCAAAGACCAGCCGGTGGAGGTCGAGCTGCGATATACCCGGCACGGCCCGGTCATCCATGAAGACCGGGAAAAGCGCCTGGCCTACGCACTCCGTTGGACGGGCCTGGAGCCGGGCGGCGCGGGCTACCTGGCTTCGCTGTCGCTCAATCGTGCCCGCGACTGGACCGAATTCCGCAAGGCGCTCGAGCGCTGGAAAATTCCGGCGCAGAACATCGTCTACGCCGACGTGGAAGGCAACATCGGCTACCAGGCCGCCGGGCTGGTGCCGGCACGCAGCGGCTGGAACGGCCTGCTGCCGGTCCCCGGCGATTCCGGCCGCTACGAATGGACCGGATTTCGCAAGCTGGAAGAGCTGCCGCACGCCTTCAACCCGCCCAAGGGTTTTGTGGCCACCGCCAATCACCGCACGGTCGAACCAAACGACCCCCACCCGGCCGGCTACGAGTTCGGCGCCGATTATCGTTTCCGGCGCATCGAGGAGGTGCTGGGCGCGCGGCGCGATTTCAGCATCGCTGATATGCAGCGGCTTCAGCATGACCAGACATCGCTGGTCGCCCGGCAACTGGTGCCCATGCTGGCGGGCGCGAAGACGGCCGATCCCCGCTTGAGCGGCGCCCTGCGCCTGTTGCGGGAGTGGGACCAGGTGCTTTCGGCCGATTCCGCTGCCGCCGCGCTGTACGAAATATGGGTGCAGAAGCTGGTGGGGAACGCGGTGCGGCAATGGGTGCCGGCACAGGCGCAGCCGCTTATCCGCAGTGCCCGAACCGTGCTGGGCACAGCAATTGTCCTGCTCGAGCGGCACGCCCGCGACAGGCTGCCGTTGCTCCTCGATTCATTGCGCGAGGCGGATGCCGACCTTTCCGAGCGCATGGGAAGCGACATGTCCCGTTGGCGATGGGGCGCGCTGCACCGGGCCGAGTTCCGGCATCCGCTCGCCGCGGAGTTCAACCTGCCCGCCGTGCCGCGCGGCGGCGACTCCAATACGGTGAACGCCACCGGTTTCGCGGCCGATTTCCGGCAAATCACCGGCGCGTCGTATCGGCAGATCTTCGATGTTGGGCAGTGGGACAACTCGGTGGGCATTAACGTGCCGGGGCAGTCCGGCCGGCCCGGCAGCCCTCATTACGGCGACCTGCTGGCGATGTGGGCGGCGGGTGAGTACTTCCCACTGGCTTACAGCCGCGAGGCAGTCGAGCGCTATGCCGCGTCCCGCTTGTTGCTGGAGCCTGCCGCCGGCGCTCAAAGGTAGTGCGGGCGCACAAGGCAGGAGCAGGCGTGTTACTCATAACTCTTAACTCTGGCTCGCATCCCAAGAGTGTAGAAGCCGCGAACGTGGTGAGCCCGCGAAGCGGGCGGCATGTAGTAGCCCAGCGCGTCAGCGCTGGGTCAACGAGCGGGAACACAAATGAGCCCCGTACGGGGCGACATGAAACCAGCGAGAGTCCGATCCGCCAACGACTCATGCCGCCCGCTTCGCGGGCTCCGCATCTGTTTGGCTTGGTTCCCCCGGGCTTGCGCCCAGGGCTACTACATGCCGCCCGCTCCGCGGGCTCCAGTGGGCCCCCGAAAAGCCCACGCGGCCAAGGCCTTTTACACTCTTGGAAGAGGAGCCTTAACTCTTAACTGAACCGGAGGTTCCATGAGCACTCCCGAAAAAGGGCAGCAGACGCTGTCGCAGTTGCGCACTCTGCTTCAGTCGCTGGCCGATCAACTGGACGATTCCGACGATGACCGCACGGCCATGTCGCGCGAGGCGCACGGCAAAATGGTGCCCGCCTACGTGGTGGCGCAGAGCGCCTCGGAGAGCGAGAAAGAGCGGGCCGTGGAGATCATCACCCAGGTGCTGGGCGTGCGCCTGGCAAGCATCCGCTCGGCCGTGGAGATCGTGGATGGCCTCAGCGAGGAACTGGCGCTTGGCCCGCTGGTGGACTTCAAGCAGATACGCTTCTCCGGCCTGGAGGAACTCATCGCCGGCGCGGAAGGGTAGCAGCGAACCCGACCGGCTCGACCGGGCCATCGAGGCGCTGGCCGAACTTAGCGGCAAGGCGCCTGGCCGCCGGGGCGGTCCTCGCCGAATGTCCGCTGCAGCGCGAAAGCGGATTTCGGCTGCGCAGCGGGCAAGGTGGGCGAGGGTCAAGGGTGAAGCCCGGGCTCCCATGTCGGCGGGGCGCAAACGCCAGATCGAAGCCGCGCGGGCATATTGGGCGGCAGTCAGGGCCGGTCGCATCAGACGCGCTCCCACCAAAGCGCAACTCGCAGCCAGACGCAGGAAGGCGGGTTGAGCTGCCCACCCGGATGGTATCCCTCGCCGCCTGGCGCCGGGTTGCCAGTCCAGGTGGGCTTTGATCGGCAAGAGCTGGCAGCTGTGTAGCACAGGGGGGTAGCCGGGGAGAACGTGTTCCTGGACCCGTTTCCTGGACCTGCTCCTGGACCTTGGAATGGAACTCGACCGCGCGCGGTAGTATTCTAGCGGGCATGTGGCGGCCGTTCCTGCTGCTGGCCTGCGCCGCGGCGGCGCACGCAGCCGGCGATTACTTTCAGATCAGAATTGTGGACGACCAGACCGGCCGCGGCGTGCCGCTGGTGGAATTGTGCACCACCAACAAGATCTCCTGCTGGACCGACAGCAACGGCATCCTGGCCTGGAACGAGCCCGGCCTCATGGACCGCGGCGTCTACTTTTCGATACAAAGCCCGGGCTACAGATTCCCGGGCGGCGGCAAGACTCTGAAGGTCGCGCGCGGCGGCCGCGTCGAGCTGAAGATCAGGCGCCTAAACGTCGCCGAACGGCTCTACCGCGTAACCGGCCAGGGCATCTATCGCGACAGCCTCCTCACGGGCTACCCCGTCCCCATCCGCGAGCCCGTGCTGAACGGCATGGTGATGGGGCTGGACACCGTGCGCGCGGCCATCTACCGCGGCAAGCTCTTTTGGCTGTGGGGCGATACCGACCGGCCCAACGGACCCCTCGGCAACTTCAACACCACCGCCGCCACCTCGGAACTGCCGGGCAAGGGAGGGCTCGACCCCGCCCTGGGCGTGAATCTTTCCTATTTCACCGGTCCGGAAGGCTTCGTCAAGCAGATGATCCCGTGGACGAAGCGCATGACCTGGATGCACTCCCTCATGGTCCTGCGTGACCCCGCGGGCAGGGAGCGGCTGGTTTCCTACTACGAAGTGATCCGCAGGCTCGGCGATGCGGAGCGCGCCGGTCTCGCCGTGTTCAACGACGAGAAACGCGAGTTCGATCCGGTGGTTGAGTTCCCCGAAGTCCCCAAGTTCTCCATCGACGGCAACGCCTTTCCGGTGCGCGCGGACGGCCGCGATTATTTCTACCTCACGGGACTGCGGCTCGGCGGCGCGGTGCGGGTTCCCGCCGAGTGGAAGGCGGTGCAGGACCTCGGCTCGTACGAGATTTTCGAGGCGGAAGGCGCAAACTGCGTGTGGAAGCGCGGCGCCGTTCCAGGGAAGCGCGCCACGCTCACCCATTATACGGACGTGCAGACCGGCGAAAGCATCCCGGTGCACTGCGACGCCATCGCCTGGAACGAGTACCGCAAGCGCTGGATCGCCACGCTCCAGCGCAACCCCGGCGAGGTCTGGTACGCCGAAGCCGACACCCCCACAGGCCCCTGGGTATACGCCGCGCGTGTGGCGGTGCACGGCCAGTACACCTTTTACTGGCCGGTGCCGCACCCCTTCTTCGACCAGGACGGCGGCCGCCTGGTCTACTTCGAAGGCACCTACACCAACACCTTTTCCGGCAACCCCGTGATCACGCCGCGCTACGACTACAACCAGATCATGTACCGCATGGCGCTCGACGACCCGCGCCTGTTCCTCCCCGCGCCGGTCTACCGCCTGCGGGACGGCCGCTACCTGATGCGGGAAGGCGTGGCCGCCGCGCGCGCGTGGAACCAGGTGGAGGCAGTCCCCTTCTTCGCCCTCGCACCGGATCGCCGCCGCGCGGGCACCGTGCCGGTGGCGGGCGTGTTCTACGCCGTGCCGCTGGCCGGGCAGGCGCCGCCCGAATCCGCCGCCGGCGAATGGAACTGCACGGCGGATGGCGAAACGGAGTTCTTCCTGGCCATCGCCGCACGCGACGGGAGCATTCGCCTCGACATCCTGGGAGAGCAGTTCACCAAGGGCGCTTACCGCGACGGCGCCCTGCGCGCCGAAGTTGCGCTCGACGGCGTCACGTACCACATCACCGGCAGCTACCGCGACGGCAAACTGACCGGCGGCTGGAAAGAGGACGGCGGCGGTACGTTCACCTGTACCCGGCCCGCCACGGAAGCCTGGCGCGATTCGCGCGCGCTGGTGCCGCTCTACTTCTACGACGGCAAGTACACCACCGAGCCGAAGCCCGGCGCACAACCCATTGCCCGCGTGTGGCGCAATCCCGCCGCCGCGCTCGCGCTCGACCGGGAGGCCGCGGCGGAGCGGTGAAGTGGAAATGACCTTCGTAGATCCTGCCCTGGCCCAGGTTCTGCTTCTCGCGGTCTGCCTGAACAAAGAGCGGGCCGTGGAGGTCATTACCCAGGTGTTGGGCGTGCGCCTGGCAAGCATCCGCTCGGCGGTGGAGATCGTGGATGGCCTCAGCGAGGAACTGGCGCTCGGCCCCCTGGTGGACTTCAAGCAGATACGCTTCTCTGGCCTGGAAGAACTCATCGCCGGCGCAGAAGGGTAGAAGCGAACCCAGCCGCCTCGACCGCGCCATCCACGCTCTGCCAGAGGCGGCCGGCCGAGCGCGAGGCCCCCCGGCCAGGCGTGCCGAAGCGGCGGATATCGGCCGCCACGGGCAAGAGGATCGCTGACGCGCAACGGGCCAGGTGGGCGAGGGTAAGGGCGGAAAGGCGGGCAAGAGCTCGTAGCACCTGGCGCCGCCGAGCAGAGGGGCAGATGCTTAAAGGAACCGCGGCAGACAAGGCGATTCGCGATTCGCGGTTTGCTTCGGACCGTCGAAGGAGGATTCATGCCCAGCAGAGTGACGTGTAGCGAAAACCACTGGGCTCGTCACTGGCTCTGCAGAGATGCCGCAATTGCGATATCACAAGGGGCGTCACTGGGGCCGTGCACGAGGTGCGGAGGGGAGCTTCGCTATTTGGTCGAGCAGCAGTTCGTGGGCTGGTCTTCCACTGCGCGCTTTTACTTGAAGCGGGCAGTGAGGTTAGAAACCGCCCAAGAAGAAGGCTACGACCCTTTTCTGTTCCTTCTGGAAAATGCCGACGACCCCAACGACGTGAAGGTGTGGCCTTTTTATTGGATAAAGAACAAGCACGGCAAGTGGCACGTCGGGCAATTCCCACCGCTGCTCAGCAGAGACCAGCTGAATTCACTCCTCAGCCAGCTATAGCAATGGGGTCGTCCTTTGCTGCGGAGCCCGCACCCTCGTCGCCGGGGCACATGCGAATCTTCCACGTGCGCGAGCCGTTTGATCAAGACGACTGGATTTTCGAGATCAAGTACGACGGCTTCCGGTCGCTCGCCCGGCGCATTGCGAATGGATTGGCGCAGGGGCCTACGTGTATTTGGGTTACATAGAGGACTGGGCAGAGAACCGGGAGGAAGCCGTCGCCTGGTACACAAAGGCTCTGACAATCCAAGATGCGGACTTGGGGATTCTGGAAGTCGCAAGGGTCGGCTTGAAAAGGCCGATCACGTGGATTCGACATCTCCGCCAGGTTCAAAGGCCGCAGCGCCCGGCCAATCCTTCGAATGCCCCGACCTGCGGTGCCAAGTGGGCGGTTTTTCGTCGGACTCCTCCCCCTTTTATTGCACAGCGATGGTCACGGGGTTCGACGCAATGCCTCCGATGGTGAGGGCGACCAGCACGGCATTGGTGGAGGGCGTGGTGTCCGGTACCTGCACATTGACCTGGTAAAGGCCCACGAAGCCGGGAGCGAGCCCCGAAAAAACCACCATGGCCGGGACTCCCCCGATGCTAACGATCGGCGTCACCGTTGTTGTGGACAGCACACCGGAAGATGGTGGAGCGCCACTGGCCGGCCGGTTGGTCACGTCGCCGAGGCCTGAGCAGAAGATGGAGACGAATTCCCCGCGCTTAGCGGGTCGCGTGGTGCGACCGGGAACGCTCCCTTCGGGCGCGGCCACGAAGTCGCTATTGGCGACGAGGATAGCGCCCTGGCCCGTGCCCTGCGAATTCACCGAAAACAGGCCCGGGGAAGGAGCCAGATTGACCGTCTGAGTCGAACTGGTCGCAGCGTTCAAGGTCACGGTAACAGAGCCTTGCGCCTGACCGAGGAGTTCCCAGGGAACCTGGAAATTGATCTGCGCCGGCGATACGAAGTAAAGCGGGGCGGCCAGCCCGTTGATCTTCACGGTTACGCCGGCCAGCGCAGTCGGCAGTGGCGACGCGGCGACGACAGTCGAGGTGGCCAAGTTGGAGCCGAACAGCGAAGCAATTGCGCCGGGGCTTACGGGAGCCGTGTAGCTCGCGCCGTTGACCACCCCGCCGACAGCGGGCGCCGCCGACCCGGCGGCCCCGGTTACTTTGCGGACCCTATTTGAGCCGTCTGCCACATATAGGCTTCCCTGGCCGTCGACGGCCACGGCCTCCGGCGAGGCAAGCTGCGCATTGGTCGCGGGACCACCATCGCCGGAGGTACCCGAAACTCCGTTGCCAGCCACGGTCGTGATAATTCCGCTTGCATCTACCCTGCGGACGCGGTTGTTGCCCAGATCGGCGACATACAGATTTCCGTTGCTGTCAACGGCAATGCCGTAGGGTTGATTTAGCGCGGCCCGCGTTGCCGGTCCGCCGTCGCCCGAGAAGCCAGCAGTGCCGTTGCCGGCCACTGTGGTGATTATGCCGCTGGCGTTTACCATCCGGATCTGCGCCCTAAACTTCTCCGCGATGTAAAGGTTGCCTTGCGCATCAATAGCTACGCGGACAGGCGTGTCGAGTCGGGCACCGGTCGCCGGCCCGCCATCTCCGGGAAATGCAGACCCGCCGCCGGCCACCGTGGTTATTCCCCCCAGCGCGTTCACCTTCCGCACGCGGCTGTCGGACCAGACGTCGGCGATGTAGATGTTCCCAGCACTGTCCACCGCCACCCCAAGCGGTTCGCGAAGCTGTGCGCTCACCGCCGGCCCGCCGTCGCCGAGGCCGCCGCTGCCGCCGCCGGCTACAGTGGTAATGGCGCCCGCGGTATCTACCTTGCGCACACGCTGATTGAGCTGGTCGGCGATGTAGAGGTTCCCGCGGCTGTCGACGGCGACGTCATAAGGGAACACGCCGGCGGTGGTCGCCGGCCCGCCATCGCCGAAAAGTACAGTCGCACCATTGCCTGCCACTGTAGTGATGATCCCGTCCGGGCTTACCCTTCGAACCCGATAGTTGAAAGAGTCGGCGATGTAGACATTCCCGCTGGCGTCTACCGCTACCCCCTGCGGGGTCTTCAACAAGGCATTCACCGCCGATCCGCCGTCGCCGGAGAAGCCGGGCGTGCCGTTCGCGTTTCCGGCCACTGTGGTAATAATGCCCTGCGCACGTGCCGCCCCAGCGAGGGCCAGCACCAAAACGAACACCAAGCCCCTCATTTGGTTGGCCCTATAGTGCCTGGGCGCTCCGGCGGGGACACGCGAGCTTCGGGCAATTGCGGCAAACGGCGCCCTCAACGGCCCGATGTACTTCCGCAAACAAGACACAACCAAGGACACAGTTTCCATGCGTGCCTCACCCCCGCCCGAACAATCGAATCTCGGACAACAACCATGACCCTTGGCCCGTTGACAGAATCGGTTTCGGCGGACGCGGCGTCAATTCGCCGGTCATTATATCGCGGAATCGGGGTGTGGTGGAAACCTCAACCAGCGACCGCCAGAGGGTGGGCGCGGCGTTTCGAGCGAATCGAGATTCACCGACGAATGGCTCACCGGCTACCTCCCGGCGCAGTTCTCTGCCAGCGAGCCGCCGGTCGGCGCTTTCGCAATCCTGGGTGGCATGGAAGGCAGATATAGAAAAAGCCTATGTTCGCATCGTGCTACGACGCGAACATGGGAAAATGCAAGGACTTCCGCGGGCACCTGGAATGGAATGCGAGCGGCATGGCTGGTTGGGCGCCGCGCTGATTCCCGGTTGTGCTACAATCCTTCTATCCCCGTGGGACCATAGCTCAGTTGGTTAGAGCGTCTGCCTTACACGCAGAATGTCGCAGGTTCGAGTCCTGCTGGTCCCACCATGCCCGCAATGCCGGGTAGGCACCTCCACGCTGTTCTCCCCAAACTGCATTTCCTCCTGGCCTCCGCGCGCAAAGAACCGCTCGCGGTTCGCCTCGTCCATGATCCCGCTATTATAGGAAAAAGTCCCTGTCCTCTCCGTCTCGAAATTCGGAGACGTCATTGAAAAGCGGTATGACCGCCGCGCGCGAAGCAATTCACAGGCCACTGTGGAGACGAGAACAACGCCTGGTCCCTATCAGAGCGGCGAAGTTTTACACATCGTCTCCTGCTTCTGCGTTACTCTACCGCCTGGAGGCAATCATGGCTCGTTTCAATCGAACACTTCGCATCCTCAGAAACCAGCGCGCCGCTGCCCAGGCGACCATCGACCGGCTCGACCGGGCGATTCAGGCGTTGGATGAACTGGACGGCAAGGCGCCTGGTCGCCGGGGCGGCCCACGCCACATGTCGAAAGCAGCGCGCAAACGGATCGCAGACGCGCAACGGGCCAGATGGGCGAAGATTCGAGGCGAGCGGCAAAAGCGGAACGTCTCCCCGGCCGGTCGCCGCCGCCTCTCAGAATCGGCTCGCGCACGTTGGGCTGCATCTCGGAAGGCTCACGGAGACAGCCTGAGGCCGGTGCGCCTCTTGAGCAAGAAGGAAATTGCGGCGATGCAGGAGAATGCGGCGAAGGCGCCCGCTACGAGAGCTGCCAAGGCAACCGGCGAGTGACCTGCCCGCCGTTTGGGGTGGTATACGCCTCGCCCCGCCGCCTTTCGTTCGCACGTGGGCCAATTGTGCGCGAAGGTCCCACGCCTCTTGGTCGCCTGGCGCGCCAGATGGAGAGTGAGGTGCCCAGGCACCACATGCCGCCGGCCGCCCGCCGGCGGATAACCGTGGATAGTCGCGGCCCAGCAGACGAGCGTGACCGCCCTGTGGTAGAGTTTCTTCATCGCGTGGGACCATAGCTCAGTTGGTTAGAGCGTCTGCCTTACACGCAGAATGTCGCAGGTTCGAGTCCTGCTGGTCCCACCATGCCCGCAACGCCGGGTAGGCACCTTCACGCTGTTCTCCCCAAACTCCATTTCCTCCTGGCCTGCTGGGCGCGCGGGAAAGCAGTGCGGAGTTCGGAATGCGGAATGCGGAATTCAATATGACGACCGCGCGCGCGGGAAAGCAATCGGACCACCAAACCTGGCGGAATCATTGTGGAAACTGCAGGGTCCAAGCTGCCTCCGGGGTGGGTCCAGGCCGGCCTGCTGGGTCCAAACTGGGTCCAAATCGAGTGGTGCTGCTGAGGTGTGCGGAACCTGGGCACCAAGTCTTGGTAAGCCGGGCGCCGGGTCGGCTGTAGAGTTCTGCAATTCTGGTGGAGCACCGCGGAGCGGTGCAGCGAATCATAGCCGGGGGTGAGGGCCGCCCATTTGCGGCCCGAACCCCCGGAGAAGGCAAGAAGAGTAACGCGCCGCGACAGCGGCGCGAGAAGCATTCGGCTTGTCGCGCATGGCTATTGGAGATTCCGCTCGTTGCCGGTTTCTTTCCGCTCGATTCTCCGCGCCCCTGCGGGGCGCGACAACATTTTCGCTCGTACCGGGGGTTGCGGGCCGCAAAACCAGCGGCCCTCACCCCCGGCTATGACTCTGGTCGCCGCTTCGCGGCGCACTGATCAACTGAAGGCCTGGGTTTGAAAAAACTGGTTCGCTACTTTGGCAAAAGTCAGTAACTCTTGTGACTCCTCTCCCAAGAGCGTAACAACTCGCGAAGTGGCGAGAAGATCCAAGCCCGTGCCGGCGGCTTCTCGGTTCCGAATAGGGTTCAG
>Ga0315294_10009618_pt1 | contig 10620 bp, 9 predicted proteins | sample YL17G13_40_MG_FD_203626 | JGI IMG/M metagenome (GOLD analysis project Ga0315294, IMG submission 203626) | Sediment microbial communities from Yellowstone Lake, YNP, Wyoming, USA - YL17G13_40 | ecosystem: Environmental > Aquatic > Freshwater > Lake > Sediment | place: USA: Wyoming | collected... | reverse complement strand
CGACTCCCATTTCTTGACTTTTCGCCCGGATTAGGGCATTTTTTAGGGGACACAAAGGCCGTCTTTCGAGTCCCAGGGCGGCGCTGAGTTCAACAGGAGCGTTCTCATGGCCAACAAAGTCAAAGCCCGAGTTATGGATGCCAGCAAAATCCGGAGAATCCTTTACCGGATGGCCACGGAAATTATCGAACGTAACCGCGACTTGAAAAGCCTGGTCATTGTCGGCATCCGGACTCGGGGCATCTACATCGGCAAGCGCATCGCCAAGATCATCAAAGAGATGGAAAAGGTGGATATCCCGGTGGGAGTCATGGACATCACCCTCTACCGCGACGATTTCTCCGAACACGAACCCCAGCACACGGTCCAGAAGACCGAGATCAAGTTTTCCATAGCCAAAAAAAACGTCTTGCTCGTGGATGATGTCCTGTTCACCGGCCGGACCATACGGGCGGCCATGGACGGATTGTTCGACATCGGCCGGCCCAAGAGCATCCAACTGCTGGTGCTCATAGACCGCGGACACCGCGAGCTCCCCATCCGGGCCGATTACGTGGGCAAAAACCTTCCCACCTCCCGCCGGGAAATCGTCCAGGTACAACTCAAGGAGATCGACGACAAGGACGAGGTCCTGATCGTTGAGCCGGTCGAGCTGAAATAGGAGCCGCCCGTGGAATTTCACCAGAAGCACCTCCTGGGGATCGAACAGCTGTCTCCGGTCGAGATCCTGACCGTCTTGGACACGGCCGAATCCATGGCCGAAATTTCAACCCGGGAGGTCAAAAAAGTCCCCACCCTGCGGGGCAAGATCATTCTCAACCTGTTTTTTGAGGCCAGTACCCGGACCCGCAGTTCCTTCGAGCTGGCCGCCAAGCGGCTCAGCGCGGACATCGTCAACTTCAGCCAAACGACGAGCGCCGTGGTCAAGGGCGAAAGCCTGAAGGACACGGTCCTCACCCTGGAGGCCATGAACCCCGACGCCCTCGTCATCCGTCACTCCGCATCGGGCGCGGCCCGCTACCTGACCACCTTCTGCCGCTCGCACGTCATCAACGCCGGGGACGGCTCTCACGAGCACCCCACCCAGGCCCTCCTGGACGCCTACACCATCCGCCAGGAAAAGAAGAGCTTCAAGGGTCTGAAAGTGGTCATCACCGGCGACATCCTCCACAGCCGGGTGGCCCGCTCCAACATTTTCTGCCTGCAAAAACTGGGAGCCAGGGTCGTGCTCTGCGGTCCGCCGACTCTCCTCCCCGACGAGTTCAAGAGCTTCGGCCCGGACATCAGCTACGACTTCGACCGGGCCCTGGAAGACGCGGACGTGGTGATGATGCTCCGCATCCAGCTGGAGCGGATGCAAAAAAACTTCTTCCCCTCCCTGCGCGAATACCGCAACCTCTACTGCCTGACTCCGGAACGCTTCCAGCGGGCCAATAAGAACGCGATCATCATGCACCCCGGCCCGATCAATCGCGGCGTGGAGATCTCCGCGGACATGGCCGATTCGGCCAAGTCCGTCATCCTCAAACAGGTCGAGAACGGAGTCTCGGTCCGCATGGCCGTCCTGTACCTGCTCCTAGGAGGAAAAGACCGTGAAGCTGCTGATTAAAAACGGCCGGGTCGTCTCCCCCCTGAACGGACTGGACGAAACCCTGGACATTCTCATCGACAACGGGAAAATCCTCGACCTCAAGGCTAAGATCGAAACCGCCGCAGACAAAGTCGTGGACGCCACGCGCCTGGTCGTGGCCCCGGGGTTTATCGATATGCACGTCCATCTTCGGGAGCCGGGTTATGAGGAAAAAGAAACCATCCTGACGGGCTCCCGGGCCGCCGCCCGGGGCGGTTTCACCTCCATCGGATGCATGCCCAACACCCAGCCGGTGAACGACAACTCGGGCGTCACTCAGTTTATCCTGTCCGAGGCCAAACGACACGGCCTGGTCAACATTTTTCCCATCGCCGCCGTCACCCGGGGCCTCCGGGGCGAACAACTGACGGACATGGCCGACCTGGCGGCGGCGGGCGCGGTGGCTTTTTCCGACGACGGCCATCCGCTGGCCAACAGCCAGATCATGCGCCGGGCGATGGAATACGGCCGCCTCCTGCGGGCTCTGATCATCGACCACTGCGAGGATAAGAGCCTGACCGAGGACGGGGTCATGAATGAAGGCCGGGCCTCCTATCTCTTCGGCCTGCGCGGCATGCCGGCCATGGCCGAGGAAATCATAATCGCCCGGGACATCATCCTGGCCGAGAGCCTGGGGGCCAGGGTCCACATCGCCCACCTCAGCGTCAAGGGAGCTCTGCCCTTGCTCCGGGCGGCCAAAGAGCGGGGCGTCAACGTTACGGCCGAGGTGACCCCTCACCATTTGGTCCTGACCGATACCGCCTGCGAGGGCTACGACACCAGCTTCAAGGTCAACCCTCCCCTCCGAAGCGCCGAGGACGTCGCCGCCCTGACTGCGGCCGTCCGGGACGGCTTGATCGATGTCTTCGCCACGGACCATGCCCCCCACGCGGCCGAGGACAAGGAGATGGAGTTCGACCGCGCCCCGTTCGGTATCGACGGCCTGGAAACCGCCGTCTCCCTTCTTCTGGACCGCTTGGTGAACGCCAACATCATCTCCCTCAACCGCTTGGTGGAGATGATGTCCGTCAACCCGGCCGCCCTCCTGGGCTTGGACCGCAAGGGCCGGATCGCCCCGGGCGCCGATGCCGACTTGACTGTGCTCAACCTCCACAAAGAGAGTGTCGTCGACTCCGGACACTTTGAGTCCAAGAGCCGCAACACCCCGTTCCAGGGGTGGAAACTCAAGGGCCTTCCCGTCCTGACCGTCGTGGCCGGCAAGGTCGTGTATCCTTTCGATGATTAAGCCGCGCACGCTTCCCGGGCGGTCAATCCCCGGCGAGAACACTCATGTCCGATAAGAGCTCGCCCGCGCGCCTGGAAAAAATCGTCGGCTACGCCTTCATCGACAGGTCTCTGCTCGTTCAGGCCCTGACCCACAGCTCCCACGCCTATGAACAATCCGGGGAGTCCGGCTCGGACAACGAAGTGCTCGAATTCCTGGGCGATTCGGTCATCGGCCTCCTGGCCGCCGATTACCTGCGCCAACAGTATCCCGACAGCCGCGAGGGCGAGTTGTCCAAGCTGCGGTCCATGGCCACCAGCACCGAATCCTTATCCGAGTACGCCAAGAGGACGAAGCTCGACAAGCATCTCTTGCTGGGCAGGGGCGAGGAAAAGAGCGGCGGGCGCAAGAAGAAAACCATCCTGGCCGGGGCCTTCGAAGCCCTGGTCGGCGCCCTGTACACGGACGGATCGCTCCCGGCGGTCCGTCTCCTGCTCCTGCCCCTGTTGACCGACACCTTCAAGAGGATCAAGACCGGGACCTTCCTCATCAACGATTACAAGTCGGCCCTCCAGGAATTTTTCCAGAAACAGAACTGGTCCATACCTCGCTACAGCATCGTGGAGGCCAGGGGGCCGGACCATAAAAAAACGTTCATCATCGAGGTCTGTTGCGGCGGCCGCGTCCTGGCCCGAGCCAAGGGAGATTCCAAGAAGGATGCGGAGCAAAAGGCCGCCCAGAAGGCGCTCAAAGGCCGGCTGGGCCGGAAGCTCAAGGATTTGCCGTGCGAGATGTTTGTGGTCAAGAAGGATTAGCGGCATTAGGAATATAAGGAACAGGAAGGTCGGTCCATGGCCCTGTGCTCCCGCTGCCGGCAGAGGAAAGCCAAACGAACATGTCCCGCTCTGGGGAGTTCGCTGTGCAGCCTGTGCTGCGGACTGGCCCGCAACAAGGATATCCCTTGCCCCGACTCCTGCCCTTTCCTGGCCGAACACAGACCGTATCAAGAGCGCCGGACTATGGGCCAAAGGAATTCGGCGTCCTCGCCGGTCGGTTCCCCCGAGGATATTCTCCAGGATGAGCGGCTCGCCTGGCTGGCTTACCATGTCGAATTCCCCCTCAAAGCCTACGGCGAAAAAGACGCCGACCTGACCGACGGCCATGTCGTCCTGGCGCTGGAATACGCCCGCGATAAACTGGCCAAAGCCGGCCGCCTCCTGATCCTGCCGGGCGAATCGCTCCGGCCCTCAAACCCGCTGGGCGAAGCCGTTCTCCACAGCATGGACAACTGCCGATATGAAAGCACCCTCATCTTGCCTGGAGCCGGGCCCGCCTATTCGCCGCAGGAACGGGTGAGGGTTCTGGATCGGGTCCTGCTGACCGCTCGGAAACTCGGCCGGCGGGATCCCCAAGGCCGCGTCTACCTGGATCAACTGCTCAGGCACTTCGCCCGAATCGAAGAACTCGCCCGGACAAATAAAACCAGCCCCCGCGCCTGACTCGGCGCGTTCAATGGCTCATCAGCACGGCGATGAACTTTAGGCCGGGGATGTTATCGCAAACAATTTTAACCATGGCCACGATGGGCACAGCCAGGACCATCCCGGCAATCCCCCACAGCCAGCCCCAAAAAAACAGGGCGAACAGGACGACCAGGGGGCTCAGCCCCAGGCCCCGGCCCACCAGCTTGGGCTCCACGAAATTGCCCTGGATATTCTGTATGACGGTCATCAGTACTCCGATCCAAACGGCCGGCCACAGGCTGGGAAACTGGAAGGCGGCAATGAGCATGGGCAGGGCGGTGGCGATGATGGACCCGATAGTCGGAATATAGTTCAGGACGAAGGTCAAAAAGCCGAATAACAGAGCATAATTCAGCCCGAAAATCGTCAGGATGCCCGCGGTCAGAATTCCCATGATCAAGTTGGAGATGGTCTTGATGGCCAAGTAGTGCTGAATCTGGTAGTTGATGTTTTGGATGATGAGGCGGAGCCGGGTGGCCTGGGCGGGGTTGAAGGCGTTCCCGATTTTTTTCTCCGTTTGGCCCTTGCCGGCCAGGGTGAACACCAGAAAGATTAGGACCAGGAACAGGTTGGAAATGAACGATAAAAATGGCCCCAGCGAAGACAAAAAGAACGAGCCCAGCTTGTTGACGTCCAGGGAGGCCAGCCAGTCGATCGAGGGGCTCTTGGCCCGAGACAGATGCATTTTCCTCAAGAGGTTGTCCAGTCCGGCCCGGAGCTTTTCGGCGTATTTGGGGATCTCCGAGGCAAACCCTTTGCCGCTTTCGAAGATGAGCATTCCGAGCAGGTAGAGCACGAAGAAAGTCAAAATCAGGATCAGGATGATGGCCACGGCCCGTGGAATTTTGATCCGGACGAGAAAATCCAGGACGGGCGACACGATAAAGGACAGGACAACGGCCAACAGGAAAGGAAACAGGACCGGCTTGGCCATCCGCAGGACGACACCGGCCAGGAAAACGATCAGGGTCAGGCCGGCGATGGTCGGGACATCGCCCAGCCCCAGGGATTTTTCCGTTTTCATTGTTCCGGTCCTCCGTCCGAAGGCTGAGTCGCGCCCCGCAAAGATTTGGCCAGCATTCCGAGATAGGCTCGGCCCGTATCCAGCCGGCCGTCCGGGATGCGGCTGACTCCGAACAGGTATCGCCCCCGGCGGGCCACGAAGACGTTCAGAAGGTATTTATCCCTGAACTCCCAGCCGTCCGCATTCGCCTGAATCGTCGACCCGGTGCTCCGGTAATGGTCCAGGTATTGAAGGGCCGCCGCCTCAGCCTTGGCCTCGTCCCGGCTCTCCACGATAAAGCATTCAAACTCAAAGCCCTGGAGGCGGTAGCTGGCCTGGAAGCCGTTCCCTAAAAAGCTCAACCCCTGAAAATTGCGCAGAATGAATTTCTCGCTATGGGCCACGAGCCCCTGTCCGGGGAAAGCGGCCAGGGGCGGCGGAAATCCGGGTTGGTCCCGGACCCTGCCGGCGATATCGCGGGAAACCGAAGTCAGGAGCCGTTCGGCGTCCGTCCCGCAATCGAAGCACATCAGCTTGATGTAGTAATGGCCGGCCAGAAAATTCAAGCTGCCGTCTTCATAGTAGCCCTGAGCGCCCACCGGGATGAAGAGCGATTCCGGATAGCGCTCCGCGCCGTAGATGCCGAAGGCGTTCCGGGAGTTGCCCAGATCATAAATCTCCAGGGTCAACGACCCGGCCGGGGCGCCCTTTTTTGTGTACTGGGCCACCAGCAGCTCCTGAAAATCATAGCCGATATAGCTCTCGGCCGCGCCGTCGATATACTCGAAGAGCGTCTCGGGAAGATACTGACGCGGATGCTCGGAAGCCTGCCAGATGTCTCCCCCGGGCAAAAGCTCGATGAGCGCTGAGGTGAAGGTCGGGACCTCCTGCTTTGAGACTTGACTGAACGCCGAAGACAGGGATCCGGCGATAAGCCATATAAGCAGGATAAGGCTCTTGGTTGTTGCGGCCATGCCTGTGTTCATGCTTCGACTCCCGATTGGAATCATTATCAGTATATTATCGCTTTGCCGGCGGATTGACAATATGCCGACCCGAGCACCCAGGAAAGATGTCTTGAGGAAGCCGGTCTCGCTCCCGTTCGGGTTTTTCACGCCGCGCCCGATTCGTTTTTTTCGGCGGCTCAGAACTCGCGTACGCCCTTGATTGAACGGAGACCGGCGTCCGCTCAGACATCTTCGCCGGCCGGCTTCTTCCGAGCCGGCTGCCCTCGAAAACCGATTCGGTCGGGCTAAACCCTCTCATGTCGCTCCCCCGGCCTTCCTCAACGCCTTGTTAATCGGCATATTCTACTCCCAATGAAGGGAGACCGTAACCGAAGCCTATCCAGCCTCCCCTCTTAGAAAAAAATGAACGGGGGGCAAGGGCAGGGGGCCCCCCGCCAGACCGGAGCGCGCTTTAGCGCGAGGACTGCCGGGGGATGCCCGCCAGCGGGGCCCAACCTGCCGCTGTCCCACAAAAAAATGAACGGGGGGCAAGGGCAGGGGGCCCCCCGCCAGACCGGAGCGCGCTTTGGCGCGAGGACTGCCGGGGGATGCCCGCCAGCGGGGCCCCGTTCATTTTTTCTCCTCTCCGGCTCACGTTGACAAGGTTGGCCAACGAGAGTAATTTTAAATTCATGCCGGCTTCGCCCGTAGTCATAGTCAGGCTCAAGGGGATTCTTTCCTCCGGGTCCAGCCTGGACGGCGCCCGTTTACGGCGCGGCTTCGAGGCCGGGCTCAAAGCTCTCCTGGGAACGGACCGGCCCGGCGAAGCCGTGGGGGCATTGTTTTCGTCCTCGGACAGGGTCGGTCTCAAGATCAACGCCATCGGCGGCCGGTCTCTCGCCACGCCGCCCGAGGTCTCCTTAGCCCTGGCCGGGCTCCTAGCCGACAACGGCTTGTCCGAGAAAAATATCATCATCTGGGACAGGACGAATCGCGAGCTGCGGGAGGCCGGCTACCGCCTCAATTTGGCCGACCGCGGCCCCCGGATCTTCGGGACAGACTCCGCGGGCGTCGGCTACGACCCGGACATCGTCTCGCATCTCAACATCGGCAGCCGCTTTTCGGCGATCCAATCCCGATTGACCGGCGCCTCAATCAGTTTGGCCGTGCTCAAGGACCACGGGACGGCCGGCCTCACGGCCGGGATGAAAAACTACTACGGGGCCATCCACAACCCCAACAAGTACCATGACACCAACTGCGACCCCTATGTCGCCGAGCTGTTCGATGCGCCGCCCATAAAGGCCAAGCATCGGCTGTCCATCCTGGACGCCCTGGTCGTTCAGTATCACCGCGGGCCGTCCTTCCACAAGCGATGGGCCGAGCCTTATGAGACTCTCCTGTTCAGCCGGGACCCGGTGGCGGCCGACTTCATCGGCTGGACGATCATCGAAAAGCTGCGGGCGGCGAAAGGACTGCCCAACTTGAAGGAGGATGGACGCGAGCCGGCCTACCTCTTCACCGCGGAAAAGATGGGTTTGGGAGCAGCCCGGAAGGACAGCATCCGCATCATCGAGGTGGAGGCTTGAGGACTCGCGGAATGCAGGGGTACCGAATATGAAACGCCGCGATTTTTTTAAAAAGGCCGGGGCGGCCGGGCTCACTCTGGGAACGGGAACAGGCGCCGCCCTTGTTCATCTTTACGCTTTCGCCGAAACGGCCAACCTGTCCAAGGTCGAGGCCCGGTATTACAAAAAACTCCCCGACAACGAGATCGAGTGCCAACTCTGCCCCCGGGCCTGCCGGCTGGGTGACAAGGAGCGGGGCTATTGCGGCGTGCGTGAAAACCAGGACGGCACCTACTACACGCTTGTCTACGGGAAACCCTGCTCGGTCCACGTCGACCCCATCGAAAAGAAACCCTTTTTTCATGTCCTGCCGGGAACCGCCGCCCTGTCCATCGCCACAGCCGGATGCAACGTCAACTGCAAGTTCTGCCAGAACTGGGAGATCTCGCAGGTTCGGGCCGAGCAGGTCGCGGCCATGGACCTCCCCCCGGAAAAGGTCGCGGCCCTGGCCGACGCCAACAACTGCCCGTCGATCGCCTATACCTACACCGAGCCCGTCGTCTTTTTTGAATACATGTACGACACGGCGCTGGCCGGCCGCAAACTAGGCCGGCGCAATATCGTGGTCACGGGGGGCCATATCAACCCCGCGCCGCTGGCCGAACTGCTCAAGGTGGTGGACGCGGTCAAGGTCGACCTGAAATCCTTCTCCCCCGATTTCTATAAATCCTACGTGCGGGGAGAGCTCCAGCCCGTCCTGGAAACCATCAAGGCCGTAGCCAAGTCGGGCTGCTGGCTGGAGCTCGTTTACCTGGTTATCCCCACTCTGAACGACCGGCCGGAGGAAATCCGGAAGATGAGCCGCTGGGTCGCCGCCGAGGTCGGGCCGGATGTCCCTCTTCATTTTTCGCGCTTCAGTCCCATGTACCTCATCAAGAACCTGCCGCCCACGCCGTTGTCCACCCTGGAAGAAGCGCGCCAGGCCGCGCTCGGCGAAGGGATTCATTATGTCTATATCGGCAACGCGCCCAGCCTTAACGCGGAAAACACCATTTGCCCGAAATGCCGGAATACCATCATCGAGCGCTATGCCTACAGCGTCCGGGTCCGGGCGTTGGACAAAGGCCGATGCACAATCTGTCGGACTCCCATCCCCGGAATCTGGGCCTGAGCCCGTTCCTTCCCCCGGTCCTGCTGGGCTTCGCCGCGTCCTGCTTTCAAATCTATCTCATCCGGGAGTTCTCCGTTCACTTCTATGGGAACGAGATGACCTACGGGCTGGTCCTAGGGGCCTGGCTTCTGTGGGGCGGGCTGGGGAGTCTCTTCGCCTCGAAGCGAAAATTTTCGTCTTCCTCCTTCGTGCCCATCCTCCTCCTCGTGGTCGCCGTCTTCCCCGTCTGCCTGGCGGCGCTGCGACTGTCCCGGTTTCCCCTTCATCTACTGCCGGGCGAGATCACGGGCCTGTCTCTCATGCTGCCCTTTGCCCTGGCCCTGGGATTCGTCATCAATTTTCCGCTGGGGATGCTGTTCGTCCTGGCCGTCTCCGCCGATAATGGAAATATCAACCGGGTGTGGATCGGAGAATCGCTGGGCGCGGCCCTGGGAGGCCTGGTCGTTTCCCTGGTCCTCATCCCCCGCCTCTCCAACTGGCAGGGCGTGGTCCTTGTCGGCGCGGCGATAGGCGGGGCGGCCCTGGCCGTCCCCGGCCCTCGAAAAAAATATGCCGGTTGGGCGGCGGCCGCCCTCATCCTGGCCGGCTTTTGGGTTTTCGACTTACCCAGTCAAAGAATTTTCTGGAGGCCGTTTGATCTTCTGGCCAGCCGCGATACCCCGTACGGTAAGCTCCAGGTCGTTCGGCTGAAAGAGCAGGTCTCCCTCTACAGCAACAGCCTTCCTGTGTATGCAGGCGGAGATACGGCCGCGGCTGAAGAATCCATTCATTTCGCTTTCCTTCAGAATCCGCACGCCCGGCGGGCCTTGCTCATCGGCGGCGGGGCCGGAGGCGGCCTGGCTGAAGCCCTTAAATACCCGGTGATGAGCCTCGATTACGTCGAGCTCGACCCGGAGATCGTCCGGCTGTCGCTCCGGTTTCTTCCGGAAAAAGAGAAAAGCGGATTGCTGAACAAGCGGGTCCGCATCGCCTACCGGGACGGCCGGGCATTTCTTCAGTCGTCCCGCGAGACTTACGACATTATCGTCCTGGATCTGCCCGAGCCGGCCAATGCCCAGGTCAACCGTTTCTACACCAGGGAGTTTTTCGCGCTGGCCCGGGCCAGGCTTTCGGCCGGGGGCGTATTTTCTTTCCGGGTACCGTCTGCGGAAAATTATATCAGCCCGGCGCGTCAAATGTTCCTTGCCTCGCTCTATCAAACCCTTAAGTCCATCTTCAGCCGGGTGGAAGTGGTGCCGGGAGAGACTAATATTTTTTTAGCCTCTGCGGCGGCCCTCACCCTGGAGGCCGAATCCCTCAGCGCGCGCGTGGAAGGCCTGGGACTTCAGACGGTCTATGTCCGGCGCGAGCTTCTCGTGAATCGACTCAGCAGGTTGCGTGTTTCCCTGCTGAAGGATTTGCTCGTCGGAGCCTCGGTTAGAATAAACTCCGACCTTGAGCCCTTGAGCTATTTTTTTGATACCATCCTGTGGAATTCGCAGTTCAGAAGCTTGGAGGCCGAGATCCTGGCCGGGCTCGCCCGCGTCCCTAAATCCTGGCTCCTCGGTTTGCCC
>Ga0315294_10009616_pt1 | contig 10620 bp, 12 predicted proteins | sample YL17G13_40_MG_FD_203626 | JGI IMG/M metagenome (GOLD analysis project Ga0315294, IMG submission 203626) | Sediment microbial communities from Yellowstone Lake, YNP, Wyoming, USA - YL17G13_40 | ecosystem: Environmental > Aquatic > Freshwater > Lake > Sediment | place: USA: Wyoming | collected... | reverse complement strand
TGCGGCATATTGTTCCTTTTCCTTAATTTTTTATTTTCTTGATTAGTTTTTTATTCTATCGGCACCTAATTGGCCGCAGGCGGCTTTTATACTTCTGCCACGGCGAAATCTTACTATCGTCTCAATGCCCGACTGCATCAGGATATCCTTGAAGGCTTTTATTCTTTCACGAGCGGCTGCCTTGAAATCAGCGCCGCCGTGCGGATTATATTCAATAAGATTAACGCTGACCTTTAAACCTTTCAAAAGCTGTACAAGTTTATGGACGCAGTCAAGGCCGTCATTGATACCGTCCATCATACAATATTCGATTGTTATTCTGCGTTCGGTTTTTTGCTGGTAGTATTTCATAGCGTTTATTAATTCCGGCAGGGGGTATTTATTCGCAGCAGGTACAATCTGTTTTCTCAGGTTATCATCAGCAGCGTGCAGAGAAACCGCAAGACGGGGATAAATATCCTCATCGGCTAATTTTCTTATTCCATCGGGCAGGCCGACGGTTGAGATTGTCTGTCTGCGGATACCGATTTTTTTGCCTGATTGGTCTGAAAGAATTCGCACAGCCTTTAGAGTGTTTTCATAATTGTCTAAAGGCTCGCCCATACCCATATATACGAGGTTGTTTATTTTGCAGGAGCTGTCGGCTGAAATATCGCCGGCCTGGTCGATGATTTCTCCGGCAGTAAGATTTCTCTGAAATTTAAGATAGCCTGTTGCACAGAATTTGCAGCCCAGCCGGCAGCCTATTTGTGTTGAAAGGCAGATTGTTTTGCGGCCTGTCTCGTCGAGCAGGACAGATTCAATCTTCTGTCCATCGGCAGTTTCAAAAAGGTATTTTACTGTGCCATCAGGGTCGGTGAGCTTTTCAATGATTTTAAGCTGCGAAATGAAGAAACCATCGTCGATTAGTTTTGTTCTAAGTTCTTTTGGCAGGGGGGTTATAAGGTCAATGTCGTTTATGTTGTGCACATGCAGGAAGCTGAATAGGTATTTTGCAAGATAGCTTTTGCCGCCGAGTTTTTCGGCGATTTGCTGCAGTTCCGATAAGGTTTTATTTTTTAGGTCCTTGTCCATAGGCAGGCGAGTTTAACGCAAATTGCACTTTTTGTCGAGATAGAATGTTTTTTATAAGACAGTTGTAAGGAAATCTTTGCTTAACATTTGGTTTTTGTTGATGTAAATCTTATATTTTAAATAGGTTTAATTCCGCAAACTTGGGGTTGTGCAATCAATGGGGGCTCGATGTTCGACATAAAGGAACTAATCAGGAACGATATAGCCTTTATAGACAGCCACTGCCGGTTGTCTGAAGCGGCAGGAGTGTTGTGTGTCAGTGACCAGCTTGTACTGCCTGTGGTCAATGAGTGTCTTGAACCTGTTGGAATAGTAACCGAAAGAGATGTTTTTGCCTGGCTGTGCAGCGGCAAAGACAGGAAAGCAAAGGTTTCTGATTGCATGCGGACCGAATTTGCAACTATTGATGACAGGGCAGGGCTTATCGATGTAGTATATATATTTGCAGAAGAAAATCACAGAGAAATACCGGTTGTCTCGGATGGAGTTCTTACAGGGCTTATCAGAAGAAGCAGTCTAATAAAATATCTGGTTGACAAGAAAGCAGCCGCAAAAATGTAAATCGAGGAATCAGCAATGGGGGACAAATGACAGAAGCGCGGGATATAGTAAGAACGGATGTGTTGTGTCTGGAGCCCCAAATGCCGATTGAGCAGGCCATTGAGCTTATGCGGCAAAATAACACAACAGCAGCTCCGGTTTTAAATGGTAACGATACCATAGCGGGCATTCTTGCCGAGTTCGATATCATCAGGATGTTCATTGACCCTGAAAACGGCGGCAAAGAGGGCACAACCGTCAGGGATTTTATGACTGAAGAGGTTGTAACCGAACAGATTGACAGTGATATCGGCAAGGTAAGCCTGTGTCTGCTGAATAATCATTTTGAGCAGGTTCCGATTGTACACAACGGCAAATTTGTCGGCGTCATAAACAGAAAGGATTTACTGAGGTTTATGATGGAGCCGGCCGGCTAATCAGCGTTTTTATAAATCTTCCACAATTTTTCAAGCGTTTCTGCCGCACCGGCAGCGATTTTATAATCGACAATATGGCTGACCTCAGTTTCGGCAGGATTTATTTCCACTGTGCATCTGCCGCCGTACTTTGCCTGGTGTACTGGTCCTGCAATATAGGGGAAAACGCTGGTAGTGCCCACTGAAAACACAATATCGAAACCTTTGTCTAACTGCCGACCAAGGATTTGACATTTATCTGTCGGCAAAAGTTCGCCAAACAACACTACATCCGGCCTGACAAGTTCTCCGCAGTCAGGACAGCAAGGCGGGATTTGAATACCGCTGTAATCTTCAATTGTTTTTTTATAGCTGCAGTTTGTACAGACCAGTTTGTGCACATCACCGTGGATGTCAATTATGTTTTTTGACCCTGCCGAGTGGTGAAAGCCGTCGATATTCTGCGTCAGAATCCACAGACGGCTGAAATGCCTTTCCATTTCCGCTATTATTTCGTGGGCGCGGTTGTGTTTTGCGCCGCGACAGTTTTTTTCAATCTGATAGATGTATTTCCAGCAGACAGCAGGCTGATTTGACATCATCTGTCCTGAAAGAGCGGCCTCAATTGGGTATCCTTCATCGGTGATTTTGCTGTTATAAAGGCCGCCGATGCCGCGATATGTCGGCAGACCGGAATCGGCGCTTATGCCTGCACCGGTAATAAAAAGGATGTTTTGGCAGCCTTTCAGGATGTTGGCGATTTGATTTAATTTCTTTATGGACTCTTGCGTCAGAGACATTTTGAAATTGCCTGAAATTTTTTGTTTAAAGCATAATACGATAGTTACGCTGCGACAAGCAAAATAGCATTTGACCTGAGAGGCGGCTTTAAGTACAATTTTGGCATAAGATTATGTTTTTTATGGAGTTTGGCACAAATGGACCCGACAATTTTCAAGGCGTATGATATTCGAGGCGTTTATCCCGACCAGTTGGATGAGGATGCAGCCTGGAAGATAGGCAATGCGACGGCGACTTTTCTGCGGTCAATGCTGCGCGGCTATGACCGCGGGCTTGCCAATCGCCAGAGTTTATGTGTCGGCCATGATATGCGATTGCACAGCAAGGCTTTGTCTGAAGCCCTCATTCGCGGAATGAATGCGGCCGGTGCAAACATTATTGATATCGGTATGATTGATACACCGCAGATTTATTTTGCGATAAATCATCTCGGTACCTGCGGAGGTGTGCAGGTAACCGCTTCGCACAATCCGGCGCAGTACAACGGCTTTAAAATTTCCGGCCTTGAAGCAAAGCCGGTTGGTCAGGATACAGGCTTGAATGAGATAAAACATATAGCAACATCGCTGCTCCATACTCGGGCGGTTTTATACAGTTCAGTTGAAAAACGAGACCTGACGGATGCGTACAGAGAGCATATACTCAAGTTTCTTGACTCAAAGATAAAAAAACTAAAGATAGTTATTGACGCCTCCAACGGTATGGCAGGTAAAGTTGTGCCGCTGATTTTTGGCGATTTGGGCATTGAGATTATCAAGCTGAACTTCGAGCACAAGGGAGTATTTAAGCACGACCCCAATCCGTTGGTTGAAAGCAATCTTTCGCAGCTCAAGGACGCGGTGAAAAAACGCAAGGCTGATGCAGGTATCTGCTTTGACGGTGATGCAGACAGGCTGATGATGGTTGATGAAAAGGAACAGACCATCGGCTGCGATTTGTTGACGGCACTTATGGTGCCGTATTTTTTGAAAAAAGCGCCGAATTCAGCAATACTTTATGACCTGCGGAGCAGCTGGGTAGTTCGTGAAGAGATTTTAAAGTATGGCGGTGTGCCAAGGCGTGAAAGAGTGGGTCATGCGTTTATGAAAAAGACGCTGCGAGCGGCTCATGCAGTTTTCGGCGGCGAACTGTCAGGGCATTTCTATTATCGCGATAATTTTTATGCTGATTCCGGCATGATTACACTGGTGCACATGATAAATATTCTGAGTAAGTCGCAGCAGCCTGTAAGTGAGCTTGTAAAGCCGTTGAGAAGATATTATGCGAGCGGAGAAATAAATTTTACAGTTGACCAGAAAGAGGAAATGATGAAAGAGCTTCGCCGTAAGTTCAGCCAGGGCGAGGCAGACGACTTGGATGGGATTACAATACAGTTTAAAGACTGGTGGTTTAACTGCAGGCCGAGCAATACCGAGCCGTTACTGCGGCTCAACGTCGAGGCAAAGACAAAAGAGCTACTGGAAAAGCAGCTCGCGGAGATAAAAAGTATGCTTGGCGAATCTGTAAGCCATTAATTATTGCTATTTCGATTATTTATCAAACGGCATTTTGACTCCGCCGCTTGGTGTAACCTGTGTATCGCTTTGTTGTTCTATTGGTTTTTGAGGTTCTTTACCCTGCTTTCTGCAAATCAATCCTTCAGATAGTTTGGAAGCGTCACCTTGCACTATCGCGGCATAAGAGAAATTAGACATAACTTTTACGATTTTTATTGTGGCAACAGGCTCTTCCATTTTCCCAAGCGATTCTTTTGTATCATAATCGAAAAGCTCTGTGCCTTCCTTTAGGACTTCATAAATATCCGACTCAGCGATATCTTTGCCGCCTTTGTTTATGACAATCTGATTTTCCGGCAGGATTTTCGCTATTCTGGCCGGGTAGATATTTTGAGTGATTTTGTCAACTATTGGGGCGGTTGCTGATTTAATCAATTCATCGGCAAGTATCCGGTAATCAATCTTGTCATCCTGCCAATTTGGAACAAGTTTTCTGACATCTTTATCATACTGGAGCCACAATGTTATGGTATCCGACATTTTAATTTGTGTTGTTGCTGCGCCGATGAGGGAATAATCCAGTTTGAATTTAGCCTCGTGTTCGTAGGTTTTTCTTCCTATGGCTTCCAGATATTTCTCTTTTACAGTCAGCTCGGCCTCATTGAGCGTTGAAACAAGGATATAGTCTGCCCCAAGAAGATTTCCTATTTTTGCCTTTTCTTCGAGAGAGGAATCGCCGAGCAGCACCAAACCTTTCTCTTGCATAACCTTATCAATGTAATGCCTGTCGAGAACAGCGAATTTATTTGTTGTTGTCAGCTTGGTGTTCAATATATGTGAAATTTTCTGTTCCATTTCTTCGCTGCTGATTCTTATATTGCCGAAGGAATACCCACTGCTCAGGGTTTTTGTTGCCATTACGGCTATTTTTAATCTGCCGGTCTTGTCCGGCGGCTGATAGTCGTATATCCAGACTTTAAGTTTTACTTCCCACGTGTTAGGGTCAGGTTTTTTCTCTTCGAGAACCTCATAAGTTTTCACCAAAGCCCTGATTGCCGTGCTGGTTGATGTGCCTTCGGCATATATCGAAACTGCGTCAAAGCCGATTTCTTTGCCGCTCGGTTTTCTTTCAATATCGGCTGAGACAGATTCGAAATCGAACTGGTATTTACCTGAATCTACGTTTATGCCTTTTGCTTTGGCGACAGCTTCAAAGATTGCTTTTTTAATGGCGTCTTCTCTTGTTGAAGCGACGCCCTTGCCTTCCTGAATTATCACTTTCTCTGCAGCCAGAACCTGTGAAAAGAACGAAATAGCCAACAATAATATTATTGTTTTTTTCATTTTATCTGTCCTTAAACAGTTATTTTTTACCACGCGACAGATTTATTGCTGCCTCGTTTGCCGATAAGCACTTCTTCCTGCCAGAATCGCAGGCCGGTTTTTACATCCGACAGTTTCAATTGAAAATAATATTCCACCTGCTGTTTATCCTTATCGTAGCGTAAATTTCTCTGATAGATTTTTCCAGACAGGCTCAACTCGGGAGAAATTATCTCGCCTTTTTGCGGCAGGGTTTCCTGCTTGAATTCTTCGCCTTTTGACGAGTCGCGGACATCTCTCATGTTATAAACTGTTTGGTCCGTCCCTTTTCCTTCTGCACCACCTACAGCAGATGTCATTACTACCTGTCCGCTTTTCATTAAATCCTGCTCGATTTTTGCGGTGAGCTGGTCGGTATCAATCCGCTGCATTGTGTCATTTGTAACTTTGCTTGTGGCAACAACGTATCTGCTTCCGTCTTTTTTAGCGAGTGTGCCAGAGCTCAAGAGTGACTGAATCATTTTACCTGCCGCCTCGTCAAAGTCCCTGTAATCGAGCGACAGGACTTGTTTGCCGGTGTCGTTAGTGGTGTCAATTTTCTGAACTTCCTCGCAGCCGATTAAGAACAGCGTTGAGAAGAGTAAAAGTATCGACAAATTTTTCATAGTTTTATCCTTTCATTACTGGGGAGTTTTTCTTGTATTCATTCTGAAATTAACAACATCTTTTGAAGGCGCAACAGCTTTAAAACTGAATGTGGTTCTTGATTTTGCGGATACAGTTGTCCAGACGCTTGCTTTTGAATCAACCACAACGCCGTTTTTGTCGAGCCATTCTATCTTGTAATCGAATCTTTTTGTATATATGGCCCGATTGTAGCCGGTTACCTGAACTTCCATAAAGCCGGCATCGTTCGTAAAGACTTTTACATCTTTTAAATCAATTCCTTCGCCAATCAGCAGGCTGAATGCACCATAAACCGGCCGGGTCAGGGCATTATTAACTACGTTATCGCTTTTTACCCCGGTATCGAGATTGACGCGATTGTCGCTATACTCCTTATTACAGCCATTAAGAAGGACGGCTGCTGCGACAAAAAACAACAAAAGAAAATACTTTTTCATAATTATAACTCCTTAATGTTTACTTTTTTCACAAAGGAATAACGCTATAAACCGGTTTAGAATTTCTTTGTATTATTTTAACATATACCAGTATATTATCGCTGTCCGGCAGTTCAATGTCAAATGTTTCGGAATTCAAAGGGGTTATTTTTAGTATTTTATTCTGGGGCTTTGGAAACCTTGCGATTTGGAAGTCTTTCGGCAGCGAAGTCCAGATTCTAACATCTGCGGCATTAGTGGCAAACGAATAAGCGGCAATCATTATGGAGCCGATAGTTGCCGCAGTTGAATCCTGGCTTGATAAGACATATTGTGCGGCGACCTTACCGGTTGTTGAAATTATCGCTCTTAATAAGATGGATTCAAAATCTTTTTTAAATTCGCTGTGTATTACTCTGTCCATATTGCTGACAACGAGGGTGTTGTAACTGGTTCCGTCGGCTTCGACCTGCAGACAACTGAATGCGGCATCTCTATACTGAAGTTTTGGTAATGCAATTCCGGCATACAGGACTCTGCTGGTTGCGATGAATAACGGCAGGTCGATTCGAAATTCTTCTTTTACAGGTCCCAGGCCGTTTTCAAAAATAAGCCATACGGTGTTTTTGAAATTTTCATTTTTATCAAGCAGTTTTTCTGTTTCCCTGAATTCCGCCTCTACATATTTATTATCGGGAACAAGGCCGTAGGTTTCCTTCAGTAAATCCCGGGCTGTCGAGGGTTCGCCTATGGCATTAAAATATACGGAAGCCAGGTAAGTTACAAAAGGATTGGTATAATCCTTATAGGCCTGGTATTCATAAAGTTCCGGATACTTGTCATGCAGAGTCTGCCCCATATTCGGGTCTGAGATGGTTTGATTTATCAGGTTTCCATACGGCATTTTATCAATCTTGTCTTTTGTCTCGCGGATTTCTTTTTCAAATTTCTCTTTTGTTCTTCTTTGTCTGTCCAAAGCCCTGTTGAATTCAACTCTTGCAAGGTCTGGCTTGTTTTCCGACAGAAAATTCAGGGCTTTGTATGCGTTTACCATTACGCCGTCATATTCTTCGCCTTTATAAGGCATAACATTATCATTAATGGCGATGGCGCTTATTTCGTCTCCAACAGAGGAACGCGTATCATAATACTGGAGATGTCTTTCGGCATTATCTAAATATTGCGTGCTGGAGTTGTAATCTTTCAGTATTCTTTTTGCGGCTGCGGCCTGAAGCGTCCAGAGCAGGTCGTCGCCGTCAGGATTTGTCCTTTTTTTGATATTTTTTTCCGCAAATACACAAGCCGAGTTGAAATCCGAAGCTTCAAAGTATTTGTTATAGGCGAGCAGTTGTTCCCGTGGAGCGTTACAGCCGCAAATAAAAAACAACCCTGCCGCAATAATGATTGATGAAAAAATCCATTTACTCATCAAGTTAAACTCCCTAAATATCACAAGTTATACTAAAGCAAGGAGAAGATATTTCAACACAAAAACGCTCTTGACATTTTATTGGATTGCGATACTTTAATACAGAGATGTTTATCTAAATTATAAGTGTCTTATCTGAATAGAGTTAAGAAGGGAAAATTATGAAGACTTTATGGATGTTTTTGATTGCGTCATTATTCGGGCTTATTATCGCCGGCTGTGAAACTAATCCGGTAACCGGAGAACAAGAACTGATACTTGTAAGTCCCCAGCAGGAAAAGGAAATGGGGCGCGATGCTTCGCAGCAGGTTGAAAAAGAACTCGGCCAGAGCATCAAAGACCAACAGCTTCAGAATTATCTCAATTCGGTCGGGCAGCAAATCGCTCGTATAAGCCATACGCCTGATGCAGATTTCAGCTACAAGGCCATCGACCATAAATCGGTAAACGCATTTGCCCTGCCGGGCGGATATATCTATATTACTACAGGTTTGCTGAAAGAACTTAACAGCGAAGCTCAACTTGCGGCAATACTGGCGCACGAAACAGCACACGTTACGGCAAGACATATTGCCCAGCAAATTACAAGGAATATTATAATGGATGTCGGTTTTGGTGTTGCCGGCTCGCAGGCTTCATCATCGGCGATGAGGGTTGGAAATATTGTCCGACAGCTTGAAGGAATGTCTTTTACCAGAGACCAGGAAAAGCTGGCTGACCAGGTCGGTCTTGATTATCTTGTCAAGGCAGGTTATACGCCCTATGGAATAGTTGAAACGATGGAGATATTGCAAAGGCAAAGCGGCTCCCGGACGATAGAGTTTTTCTCGACACATCCGAATCCTGAAAACCGCATCGGGTATCTGCAGGAGCGTATCAATAATAAAGGTTATCGCGGCGAGGGAAAAACAGGCCAGCAGGAATACGCCACAAATGTCTTAAGCCGGCTTGGAAAGTAAAACTGCCGCGATAAGAGCGATACAGCCGGCAGTGTGCAGTAAAATCGTTGCTTTGCTTAATGCGATGTAACCTTTCTGCGTCAGTTTTTCTACATCCGCATTTCTGAAACATACTGCGCCGATGCCGATTATCGGTATCAATAAAACTGCTGACGCAAATGCGTTAAGATTTGCAATCGAATAAATAATCGCCAGAACAAAAAGTATTATAAGAGTAGCTTTGTAGAAGTTGGCGGCATTTTTTACGCCGAGGGTGACTACGAGAGTTTTTTTATTGGCTGCGCGGTCGGCTGAAAAGTCGGGGAATTCGTTTGCAAAAATTACGAGAAAAATCAAAACAGCGACAATTGCTCCCGGCGGTAACGGCATAGTGCTGAAACTTTTTGCCTGGATATAGAAAGAACCATAAACCGGCAGGATGCCGAAAAGCAAGCCTATTACTATTTCGCCTGCTGTGCGATAGCCGAGCTTAAAAGGCGTTGCAGTATAAAAATATCCGCCGAGCAGGCCAATAGCGCCTAAAAGCAGTATAAAGAAACTCTTTGTTAATATCACTATAATAAGGCCGATACTTGCGCCGATAAAAAGGGCAATCCAGGCTCCGACTAAACAATCGCCGGGAGTGAGGAGATTTTGCTGTATCAGTCTGCTGCCGCCGCTAAAGGGGGTTTTGTTTTCATTAAGCCAGTCGTTTTTGGAAATGTGGTCGAAATAATCGTTGGCGACGTTGGCTCCTGCGTGAAGGGCGACAATCGCAAGAAGAGCGAGAATGAAAAGGATTAAATTAAACTGTCCTGTATTTGCAAAGGCAACGGCAGTGCCGACAATTACCGGCAGTGCGCTTGCAGTAAAAAAAGGCGCTCGTAATTCTTTAAGCCACAGAGTAAGTTTTGGTTGTTTAGCCACAGTCCTAGGGACTCCTTATGGAGAGAGCACAGAGAGTTAAATAATATTTTTCAATCTTCTTTTAAAATCACCTCATCATATTCGAGTTCAAAGCGGAGCTTATGTTTTGCTTCCTGCTGAGCGAGATGCTGAAAGAGTTTTTTCCCTGTTGAATCCTGGGTAGCTGCGGCAAGGTCGGTATATAACGCAAAGGAAGCCTTCTCTTTTTTCATCGCAAGGACAAGAGCGTCCTGATAACTCATATTCGGCGTTGGTTTGACAGCAACAGTGTAATCAGCGATTTTTAAATCTGGTATTTTTCCGCCGCCGATTTTGACTTTTTTTCCCTTTTTAACATCTTCCAGAAGTTTCCTGTGGCTCTGCTCTTCAGCGGCAAAATCGAGAAAGACCGGTTTCATTGCAGGATTGTTTGCCTTTGCCGCAAGGCCGGTGTAGAATTTGTAGGCCTCTATTTCATTTTCGATAGCAAAATCAAGAATGTCGTTGAGAATATTAAACTGCTTCATTTCATATTCCTTTAATCTTTTTGTTGGCTAAATCATATCTTAATATACCGTTTGCAGACAATAAAAA
>Ga0315294_10009615_pt1 | contig 10621 bp, 8 predicted proteins | sample YL17G13_40_MG_FD_203626 | JGI IMG/M metagenome (GOLD analysis project Ga0315294, IMG submission 203626) | Sediment microbial communities from Yellowstone Lake, YNP, Wyoming, USA - YL17G13_40 | ecosystem: Environmental > Aquatic > Freshwater > Lake > Sediment | place: USA: Wyoming | collected... | reverse complement strand
GCGATCAGGAGCACCCTTTGTATACCGCGCGTTTTCTTCATAGATCTCCCCTTACGCTGTCGTCGTCATCGTGTACGTGATGGTCGCCGAATAGGTCGTTTCCGCGTTCAAGCCGGAAGGATCCAGCTGAAAATTGAGCGTCGCCAGTGTGCCGAACGGCGAATTGATCGTATCGTTAGAACCCGATCTATAGATAGTCTTGGTCGTCCCCTTCGGGATCGCCGTCCATTCGGGAGGATCCGGGAATATCGTCCCGTTGGTAGTGACGCTCTGCGTCCCGTCCCATTTGGTGGGCTGGCTGAGGTAATATTTCAGTTTCCCGTCAGGGATAGTGCCCGCGGTGATGGACATCTTTAGATACCACGTCACCGGATCGTTGCTCATACAGTAAACGCCGACATCGGATTTGCCGTCATACGGAGCTCTTCCGTCCGGAAGAGCGAACGTGGCTGAAGGATCGAATTTACTGAAAGGGACGGTCGCCGAATAGAGGATATGCTCTCCGTCCGGCTGATAGAACTCGATCCGAAAACCGCTCTTCAGTGTCGCGGTCGCCTGGACCGAGATCGTCGTAACGGCGGCTGAAGGGGACGCGGTTAGCGCCATTCCCATCGCGATGATCAGGAGCTCCGTTACCACTTTCATGCCATCTTTCCTCGGTCGCAGTTCTTTATCCGTTGTAAGAAAATGAGTCCTTTCTCGAGACTGTTTTTTACCCGAGCGTAGTAAAGTATTATTATGACCAAAAACTTTTTCCATTCTTACGACCGCGCCATACGGCTGCGCCGTAAGAACGTGGCGAATCTCTGTGAGCGATTATATATTCAGGGCGTACCTTCAGGGCATACCTATCGAGTTAGCTCCATAGGTACACCCTGAATATATACATTCACATGTGATAGCCAAACGGTCGATCTCTATCGATCTGCCAATGCTTCCGAAAATACTCCCGCTAACGAGAGATTACGGAACCTGGACGATCGTATAGTTGATCGTACCGGTTGCTGTCGTACCCGAAGAGAGACCGGTCGGATCCAGAGCATAGCTGATACCGCAGAATGAACCAAACGGAGTGTTGATCGTGTCGTTGGTCCCTGAGGTATAGATCGCCGTGTCTGACGTCGGGATGAATGGCCAATTGCTTCCGGCCGGAACCGGCTGACCGGCATACATCGTGCCATTGCCCGCGGTTGCGCCACGGACCGGTTTTGCCTCATAGAACCTGACCTTGCCGGCAAGCGTACCGCCGTTAATATACATCTTGAGCTGCCATTTCTGGGTGTTGTTGTACTTACAGATCACAGCCGTATCCATCTTCGCTGTAGGAAGCCCAGTGCGATCCGCGCTATCAGGAGCTATGTGGCTTCCCGCTGACGGATCAACAGCCGCCCATACGATATTGCCTCCACCGAACGTCGTATCGGTTGTGCTGGCGAACTCGATTGACATTGCGGTACCTATGGTGGCCGACGCGCCCTGGCTGACCGTAGTCAGCGCATAAGCAGCCGATGCTACCAACATCGCCATAATCGTCAATACGATTATTTTCTTCATTTTTGTCACCTCCCTTCTTTATTAGAATATTGATTAACTCTGTAAAAATTAGGCCTGGTTGCTTTACCTTCGGCAACCAGGCTGTCTAAGTGTTGACCGTAGACCCTTGGTTTTGCGCCTCCGCCTCGCGGCGGATTTGCCTTTTCCGGTAAACCATATTAATATATCACATTATGCTCGATTGTCAAGAGCATATATATAACTATTTTATGTACTAACATGTTGTAACTCTATGCTGTTAAAACAATTGTGAAGGTTATATTCATGATATAGGTAACGCCTGCTTTCATGCCAGCAGGATAAATAGAAAAGCTCGTTGTGGCAAGCGTCCCTAATTCAGCCTGATTGAGATCATTCGGCCCCGCTGAATAAACGGTTGTCGATATAGTCGGAACTGAAGTCCAGGCCGGAGGATTGACCGCCAGTCTTCCGTCAGCGGGCTTGTTCAATTTGCGGTTCCATGGTTGTCCCATATAATATTTGAAATTCGCGAGATTGAAATCGGATGAGGTTGTGACCTCCATCTTCAGATCCCATGACTTATTGAGATTTGTCCTGACGATGACTCCGGTATCGGATTTTGAACTGTCGAGCGTCCTCCCGTCGGATTCGACGAATGATTTTGTGGGATCGATATTGGTAAAGGGGATGATCAGGCCACCGTACAGGACGTTAGCATCGCGGTAAAATTCTACGGACCAGACATCGGTCGCGCCTCCCGATAAATATCCGAGCTGAGAGGATTCATCCGAAAAGGCGGGCGTTGAGAAGAGGAGAGCGACTAAACAAATAATCAAAAAAGATTTTTTCATTTTTACATACCTTTCAACCATGTAAGTGTAACACAAAATTCGCCGAGAGTCAATTGATATATCTAACTATTTGAAATCCTAATCAGTTTTTTATTTTGCTTTAAGCAGCTTCGTCAATTCGTTCTTCGCCTTATCCAATTCTGCTTTGGGATCAGCGTTTTGCAGGATAACCTTCTGGATCGCCTCGTCGATAAATTTGGTGCAGGTGTCCCAATTCGCGATCGGCGGCGGGCCTTTCGCGTCTCTTGCCTGCCTCATGAGGACATCTTTAAACGCAGCGTCCATTTTCAGCCGGTCCCAGCTCATTAAATTGGGTGGAAGATACGCATCCTGCTTTTTAATGGCGTCTTCATAGAGCCGCTCCTGCGAATCGGGCCTGAAAAGGAATTTGATGAATTGCCACGCCTCATCTTTATGTTTTGACTGAGCGAAGATGCCCATGGTGCGGCCGCCTAAAAACGCGGTCTTTTTGTCCGATGGCCCTGTCGGCAAAGACGCGATCGTCCACTTCCCGGCGATCTCGGGAGCCCCGAGGGTGAGCCCCTGGATCTTCCAGTTGCCGGAGATCGCTATCGGGAACTCTCCGCTCCTCATCCCCTGCTCAACGGGGATACTGGTCTTAGGGACCCTGTATCGCGTATAGAGCTCCAAGAAGAACGTAAGCGCGGCGACCGCTTCGGGCGAGTTAACGGTCACCTCTGAAAATGCCGCGTCATAATAATCGCCGCCGGCCTGCCACAGAAACGGAGAATACCCGATCCAGCTCATCGAACCCCAGTCAAAGATCATCCCCATATTCTCCTGGTTCAGCCTGGTCAGAAGCGAGGTCAGGTCCGCCCATGTCGTCGGCGGCTCGGGGATGATGTCGCTTCGATAATATAAGATGTGCTCGGTCATGTCGAACGGTATGCCAAATACATGGCCTTTATACTCAATCGACTCCCACATGCCCGTGAAGACCATATTCTTGATCTCCTGCATTTCTTCGGGATACGCGGCCTTCAGGTCAACGACCGCGCCCAGCGAACCGAACTCTGTCCCCCAGGTAAGCCCCATCGTCCCGATGTCGGGAGCGCCCCCTCCTGCGATGGAGGTGAGGTATTTTGAATGGGCGTCGCCCCATGCGATCGATTCACAGCGGGCCTTGATCTTCGTCTCGGCGTAAAAATCCTCCGCCAGGGCATTGATCGCTTGCGCCTGCGCTTCAGACCCGACGAGCCACATGACCAGTTCGACCTCGGCCGGTCCTTTATCAGCCGGCTTCCGGCCCCCTGATCTCCCGCATCCGGAAAGCGCTACCGCGATGCCGATTATGACCGCTATGATCTTCATTCTTCTCATGCTGACCACCACTCACCACTAAAACGTACGTCCTTCGATGCAACGCGCTAACCCGCTAACGCGCCAACGCTCGCAGTCACAAGTTTCAAGTCACAGGTCACAAGTCGAGTTCGGGGTGCGCGATTCGTAACCCGCAAACGCGCTAACCCGCTAACGCGTCAACGTTCACAGTCACAAGTTTCAAGTCACAGGTCACAAGTCGAGTTCGGGGTGCGCGATTCGTAACCCGCAAACGCGCCAACGCGCAAACTCTCAAATCTGTGCTAATCTGCCCAAAATCTGTGCTAATCTGTGCTTTACGCATCACGCAACCCGCAAACCGCATCACGAATCTTCAAAGTACCTCAACAAACACGCTCTGCATCGCGAGAGCTGCCGCTCCGAGCGCGACCGCGTCGTCTCCCAGGCTGGTCGCGACGATGCGCACCGCCTTCAGGGCTTCGGTAAAAGCCCATTTGTCGACGGCCTTTCTCATCGCGCCTAACAGGATATCGCCGCCTTTCTCGATCCCTCTTCCGATGACGACGATATCGGGATTAAAAACGTTGACCAGGAACGCGACCTTGGTCCCGAGATAATCCCCGGCCTCTTCCAGGAATTCTATCGCCAGCTTATCCTGCGATTTCGAAGCTTCTACGACGGTCTTCAGCGAGATCTTGTCGATCTCCCCCTTGACCAGCTCCATTATCTTCGACTTTACCTGTTTGTTCTGCTGAAAATAGAGCCGCGCCCTGCTTCCGATGCCGAGGTCGATGCCGCGCGACCTGAGACAGCAGCCGTACGAATTACTTGACCAGCAGGTCTTGCTGGTATCGCCTTCGCGGAGCGGGTTCATGTTCAATTCCCCGGCGACGCTTGATGCCCCCGGATAGAGCTCTCCTTTGATGATAAGCCCGGCGCCCGAATCAGAACAGATATAGACCATGTTCTCGATGCCCGCTTCCATGCCCAGGCCCGCCCATTTCTCGCCGAGCGCCGCCGTATTTGCGTCGTTCTCGACAACCGACAGGACGCCGAACTCGTTCTCCAGCCTGTCCTGGATCATCAGGTAATCGACGACGGCTCCTCCCTCGATCGGGATCCTGACGACCCCTTTGAATCTGTCCAGGACGCCGCCGATGCCGACGCCGATCTTGTAGATCTTTTTCGGATCGATATCGGATTTCTTGACCACCTCACGGGCGATGCTGATGGCCTTATCGGCGTTGGACAGGTCTTTCTCCGTCTTCGGAACGCGGCACTTGCCGATGATCCGGGCGGTCACGTCAATGAGGACGGCTTCTATGAAGGCGTCGTCGGTGATGTGGACGGGTCCGAGGTCGATACCGATCGCGTATCCGTATTTCGGATTCAGCTCAACGAGTTCCGGCTTTCTCCCACCGGTAGACACATCGAGGCCGCATTCGAGGACAAGCCCCTTCTTGATGTATTCGCCGACATAATTGGATACGGTAACGATATTGAGGGTGGTGATCTTCGAGATATCCGACCGGGAGATCCTCTCGGCTTTACGGATGGATTCAAGGATGTCGAGATTCCGCTTCTCTTTTTCGCTCAACCGCTCTTTGAACAGGACTTTCTTCATAAGCGCTCCTTATATGTCGAAAGTGCACGGGATCAAAGCGCACAGCTCAAGATCGTATCGGACGCTCAACGCTTTCGCTGCAGGACCAGATCATGCCCTGACAGCGGGCCCATCGTCCCGATCTTCAGCAAATCAAAGGACGACGGCCTATCCTGCGATAGTACCGGCACTACCAGCTTGATTCCAGATATATCACTCCAAAGGTGCTGGCGCCTTTAAAGCCGCCTTTCATCAGCGCCCAATTGGAGATATAGCGTATCTTGCACCACTCAAGGAATTTATCCGCCGGTTTCAGCCGCAGCATGGGGTTGAAATAGCGGGCGAGGAACGCCGCGAAGAGCGCCCCCCAGACGAGAAGCGAAACGCCGAAGGTCCCCGAGAAGAGTCCGGTGATGAGATTGATGATGAAGAGGGCCCCGAAAAGATGCATGAAGTGGTAATCTCCGATATAGATGATGCCTTTTAGTGGAAAAGGAAAGGAGACGGTCAGGTAGTGCGGGGTATACTGCAGCTGGACCTCCAGCACCTGCCGGGCGTGTTTCTGGACCGCGAGCGGATGGCCGAAGCCGTAACCATAGAGCTGCCTGCAATAGGCCTCGAGGGTAACACGATGCATGTGTTCCACGACTGCGGACGGCTGAAAATATAACTTAAAACCCGCTTTCAGGATCCTGAGGGAAAAATCGACATCTTCCGATGTGATCTCATGCCAGAATTCCCTTCCGATGGCGTCCGCGGCCTTCTTGCTCACCGCGGCGTTCGCCGTCGCGAAGAAGGGGCTGTGGATATTCCCGTTCACCTCGTGAGGCAATCCTTTCCTGATCGGAGGATAATACCCCGCTTCGCTGATGAGGCACCGTCCCGCGACCATCAGAAAGTGTATCTGCTCGCAGTACGCCTCAACGATATTCTTCGGATCGGTCCTGAGCGTGAGGATCTCGCCGCCGACCATCCCGATAGACTCGTCCGACAGGAAAGGTTCCAGCAATTTCCTGACCCAGTCCCTGCGCGGCGCGCAGTCCCCGTCGGTAAAAAGGATGCAGTCGCCCTGCGCCACTTTCAGCGCACCGTTCCTGGCGTGGCCGGGAGACTTTGAGTCGGGGATAACGACCATCTTGATGAACTCGAACTTCTTCTGCCATTTATGGATGATCTCAACGGTCCGGTCAGTGCTTCCGCCGTCAGCGAGGATGATCTCCATCCGGTCTTTCGGATAATCAAGGTTCACGAGATATTCCAGGTTCTTGTCGATCGTCCGTTCCACGTTGCGGATCGGATTGATAATAGAGACAAACGGTGTCTGCATGGCCTACTCCTTAATGAGACCATGACTTACGCGACTGCCAAGGAGCGTAAGTCATATGGTCGAATTATCCCGAGCTTTAGCAAGCGCCTAAGCGAGGGAATCTTATTGAGCGGTTTTCACGCGCTGGCGCAAGCGGCTTTTTGATCCCCGAGACGTCTTGTTCGCGCCCTTCGATCCCATAGTAACCCGAACAACATGTTTTTTACCGTCGGAAAACGCAGGGATCACCCCATCGGTGACCTGATTCCCGTCGACGGCGATGCCCCTGACGCCCTTTGATACCTTCTCGGGATTGGTCACCTCGATCTGGTACGTGGCGTTTCTGAAGCGTCTGGTGATGCTGAATTTTTTCCACGTCTTCGGTACGCACGGATCGACGATAAGACCGTGATAATCGGCCCTTACCCCGAGGATATAATTGGTAACAGCGACAAAATTCCACGCGGCGCTTCCGGTCAGCCATGAATTGCGCGCCCGGCCGTGGTCTTTATGCGCATTCCCCGCTATATACTGAGCGTAGACGTACGGTTCTGTCTTATGGATATCGGCGATCTCATTGCGCGCCGCAGGGGCGATCTTGGTATAATATTCGAACGCCCGCTCTCCCCGTCCCAGCATCGTCTCGGCGATCATCGCCCAGGGATTCGCGTGGCAGAATATCCCGCCGTTCTCCTTAAGCCCCGGAGCGAAGGTCCCCACCGCCCCGATCTTAGGGTCATATTCGGAATATGCCGGGGCTATCAGCATGATCCCGTGGTTGGTATTCAGCATCTTGTTGACCATGTCCATGCATAAACGACCCCGTTCGTCGTCCGCGATCCCGGCCATGACGGCCCAGGCCTGCGTCAGAAGGTCGATCTTCCCCTCCTTATTCCGGGAAGAGCCGACGGGGTTCCCGTCATCGTCGTACGCCCGCACATACCACTGCCCGTCCCAGGCGGTCGTATTGATATCCTGTTTGACCCTGGCCGCGATATCGGCATATTTTTTCTCATCGTCTGAGCGCTTTAACAGTGCGGCGAGCCTGATCAGTTCGAGGCAGCTATAATGCAGGAACTGCGCCACCCAGACACTTTCCGCCTGCCCGTTCTTCCCCATCAGATTGAGGCAATCGTTCCAGTCGGCAAAACCGATCAGTGGAAAATGGTGCGGGCCCTGCTTATGATACACATAATCGACGGCCTTCTTAAGATGTTCGTACATGGTATCGCCCGCCTGATCGTCGGTATAGGGGACCACCTCGTTCAGAAAACCGAAATCGCCGGTCTCCTTGACATACGTCGATGTCGAGACGATAAGCCAGAGGGGATCGTCGGAATATCCGCCCTTCTCCCCCTTCTTGGTAAGCGGAAAAAACTGGTGATAACTGGAGCCATCCTTAAACTGGTTCTCGGCCAGCTCTTTGATCCTGACCTTGACTTTCTCGGCGATGGCATGCACGACCCCGAGCGTATCCTGATTCGAATCCCTGAACCCCATCCCCCTGCCGATGCCGGACTCATAATAGGAGGCGGAACGCGACCAGTTGAAGGTGGTCCTGCATTGATACTGGTTCCAGGTGTTCACCATGAGGTCGACTTCCTGGGAAGGCGTCGAGCAGGTATACTGCAGCAGATAATCGCTCCAGTAACGCTTAAGCGCGTCGAGCTCTTTCGCCGCGTTCTCAAAGCGCTCGTACTTCCCGATCAGCCGTTTTGCTTCCTTCATATCATCGCTGACCCCCAGGATATAGACCAGCGACTTCTCTTCGCCGGGAGCGAGCGTCAGCGTCGTCCACAACGACGAGATCGGGTTCCCGCCGCTCGAGACTGAACCGAAAGACCTGCCGCGCGAGACGGCGAGAGGATTCGATTCTGAGTTATAGGGGCCCAGGAACGTCTCCCGGTCGCAGTCAGAGCCCCTGATCTTCTGGTTCGTCGCGAAATAGGCGAACGTGTTCCTGCTGGCGCGCGGGTAATAACCGGTCCGATGGTAGACAACGCCGTCTTCGCATACCGCGTTGGAGATATTGAGCGTATACTGGAAATCGGTCATGTCCATGATCGCCTGCCAGAGACAGAATTCAGTATAGGTAAAAAGCGAAAGAGAGCGCTTCTTCTTTGAATCGTTCCTGACCGACAGCATCCAGACCTCGAGGTTCTCGTTCAGGGGGACAAAATAGGTCGTCGCCGTTGAAATACCGGCATACCGCGACCGGATCGCGGTATAACCCATGCCGTGCCGGCACTCGTAAAAATATTCTTTGAGGTCTTTGAGGACCGGCTGCCAGGTACTCGACCAGAAGTCCCCGGTACCGTCATCCCTGATATAGATGTACCTGCCCGGCCTGTCGCTGGGGACGTTATTATATCGATACCGCGTGATCCGTTTGTCGCGCGGGTCCTTGTGGAAACTGTAGCCACCCGCCGCATTCGAGATCATGGCGCAATACTCATCGCACCCCAGATAATTGATCCAGGGGGTCGGGGTATCGGGCCTTGTAACGACATATTCGCGGTTTTCCTTGTCAAAATATCCGTATTTCATAACGTCTTCACCTGTGTTTTGCAGATTCTTTCTATGAAAGCGCTATTCTTCAGACAGTTTTATATTGTCAATAAAGACTGATCCGGTATAGGCGACGCCGTTCGACTCGATCCTGATGCCGATTTTCTTCACATCGCTCCTGAACTCATCGGTTACGAACCTTCTCCAGTCGAGGCTCTCGGGCAAAAGGTTCACCCGCATGACGGTCCACTCTCCCGGCGTCAGACGGACCGACTTGTTCGATTCGGTCCACTCCCACTTTTCTCCGACGGTAAGGATGACCTTGGCGCGCAGGCCGCGGGGCGCGTCGGGCGGAAGATAGATATCCGCGGACAGCCAGCCAAAGGGGGTCCAGTCGGTGACCCCGACGGGACATTCAACATAGGCGCCCTTCCAGGTGGAGCCGCCCGGAAAGTTGACCTTCAGTTCGAACGAATAGGTCCCTTCGCTCGCGTAATACTCCGAAACGCACACTTCCTGAGCGGCGTTATCGTCTTTCGCAATCGCCCAATCAGGGATGGCCCACCCCTGCGGGCCGTTCTCAAAATTATGAAGCACAATCTCTTTCGAGAACGCGCTTGTCTGGACGAAAGATATAAAAAGAATTGAGAAAAGGACAATAAAAATAAGCCGTTTCTCGCGTCTCAACGGTATCACTTTTTAGCCTTTTTTAACTTTGACGGGTCTCTCGCCGGAAAAGGCTTGCCGTACCATGTCTTCAGGACCTGTTCGGCCGACTTGTTCTGGGGCGAATAGCCTTTGTTCGAAGGGCCGCCGAAACGGACATCGGTACCCCACTTCCACCAATAGAGACCGTAGAACCACTGTTTATCCCAGATCGTCTCGAGGAGCGCCCGGTAGCAGTCCGCCTGCAGTTGCATATCCGCCTTACCGGAAACGATCTCGATCCACGGTTCTTTGGCGGCGCCGGCGGCGCTGCAATAGCCTACCTCGGGAAAGATAATGGGCTTGGAGACCGTGGCCTGGAACTCTTCGAGATCTTTCACCCAGCCTTCCCAGCCGCGCTTGATCTCTTCGAACGTCGGCGATTCCGCGTCGGTCAGAGGGAAATACGCATCTATGCCGACATAGTCAACAAGATCCCAGAAGGTCACGTTCTTATATTCGCCGTCCCAGTTCGCCGCATAGGTGATCGGCCCCTTATAGGCCTTTCTGACGGGAACGATGACCTTGTCTTTCCACATCTGGCGCCTCGTTGTGGCCACTGACGACAGCTCGACGCCGATACAATACATATCGACGCCCTGTTTCTGGGACAACTCCGCGTAATACAGTATACAATCGGCGTAACTGTCGAACCATCGGTCCCAGTGCTGCTCGGTAGGGCAGTAGATCTCGCCCCGCCAGGTGCCGACCGACTTATCGAGGATATCGATCTGCGGTTTCAGCATCACCTTCATGCCCAGACTGTGTATCGTCTTGATCGCGTGGATAAGGCTCGCGTCGCTGGGCGTCCTTTCCGTCGGAGATAGATCG
>Ga0315294_10009609_pt1 | contig 10623 bp, 9 predicted proteins | sample YL17G13_40_MG_FD_203626 | JGI IMG/M metagenome (GOLD analysis project Ga0315294, IMG submission 203626) | Sediment microbial communities from Yellowstone Lake, YNP, Wyoming, USA - YL17G13_40 | ecosystem: Environmental > Aquatic > Freshwater > Lake > Sediment | place: USA: Wyoming | collected... | reverse complement strand
AATGGCGAGCTGAGCAGGGTTTATGGAATGGCGGCCAAATATTAGGTTACGATCTTGTCGATAAAAAACTAATCGTAAATCATAAAGAAGCGCAGAATGTAAAATTAATGTTCGAAAAATATATCGAGCTTGGGTCTGTATTACAAGTCGTAGAATGGCTTAATAAGCATGGATATAGGACAAAGGAATATGTTTCTCGGAGAAAAGGCATTAAAAGGGGCGGTAATAGATTCTTTAACGCTTATGTTTCCCAAAAACTTACAAGCAGGGTATATATAGGAGAGGTTACACACAATGACAATATGCATAAGGGGCAGCATAAGCCTATAATTGATAAAAAACTATGGAATGAGGCTAACAGGCTCCTTAAACTTCATGCTCCTTTACGAAAGAACCCCAAGAGAGAAACTAAGTATATTTTTGTTTTGCAGGGGCTGGTTAAATGCGGAAAATGCGGTAATTATATGACTTCTAAATATAGCACCGGCAGAAATGGTTTACATCCTTATTATCAATGTACGCGAAATGCCCACGGCGGTAAGGACGCTTGTGATATGAAATACGTCCCGGCTGCGGAATTTGAAAAAGCTATCTTGGGAAAAATAAAGGACATGTGTGAGGATAAGAAGCGTTTGCAAGAAATAGTCAAAAAGGCAAATAGATCTACGGAATCCGCCTTACGAAGCCTTAAACAAGATAGAAAAATTCAAGAAAACAAGCTTACGCCCATAGCAAATTCAATAAAACATATCCTTGATGCACTGTCGAAAGGCATTAAGAATAAGTCTGTCTCGGAAAAATTAAGCGAGTTAGAGCTTCAGAAGGATCAAATTGAGAAGGATATCCAAAATATAGATTTCGACATGGGCCGGGTTAAACAGCAAATCTTAAATGCTAAGGTTATGTACGAATCACTTATTAGATTTCGTCAAATCTATGAAACTGCCACTCCATTAAGATTAAAGGAGCTCTTGCCGAGTTTTGTAGAAAAAGTCACCTGGAAGCCTACCCAAATAGAAATTGCCCTCTTTGACCAAGAGGTACAAAGAGGGCAATTGGATAATGGCAACGTAACCACCAAAGGTGGTGGTGCGTTACCGTTTGTTAATTGGCTCCCCCGGTAGGACTCGAACCTACGACAGCGTGGTTACGGTTATCCCTGATATTACTACCAGGCCCGGACTTTCTCTTCGCCATGTCATGAACCACGTTGGGTTCATGGTTTAGGCGGCGGGTGTAAAGTCTCTGCACTCGGGCTGATTACGCCCTAGCTCAGGATTACCGTCGGCCTTACCGTTACGGCTTCCCTGAATTAGCCCACTTCCCATCCTGCGGTTTCCCGCAGGAGCTGCCATTCATCGACTCCTCGTTCTAAACGGCAGTCGGATTTCTCCCCCTTCGGGGTCGAAAACCTTTGTGCCAGAACGAGGAGTCAATTTTTTGGCTCTTGGCCAAAAAATTGACAGCCACGTGCTCTACCGACTGAGCTACAGGGGAGTGATATTTTTAAAGAACAATCCCTGTGACTAAAGTCCGCCTCCGTCTATCTTCTGCAATTCTAAAGAAGATGACTTCGGCGGGATCAAATTTGGCCTTTATGACTGCACGACGGAATGATTTACGCTCCTTAACAGTCGCGTAAGTCATGGCCTCATTTGACTACAGGGGAGTGATAGAAGTTAAAAATTTAAAAGTAAAAATTCAAAAATATATCAAAGAACAGAGATACAGTAAATACCAGAAAAATTACTGAGTGGCGGCAGGGGTTGCGGGAGCGGTCATCTTCTCCCGCGCAAGGAGGTCTTCCCACTCTCTTTTTACCTGCGCCTGGAGTTCGTCGACGATATTCTTATTTGCCTCTTTCTGTAAATGGGAGAAGCGGCCCTGAAGTTTGATGAACTCGGTGAGCGGTTTCATCTCCTTCGGCTTGTAGTTGACCTTATATGCGCCGTTCTCTACTTCGTAGAGCGGCCAGAAACAGGTCTCTACCGCGAGCTTGGCGATCTCGATCCCCATGTCGGAAGGGAACGCCCAGCCGAGCGTGCAGGGCATGATGACATTCATGAATTTCGGCCCTTTTATGGAAAGCGCCTTTTCGACCTTCCTGACCAGGTCGTTCCAGTGAGAGGGGCTCGCCTGCGCCACATAAGGGATGCGGTGGGCGACCATGATCTCCGTGAGGTTCTTGCGGAACTCTTTTTTGCCGACCTGCACTTTACCGACAGGAGACGTCGTGGTGTATGTCCCTTTCGGGGTGGCACCCGAACGCTGCACGCCAGTATTCATATAAGCCTCGTTGTCATAACAGACGTAGAGCATGTCGTGGCCGCGTTCCATCGCGCCTGACAGGGATTGCAGTCCGATGTCATAGGTCCCGCCGTCTCCGCCGAAGGCGATAAAATTAAACTCATCTTTCAGTTTGCCGCGCCGCCTGAGCGCCTGGTAGGCGGCCTCGACGCCGCTCATGGTCGCGGCCGAATTCTCGAACGCGTTGTGGATAAAGGAGCTGTTCCATGCGGTAAACGGGTAGATCGTTGATGAGACCTCAAGGCATCCCGTCGCGCTCGAGATAACCAGGGGTTTCTGCGCAGCGACGCTTACCAGTTTGACGATGATAGGCGCGGTACACCCCGGGCACATCCGGTGGCCGGAGGCGAGCGCCGGTTCTCTTTTCGTAAGTTCTTTTAAAGTAGCCATCTAAACTCTCACCCCCAGATACGTCGATTCCCGCGGCGCCTTTTTCGTCCCGGCGATGGTGCCCAGGTCGGTGACGATCTGGCGAAGGTTGTCCAGGGTGATCTCTCTTCCGCCCAGGCCGTAGACGTAATCGCTGACCGGGATCGCCGTCTTTCCATACAGCGCCGATCTCACGTCGGTAAAGAGCGGCCCCGAGATCCCGTTCAGGGAGTCCGCCCTGTCAAGGACCGCGACCGCCTTAAGGCCGCTCACCAGACGCGCCAGTTCTTCGTCGGGAAACGGCCGGAAGACGCGTATCTTGAGCGAGCCGACCTTGATCCCTTTGGCGCGGCACTCATCGATCACGACCCGGAGCGTCCCCATCGTGGAACCGAGCCCGATGACCGCGATCTCGGCGTCATCCATCCGGTACGGTTCGATAAATCGGTAGGACGGGCCGAACTCCTTCTTGAATTCATCGGCGATCGCGCCGATGACGCCGTAGGCGTTCTTCATCGCGTCCGCCATCTGGCGCCGGTGCTCGAAATAATAATCCGTCAGGTCCAGGAGGCCGATGGTGATCGGGTTTTTCGCGTTCAGGAGATAGTGTTTCGGCCTGTATTCGCCGACGAAGTTCCTTACTTTTTCGGTATCATAAAGGCTGACGTTCTCGACGCCGTGGCTGATGATAAACCCGTCGAAATTGACCAGGACCGGCAGGAGGACCTTCGGGTCCTCGGCGATGCGCACCGCCTGTATCATGTTCTCATACGCCTCCTGGGCGTTCTCGCTCCAGAGCTGGATCCAGCCGGAATCCCGGCCGCCCATCGCGTCCGAGTGGTCGCAGTGGATATTGATCGGCGCGGATAAGGCCCTGTTCACCAGCGGCATCACGATCGGAAGCCTGAGACCCGAGGCGATATACACGACCTCCCACATCAGGGCGAATCCCTGGCTTGAGGTCGCCGTCATGGCGCGCGCTCCTGCCGCCGAGGCGCCGACCGTCGCGCTCATCGCGCTGTGTTCCGATTCCACCAGGACGACCTCGGTGTCGATCTCGCCATCGGCGACGTACTCGGTGAATTTCTCCATGAGCGATGTCTGCGGCGTGATGGGATATGCGGCGACGACATCGGGATTGATCTGCTTCATCGCGTACGCGACCGCGTTATTTCCGGTGAGTGCTTCAAATTTTGCCATAGTATTTTATACGGTTATATCGTTAGAATTCACGTCTTCGCGACGTTGGGCACTTTCCCGGAACCTTCGGTATCGGCGTGGGACATCTCTTTCTTCGCGTCAGATTCCTTGATCATGGTAAGCGCCTTTTCCGGCTTCACGGGGCAGATCTTTGAGCAGAGCCCGCAGCCCTTGCAATAGCTGTAATTGACGCCGGTGACTTTCGAGTCGCTATCGGTCATGATGGCGAAATCGGGACAGACATACCAGCACTGCGTGCACTGGATGCACCGGTCCTTATGCCAGACCGACCTGAACGACCGCCAGGTGCCGGTCATATACTTCCGGGACGTCGCCTTTTCGGGGATCATCCCGCCGATCGGTATCTCTTTCCATCCGGGGGCTTGCGCCATGACTTTTACCTGTTATGATAGTATACGGTTACGTTAAAAAAAACGCTTACGTTATTTTCCAAAAAACAGTCTCTACTCCGCCTTCACTTCGGCCGCGGCGGCCTTCATCGCCTTGATGTTCGCCTCGATGATCTCCGGCCTGAACTTTGCCGCGTATTTCTTCTTAAAATTTTCGATGACGGTATCAAGCTTAAGGATGCCGGTTATCGAAACGAGGGCGGCGATCATGGGAGTGTTCGGGATGTTCCGCTTCAGCTCGCGCAGCGATATATCCGTCGCCGGGACCGTATAAACTTTTCCCTTGGTAAAACCGCAGCGCTGACGTATCTCTTTCGGCGAGTCGACGGTATTGACCAGGAGGATGCCCTTCTCGGAAAGGCCCTCGCAGACATTGACCGCTTCAAGGAGCGTGGGATCAAGGACGATCACGACATCCGGAACCTCTATCTGGCTGTGCAGATAGATCGGCGAGGAGCTGATCCTGTTAAAACTGCGTACGGGCGCGCCCGCCCTCTCGGCGCCGAACTCCGGGAACGCCTGGACATATTTCCCGTCGTAGACGGCGGAATCGGCGACGATATTGGCGGCTGTGACAGCGCCCTGGCCTCCCCGTCCGTGCCAGCGGATCTCTATGGTATCTTTCATAGTACGCGGTATCGTTATGGTTTCGGCGCTGCAGCCGTCTGAGGTCGAGCGCTGCCTTCGATCCCCAGGTACATTACCATCAGGCTTCCGAGCATGACAATGCCGAGGTAGGCGTTGAACGCGCTGTTGACAATGCCTATAATGACCTGCCCTATCGCCGCCGGTAAGGCTATCGTGGCGAGGCCCGTGATTAACCCGATAAGAAAGCCGATGCCGAGCGAGATCAATATGAGCAGCAAAAGGAGCACGAAAACCTTTCCGAGGCTCTTCCTGACCTTTTCGATGCTCCGTTTCATCGAAGCTATGACGCCGATCTCATCGCAAACCAGGGCATAGGGCGCCAGGATCAGGAGCAGCACCGCATAGAGGCCGAGGCCGCCGATGATGACCGCGATCGTGCTCGCGATGATGGTAAGGACCAGCTTATTGGCCGGCGCCGTAACGGCGATGAGCGCGCCCGCGATGAGGGCGATCACCCCGGCGATCAGGATGATCAGCAATCCGAGCCCGAAGAGCTTCAAATAATATTTGAGCCCGTAGGTAATGAAATTTTTCAGTTCCGAAGTCCCCGATTTGATATGGTCTCGGACCAATCCAAGGGTACTGCCCTGGATAAAGACGCTCGCCAGGATGAATAAGAGGCTGAAGATCACCGCGGCGGCGGTCAAGGCGGGGGACGCGGTTCCCGGCTTAATGATCGGGATACTCCCTATATTCCATACTGCGTTAAATATGAATAATATTACCACTAAAGGGATCATCTTTGTGGCGATCCCAAACCCCTTCTTTATTATTGCCATTACTCCCATGCATTCCTCCCTTTGTTTGGCGTTCCCAAACTTTAGTGGAGCCCTTCAGGTCTCGCCGCCCTGTCGGCGGCAGACCGCCGGCGAGGCGGCAGGGCCTAAAGCTCCCTCCCCGAAGCAGAAATACTACCGCTCGCACGAATTTCGCTATCGCGAAATTCGTGCGGAGGGGAATAAGGAAAAAAGCGCCTACTGAGCTTAAATATAACAGATATAATAAGGAGTGTCAAGAATAAATCGGCCCCGCCATGAACGAGGGGGCGTTCGTTATAATATCTGGCGGCCTTCGAAGGCCCTCATGAGGGTAGCCTGATCTGCATATTCCAGATCGCTCCCAACGGGCATGCCGTACGCGACGCGGGTGATCCTGATGCCTGCCGGCTTTAAGACCCTGGCAAGATACAGGGCGGTCGCCTCGCCCTCGGTATTGAAATCGGTGGCGATAATGACCTCTTTGACCTTCTCCTTTTTGACCCTGTCGATGAGCTCCGCTATCTTCAGATCGGAAGGGCCGATCCCGTCCAGGGGAGAGAGCGAGCCCAGGAGGACGTGATACAGGCCATGAAAATTTTTTGCCTTTTCGATCGCCAGGATATCGTTCGGTTCCTCGACGACGCAGATCACGGACGTATCGCGCGTCCGGTCGGAACACACCTTGCACAGCTCCTCATCGCTCAGATTGTTGCATCGTTTGCAGAACCGGACCGTTTCTTTGACCTTCCGTATCGCCTGAGAGAGGGTCTCGGCTTCTTCCTTCCGCGACCTCAAAATATGGAACGCCAGCCGCTGGGCAGACCGAGGGCCGATACCGGGCAACCTCCCGAACGCCTCGATCAGGGATTTCATTGAATCCGGAAATCCGCTCACCGGCTACTTCTCCTTAAGGTTCTTCCTGCCCAATCCCTTTATCTCGCCCTTAAAAATATCCATCGCGTCTTTGACAATGGGGTCGAACATGACACTGTCTTTTAAGTCTGCCTGAGCGTCGCTCTTGAAAGAACTCTCCGATCCTGCCATAAACCCGTTCCGAGGAGCTTCGGGGGCTTCCCTGTCCTGCTCGATGACCAGGATGACCCGTATCGGCGCCTTAACGATATCCGAGATGATCGATTCGATGACGTGCCTGTTCTCGACGTGCTCAAGTACCTCTTTGTGGAACTGCGAATTTTTTGAAAACCCGATGGTAAGCTGGCCTTTGTTCAGGTTGACGGGCCTGCCGTCCATCAGATATGAACCGACCGACATCTTCCTGGAGCAGACCTGATCCACGATCGCCTGCCAGACATCCTGGATATCCTGCAGTCCCACGTTGACATCGCCGTGAGGATGTTCTTCTTTCTCGGCGGCGCGTTCGGTCCTCGCTGCGGGCGCTTCCTGCGGACGGGGCGGTTCCTTGGCGGGCGAAGATCCGACGGCGCTTGCCGCGGCGCCGGAGAACTGCCGGAACTCCTGGCGCGGTTCTGCGGAAGACGCGGAAGCGGGCCCGGCAAGTCTCGCCTCAAGGGCTTCGACTTTTTTCATCAGCGCATCGAATGACGCGACGCTGGACCTCCGGCACAGTTTGATCATCGCCATTTCAAGCGGGATCCGCTCAGTCTGGGTCTTCCTGATAAAATCAAGCGCGTTTGAAAAGACGGCGACCGCGTACAAAATATCCTCAACGGTAAAGTGCCCCGCCTGCTCTTTGAGGCATGCGACAGTCTCCGGCGATGCGTCGATGAGTCCGGCGGCACTTTCCCCCATCCTGACGATGGCCAGATCCCTGAAATGGCCGATCAGTCCGGAGATGACCTGCGTGATCTCCTTGCCGTCGGTGATCAGTCCGTCGATGATCTTCAGAGCGGCAGCCGGGTCGCTGCGCATGATCGTATCTGTCAGGCCGAAGAGGAGGTCCTCGTCGACAAGCCCCAGGAGCCTGGCCGCGTCCTGCGCGGCGATCTTCCCCCGGGTAAATGTCGCCAGCTGATCGAGCAGCACTTCCGCGTCCCTCAGGCAACCATCCGAATACCGCGCGATCACCGAGAGCGCCTCATCGGCCGCGCTCAACTGTTCGGCCTCGCAGATCCTCCGGAGGCTCGATATGATCAGGCCGGCGGGGATCTTGCGGAAATCGAGACGTTGGCACCGGGAGAGTATCGTGGCGGGTATCTTATTGATCCTGGTCGTCGCGAAGACGAAGACGACGCGCTGCGGCGGCTCCTCAAGCGTCTTGAGGAGCGCGTTGAATGCCTCGGGGGTCAGCATATGGACTTCGTCGATGATGTATATCTTGTAGGAGCCTTTTGAAGGGGCGAACTTCACGTTATCCCGGAGGTTGCGTATCTCGTCGATCCCCCGGTTCGAAGCCCCGTCGATCTCAAGGACATCGATACTCGAGCTCTGGGTTATCTCGGCGCAGCTCGGGCAGGCGTTGCATGGTCTGGTCGTCGGACCTTTTTCGCAACCGAGGGCTTTGGCGAAGATGCGCGCGGTCGTCGTCTTGCCCAGACCGCGCTGGCCGGAAAAGATATACGCGTGAGCCACCCGATTCATCTGGACGGCGTTTTCGAGAATGGTGACGACGTGGTCCTGGCCGATGATCTCTTTGAACGTTTGCGGACGGTATTTACGCGCGAATGAGAGATGTTCCATTATACGTGGCGTGCTGTAGCGATACCCTGAAAATCACGAAAGGTTTTCCTGAACGCTTCCCGATGCATTACAATACCACACGGGGCATAAATTCTCAAGGAATTTTTGACCGCGGGCGCGGCCGCAGTCCTACCTTCGTTGGTACCACTGCGCGAGGACGGTTTCGGCAGGCTTATTCTGGGGGGTGAATCCCTTATTACAGGCGCCTCCCGCCTGGACATTCGTATTCCACTTCCACCAATAGACGCCCGCGAGCCATTCTTTCCCGCAGACCGTTTCGAAGAACGCCCGGTAGCACCGCTTCTGGATCTCTGTATCGGGATTACCCGCCAGTTTTTCCTCCCAGGGAAATCGCGCGGCGCCGCAGGCGCTTGAATAGCCGATCTCGGTGAAGATGACCGGTTTGCCGATCGCCAGCGCCCAGGGCTCCAGGACATTGATCCATTTCTTCCAGCCGAGTTTGATATCGTTGAGGCTCGGCTTATCCTTATCGGTCAGCGGGAAATACGCGTCGATACCGATATAATCGAGCTGCGGCCAGAATTGTATCTTCTGATATTCGCCGTCCCAGTGCGCGGCATAGGTCAGGGGCCCGCAGTAGACTGTTCGGACGGCCGCGATGATACCTTCCCAGTACTCGGTCCACTCACTGGTCAAAGAGAGTTCCGTTCCCACGCAGAGCATGTCGGCGTCCGTTTCGCTGGCGAGCCCGGCGTAGTGCAGGATAAACGAGCAGTATCTTTCGAACCACGCGTCCCGCTCGGCTTCCGTCCTCTGGCAGATATCGCCGCGCCATGAACCCAATGAGCTCGCAGCGAGGTCGACGTGCGGTTTGAGCATTACCTTCAGCCCTAGTTCGCGGGCCCTGGCGATCGCGTGTCTCAGGCTCTCATCCGACGGCGTGTTCTCGGAAGGAGCGATCTCGGTGGAGAAAGCATCCTCCTGATACCAGGTGACGACCATCGATACCCATTCTGTCCCGAGGGCAGCCAGGCGCTCGAGGGACTCGTCGGAGAAGGCCGATCGGTACTTGTCGCGCTCCCACGAGACATAGCACATCCCCTTCTGAAATTCGCGTACGGGGTACGTCTGGGATGAGGCGTCCCTGGCAGAGGGCGTCACGCCGAAGTTCGAGCACTGCAGCATCGAGCAGACGCAAAAGTTTACAACCACTTTAAAACCGATACCTTTCAGATACATGACCCTCACCTTCCCGGTAAACCATTTTAGAAAGAGAGAACAAAAAAATGCCAGGGACAAACCCTGGCATTTAAAAGAATCGGTTTCGATCCTTCACCAAAGAGAGTGAAGGTTTCGGCAACCCAACCGCCGTATTGGCAAATAGCTAATAGCAAATAGCCAATGGCAAAAAGATCTTATTTTACCATATGCTATTTGCCATTTGCCAAATTAGGCTTGTGGCTTTGCGCCCCATTCTTTCAAATGGTTTGCCTTTTCGATTATATTGCACAGCTTTTCAAAGATAACTAAATATTTTTACTTAGCCCTATCAGAAAAAGGTTACACTACCAGCCGCCAAAAGACAAGAAGCAATATCTTACTTTTTTATTTTTTACATCTTTGCCAGCCAAAAAGTAAGTTTCTGCAGTCCTGTGGCAGCAGTATTTTTCCTTTCAGGGCTCCGTGATGCAAAACCCCGTGTCGTTCGGCAAAGGCGAAACTGGCGCGCAGGTAAGATTTTATTGAAAGTACTTAATATCTTATTTCCTGTCGTTTGCCGAATTCCAAGATCAATTCTTCAAGACGCCTGAGATACTTCTGTGATTATCCGATCAGCTTATCGAACTCCTCAACGGTCACGGCTGGCAGCGTGGTAAAGCCGATGTCCGTCATCCTGGTAAGGGCGATCGACGTCTTGAGCGCCTCTGTGACGCTCGGCAGATCGACCATGAGCGCCAGGTCATACCTCCCCAGGAGGGCTAACATGGAATTTACTTTACCGCCTGATTTTTCGATCGCGCCAACGACCTTCTTCGTGCGGTCAGCGCTGATCCCCTTCACCGCTTCCGATGAATACTTCCCGAGCAATAAAAATTTCGCCATTTCTCTCACCTCCTTATAGGAGTACTATAACACGCCGGGAAGATTTTTTCAATCAGAAGATTGGAGGAGACCAAAAATATTCCGCTTTGATAAGCGGCTGTACCGGCAGGAGCCCTTTCGGCTAATTTTGTGGCTCGCTGCAATTGGTGTGTTCAATATTTGAAACACTTAATTGCGACGCTCGCTCACAAAATTTTACGCCTCAAGGG
>Ga0315294_10009607_pt1 | contig 10625 bp, 8 predicted proteins | sample YL17G13_40_MG_FD_203626 | JGI IMG/M metagenome (GOLD analysis project Ga0315294, IMG submission 203626) | Sediment microbial communities from Yellowstone Lake, YNP, Wyoming, USA - YL17G13_40 | ecosystem: Environmental > Aquatic > Freshwater > Lake > Sediment | place: USA: Wyoming | collected... | reverse complement strand
GCTATGGCCTATGGGCTCACTCCAGACAACGCCACCTTCGATACCAACACCTTACCCTACGATGCGGGATCTATAGCCTGCTCCATGATCTACTTCCCCCCGGAGACGACGGCCAATGGTCACGCCATAACCTCAAAGAACATGGACTGGTTCCTGGTTCCTATGGATGTCTACCTCAACAAGACTGAGATGGGGGCCGGCAATGCTGTATTCACCTTCACCCGGAACTTCTTGATGGAGATCTATCCTGACAAGGGATACTCGACTATGGCCATTGCTGGTGACGACCTCAACTCAATCGTCGACGGCCTGAACTCCGAAGGTTTGGGCATATCAGTACTAGAGGATGAATGGATGGACCCGGCTCTGAAGATGCCAGCTGCAGGGGATAGAAACAGCGGCATTATGGGCATGCAGATTACCAGGCTCGTCCTCGAGACTTGCAAGACAGTGGAGGAGGCAAAGATAGCTTTCCTGGCCAACAAGGAGTACCTACCCGTAATCGGATTGCACTATATGGTCTATGATAGCCATGGAAATTCAGCGATAATCGAGTGGAACAGGACTGATGGAAACCTGTACTTCACAGACGGCAACAGCAGTAAGCCCAATATCATGACTAATCACCCAATGTACATATTCTCTAAGTACGCTTTGAAGGATCTGCCAAGAGAAAAGAACCTGATTCCGTATAACCAGCCATACGACACCTTCAACCGCTACATAACGCTGTATAACATTACCAGCAGCCATAAGGGCAAGTTTTCTGAGGAGGACGCAACCAATGCACTGAGTGCAGTCTCAGCCAACACGACCAACACGATGGTCGCGTACGAGGGTGCTATTATGCCGCTTCCAATCAATACTATCTATAATGCCCTCTTGGATCTTACTGATAGAAGCCTGAAAGTGAAGTTCTACCTCAAGAACGGACCTATCGATCCTAAGACAAATGAGAACACTTCGATCTTCTCGCCGTACTTGACCTTCAAGATGGATAATTCAACTAAGCTGCAGTGAGGGGATCGCTCCTACCACTTTTAGGCGATCTTGACTGAGAACGCTGAAGCCCGTGCGGGGGTCTCATCCCCCGCACCTAATCCCACTCGGGCGGCGGCCTTACTGACGATGCTCACGATCTGCTCGGAGGTGATCCGGTTGCCCCTCGGCGTGGTGAATAGTGGCGGGTGTTCGCGCCTCTCCGGACCGAGCGCACGGCCAGCCATCTCTGAAGTGCTTGGGCGGTCTCGTGGTCGAAGTACAGCTCGCGGTTTGACCGCTTGGGTGCAGGATGGACCGTCAGCGTCAGCCGTTCCAGATCAACGTCCTCGACATTGAGCTCGACCAGCTCGTGGCAGCGCAGGCCGGTCTTGAGCAGCAAGAGAACGATCGCCCTGTCTCGTGTCTCCAGGATGGCGCCGACCAGCCGCGCGGCGTCTTCGACGCTGATGATCTGCCGCTGCTGGGAGTCGGCATCGCTCTTGTAAGCCTGGATGGCCCTCTTCCTGAAAGCCGGAACGGGGTTCGACTCGATCAGCTCCTCTTCCTCCAAATAGTCGAAGAAGGCGTTGATGTGGGCAAACTTGGCCTCCTGAGTGGCATGGATCAGGCCCTTCTCGGTCAAGAGATAGAGGTACTCCTTCAGGTCCCTCTTTCCCGTCTCCCGAGGGTCCTGGCGGTGCATATTCACGAGAACGACGGGATTACTCCACCGTCACACACTTCGCCAGGTTCCTGGGCTTATCGATGGGCAGACCGAGCTTGTTGGCTGTGTAGTATGCCAGAAGCTGCACCACCACGGTACAGAGCACCGCCGAGAAGACCGGCCTGGTCTCGGGCAGCTCAATCACCACACTTGCCACCTTGCCGATATCCGGGTCACCTTCCGAGGCCAGAGCAATTACATCCGCGCCGCGGGCCCTGACTTCCTTAATGTTGGACTGGATCTTCCTGCCGCAGGTGGCTAGCGCTACTACAGGCGTATTATCGGTAATCAGAGCCAGCGGCCCGTGTTTGAGCTCGCCTCCAGCATAGCCCTCCGAGGGGATGTAGGCGATCTCCTTCATCTTCAGAGCGCCCTCCAGCGAGATGGGATAGAGATAGTCCCTGCCGATGAAGAAGTAGCAGCCTGCATCTGCATAGGCTTCGGCGATCTCCCGAATCTCCTCCCGCTTCTCCAAAACCCTCTGCACGAGCCCGGGAAGCTTGGTGAGCTCGATGAGCATCTTCCTGGCCTGGTCCGGGGTCAGGTGGCCGCGGGCGCGGCCCAGACGCACGGCCAGCAGAATGAGCGCCACGAGCTGGGAGGTGAAGGTCTTGGTCGCAGCCACTCCGATCTCCGGCCCGCAGCGGGTGTAGATGGTTGCGTTCACCAGCTCCGTCACTGTGCTGCCGACGACGTTGGTTATGGCCAGGCTACGCATGCAGCAGGTCTTGGCCTTCTTCAGGGCCATCAGGGTGTCGGCCGTCTCCCCCGACTGAGTGATTCCCAAGACCAGCGTCTTGGGCCTGACCTGGAGGTGCTGGAACTCGGAGGCCACCTCCACGTCGACCGGCAGCCCCGCCGCCCGGGGGAAGAGGTAGCGGGCAAGCATACCGGCATGATAGGATGTGCCGCAGGCGATGATGGTCACCCGCTCCAGGGCGGCCGCCTCCCCATCGCTCATGCCGAGGAAAAGCCGCACATCACCGTTTATCTCCGAGATGCGGCCGGCAATGGTCTCGCGAATAGCCCGCGGCTGCTCGTGAATCTCCTTCAGCATGAAGTGCGGATAGCCGCCCCGCTCCGCAGCGTCTGCATCCCAGGTGATGCGCTCGACCACAGCCGCGTGGGGAACGCCCGCCAGATCCCTCAGCTCGACCCGATCATCATAGACGCAAGCGATCTCGCCGTCCTTCATGCGGATCACGTCTTTGGTGTAAGGAAGAAGCGCAGGCACATCGGATGCCACATAGGTTGCGCCCTCGCCCCGGCCCAGCACGAGGGGGCTGTCCTTGCGGGCACAGACCAAGTAAGGCGAGCTGGCCGCCAGGACAGCTACGGCATAAGAGCCTTCCACCCGCTCCAGGGCCCTGGAAACGGCCGAGAGGAGATCGCCTTGGTAGTAGAAGTTTATAAGATGCGCCAGGACCTCGCTATCCGTCTCGGACTGGAACTCGTATCCCATCTCCGTGAGGAGCTCTCTCAGATCCAGGTAGTTTTCGATGATGCCGTTATGCACTATGGCGACTTCGCCTGAGGTGTGGGGATGAGCATTCCTGTCACTGGGCCTCCCGTGTGTCGCCCAGCGGGTGTGGCCTATGCCCATGCTCTCTCCAGGACTGCCCAAGGCCATGTAGACCTTCTCCAGATCGGCTATCCGGCCGGCCGATTTGATGACCTCAATCGCTCCATCGGACTTGACCGCCACTCCTGCAGAATCGTAACCCCGATACTCCAGCCGTTTCAGCGTATCAAAGAGTATCGGCCCCGCCTTCTCATCGCCGATGTATGCGACTATTCCGCACATCTCTAGATCACCCTGCTCTCTCTCTCGATCCAGCCGTGAATTGTCGCTCCGGAGCCGATGCGCGCGCCCGTGCCAACGATTGTTCCCGGGCTTATCAGGACTCTGCTTCCGACGGTTACATCATCGGCCAGGATGGCTCCGAACTCCGCTTTATAAAACGCCTCTTCCACCTCCGTTACGGAAGCGCCCGTTTCAATGATGAGATGGTCGCCCAGCATGCAGCTTGCGCCCAAGACGGAGTCGGATATTAGGGTTCCCGAGCCAATCCTAGCTCCGCTCATGATGATGCTGTTTCGAATCTCGGAGTGGGAGCCTATTCGGACCGAGTCGCCCACGGAAGTGGACGGCAAGACCGTCACATTGGGACCGATATCGCAGTCCTTGCCGAGGGATACCGGCCCTACCAGGTAAGACCCGGAGCGGACGATGCTGCCCTCGCCAATCTCCACGGCCCCCCTGATCCTGGCGCCCTCTTCCACCTCTCCCGTGATCCTGGTGTCCTTTATGCCCAGAGCCAGGCTGTTGGCATTGAGAAGATCCCAGGTGAAGATGGCATCCGCCCATATGCCATTGGTGATTACTGGCACGATCTCCTCTCCGTCCTCGATCATCTGCGATATGGTTTGAGTGAGCTCGTAAGAGCCGCGCTCGGAGATGGGCGTCCTGGAGAGTTCTTCGAAGATGGCAGGACTGAATTTGTAAGCTCCAGTGTTGAGAATTCCAGCGCAAGGCCTTCCGGGCTTCTCGATTATGGCTTTAACTCTCTGCTGTTCTACCATCAGGACTCCATAGTCGCCTGTATGCGGGCGGAGGGCAGCCAGAATTACGTTCTCCCCTTTAGCAGATATCAGCTCATTGATCGCCCTGGAGTCGATGAGATTGTCTCCATTGACCACCAGAAACTCCCCGTCCATATATGGCTCGGCCTTGCGCAAGGCATGAGCTGTTCCCAGGAGCTCATTTTGCTCGATATAGGTGATCTTTACACCAAAATCAAGGCCATCCTCGAAGTGGTCCATCACCCTTTCTTTCTGGTATCCTACCACCACGTAGAGATCTCGAACGCCATTTGCAGCCAACGCCAGGATGACATGCTCCATGAAAGGCTTATTGCCCACGGGCAGCATGACCTTGGATCTGGTCTGGGTAAGCGGCCTGCACCTGCGGCCCTCTCCGGCCGCCAATATGACTGCTTTCAAATCCATCACTGCCAGGATAACTCAAACTGATATGTGGAGCAGAACTTGCTTTATATCTTTTCGGTCCATGATTTATAAAATATACGAATGGCGCACAAGGAAAAAGCCCAGGCTTTTATAGGAGCAGATGGCAGGAACTAAAAAGCGAGACGAAAGGCAAAATGAAGATATTGGTAATACCCACAACCGACTGGATAAGGCATCCTGTTCCCAACCGGCTCAACTTCATCTTCGACGCTCTGGCCGATGAGCACGAGATTTATGTTCTGCACTTCGGCCTGTTGAGGTTCAAGAACCAAGAGCCAAGGGAGACGAAATGCCAGCTGGTGGAAGCGAGCTGGAGGGAGATTGAAGACCCATCGCTCTATTATCTGCTGAACTTTCCCTACCACCTCTGGAAGGTGAAGAACGTGGTAAGAAAGCATGACATAGACGTCGTCCTCTCCGCTAACATTCTGCCTTCCTTTGCCGCCAACTTTGCGGGCGCGCCGGTGGTCTTCGACTATCTTGATCACCTGGAGGAATCAGCATCCGTTTACTACCCCGGCTCGGCCTTTGGGCGATTGGTCAAAAGTGTTGTCAGCTTCATCACCAAATATAACCTCCGCCATGCTCATTCGGTCATAACCGTCACCAATGAGCTTTCTCAATTTCTCGATGGCCTGGGAGTAAAAGACATAACCGTGATTCCCAACGGCGTGGACACGAGGGTCCTCAGGCCCTTGCCGATGGAGGAAGCCAAGAGATCCCTGGGCTTGAAAGGCACCGTCCTTGGCTATGTCGGCTCTTTAGAGCACTGGGTGGATCTGGAGATGGTGGTGCAGGCGCTGCCCAGGCTGGATGTCACGCTGCTCGTAGTTGGACCGGGGCTATTCACGGATTATGGAAGCCTGATAAAGAAGATGGCCGAGGAGCTGGGGGTGGCGGACAGGATCGTCTTCACAGGAGCCGTGAAGTACTCCGAGCTTTCCAGATACATCTCGGCCATGGACATCGGCCTCAATCCCCTGAAGATGATGAAGAAGAACGAGTACGCCGCCGGTGGCAAGGTCTTCAACTACCTCTCCTGCGGCCGGCCGGTTCTCTCCAGCCGCATGGTCTCCCTGGAGAGACTGCTAGGGGATGAGATATACTACTATGATGATGTCGATAGCCTGATTTTGCAGGCAGAGAAGATCCTCAGCCAGAGACCTGATGAAAGGAGATTAAGATCGATAGCCGAAGAGTACGACTGGAGAATCATCTCTTTGCGCTATGAGGAGGTTCTGAGGAGGGCATCGATATGAAGATTGCCTTCGTATATTATTCCGCATTTTCATCTTTTATTAAAAAAGATTATGACATAATCTCCAAGCATCACGAAGTCTGCAAGATCAACTGCCAAAAGATGGCTGATATCAAGAAGATGATGACCGCCATTCCCAGATGCGACCTTTCCTTCATATGGTTCGCAGGCGGCCATGCCCTTTTGGCGGTGCTTCTCTGCAAGTTATTCAAAAAGAAGTCATTGATTGTCGTGGGAGGTTTCGATGTAGCCAAGGTGCCCCAGATCAGCTATGGCCGGTTCACCCAGGGTTGGACAAAGAGATTGAGCACGAAATTGGCCTTGAGATACGCAGATAAGGTGTTAGTAGTCGATCCTTCCCTGAAAGAGGACGCCATTAGAAATGCCCAAATTGACGGGCACAATATCGATTATCTTCCTACGGGATATGATGGTGATAGATTCAAACCGGGAGGAGACAAGGAGGATCTGGTCATCACCGTGGGATATGTGAGCGTCTCCGTCATCAAGAGAAAAGGCTTTGATACCTTTGTTAAGGCGGCATCCTCTCTGCCGGATGCCAGATTCCTGCTCATAGGAAAACCTGTCGATGAATCCCTGGAATCATTAAAGAAATTCGCACCGGAGAACGTCGAGTTCACAGGATTTGTCTCTGATGAGGAACTCCTCAGGTATTACCAGCGGGCAAAGGTCTACTGTCAGCTTTCAGCTTATGAGGGCCTGCCCAATGCGCTTTGCGAAGCAATGCTCTGCGAGTGCATCCCCGTGGGCACGAAACGAAACGGCATACCTACAGCCATGGGAGATACCGGTTTTTATGTGCCGTACGGCGATCCGGAGGCCACGGCCGTGGCCGTGAAGAAGGCATTGCAGGCCCCAAAGGACCTCGGAAGCAGTGCGAGAGCACGAATCATCGATCTGTTTCCGGAGAAGAGAAGGGAGGCTGGACTGCTGCGAGCGATAAACGGGGCAGCTCGACATGAGGTGAAAGGTTGAAGATTCTGATAACTACTACCTATTGGGAAAAATCTGATGGGGGAGGTATAAAAACCTACCTTGTCAATCTTGTGCAAGAGTTGGAAAGAAAAGGATTGGATGTAGATGTTATCTTTGAGCATGGCGAAGATGCAGATAATTATAAAATAACGGAAGAGGAACTGAAGGCGCCCTTTCCCGTGAAGATAATGCTGGCATATCTCGCCTTAAATAGACTGAAGCCCGATGCTGTTCATTCCCACGGAGGAATGTACTATTACTTAATTGCAGGTTATTTTTATAAATTTTTTCATAAAACAACGCTCGTTTACACCTTCCACACAGAGCCCCGTCCCGACAGTCAGATCTCGCCCTTGCGAAGATTTTTCCTGCAAAGTCTTCTGGCCAGATGCGACTGCGTCACCTTCGTCTCCAAGGCCCTGAAGGCCAAGATCGAGGAGCTTTGGGGCCTTGGATTCTCAAGATACACAATAACGTACGCAGGTGTCAAGTTCCAAGATGTCTCCCCAGGCTCCACAGAGGATTTCCTCAAGGCCTTCAAGATAGATAAGAACTCCATAATTCTCCTGGCCCTCGGGCTGACTGCCATGAGCTACAAGGCGCAGGGCCTGAAGGTCCTTATGAGGGCGGTCAGAGAGGTGAGACGCAAGTATCCTGATGTGATTCTCGTAGCCACCCGCGAGGGCAGCTACGTCCCGGAGCTGAAGGACTTTGCCAGGAGAGAAGGGCTTGAAGATGCCGTCGTGTTCACGGGAGATGTTGAAAACTCCTACGTTCCCCTGGCGGCATGCGACATCTACACTCACATCACTATGGGAGAAGGATTGGGGATATCCCTTCTGGAGGCGATGGCCATGGGAAAACCCGTTATCGCCACTTCAGTGGGAGGAATACCTGAGGCGATAGACGATGGCTTCAATGGATTTCTGGTGGGGCCAGATGAGAATAAGATCGCTGAAAAGATATGCTTCCTGATCGAGCACAGGGATCTGGCAAGCGAGATCGGGAGAAATGCAAAGATCACGGCGCAAGAGAGGTTCACCTGGGTGAGATCGGCGGAGAGATTCATGAATATCTATCGAAAAAAGTAATATAAAGCGGCCCGAACCTGAGCCAAAGGCTATCACTTTTTTTTATAGAGTCCTTGCAGCTCGCTCCATGATGCGAGCCGCTCCAGATCGGTTCTGCAGAGGCTGCAGATGAGCCCCAGGATGGCCTTGGCCCTGAGAGCAGAGTCCCCTTTGCGGATGGCCACAAGGAAGCTCTCTTTTGCCTCAGATCGCTTCCCTTCCTTTAAATAAGCTCTTCCCAGATAATAATGATACTCTATCTCCTTGCGCCTCAGCCTCTCCTCCAGGCCATCCGTTTTTTCGGCCACGCAAGCCTTGACCTCTGCTGGAAGACGGTGAAAGAAATCTATGGAATAGCGGCCAGCCTTGATCATGGAAGTCTTCATGGAGGACGAGACCTGTCTTTCATGCCTCCTGTAGCAGCCCAGGACCTCGTCCATGGGCAAGAACTCACCTCGCAAAGAGAGCTCCAGCCAGGTTGGTCCGTCTACGTAAGGGATTTTATCCGGTTGCTTGAATCCCCCTATTGACTGCAATGCGCTCTTGCGGCAGATAATGGTGCAGGATGTCATTGGATTTTTGAACAGCAGCTCGCCCAATACTTGTTCTTTAGATAAGCCCATAAAGCGTTGCATATCCTCGGGCAAAACCGCCAGCTCAGCGCCCTGACTGTCAATGATCCTTGCTTGTCCCCAGCTCAAGATGGCTTCATGGCCTTCATGCGCAGCCATCTGCCGCTCCAGCTTGTAAGGGGGCCAGTAATCATCTCCTTCTAATATCGCTATGAACTCCCCATGGGAGCGCCTGAGGGCATGGTTGTATATCTCCCCCAGCCGCCAGATGCCCTGGTTATTCTGCCTGATATAGTCAATCCTCTCATCGCCATAGCTGGCTGCTATTTCGCCGGTTCCATCAGTCGATCCATCGTCAATGATTATCTGCTCCCAATGCGGATATGTCTGGGCCAGAACGCTCTCGATGCACTCTGCTATGAACTTCTCATGGTTGTATGTCGGGGTTATTATAGAGACCAGTGGAGAGTTCACCATAGAATCGCCGCGATCAAGCCGCGCCCCTCCCCATAGCATACAGAACTGCCGATCTCGCCAGCCTCTTAAACTTCAGGCAATGATAATTCAGCTTATCAGCTAGCCGAAGCAACCTGTATACGATTATTGGGTATGGGGTGGACCAGTCGCCATTGGTAGTATAGATGACGGGACAAGCATCCCGGTGTTTCTCCAAGACTTTGTTCAATACTCGATAGTATCCGTCGGACATGGAATCGCCCGATGAGCGATGATATACGTAATCAGGTATGACATAGACATCATAGCCCAGCTTCCTGACGCTCAGGCTGTAGTCCACAGCATAAAGATGCCAATCATCGCAGGTCTCTTCATCAAACTCCAGCTCATCAAAGACGGACTTGGGTATCAATAATAGGCATTCGTCCAGAGTCTGGACCTTTTCCGGCCTATCTATTTGTATATTGCCAGCAGGTCTGGGAGGGTCGCCATGTTTCAAGTTGGTTACAACGCATCTCTTCATCTCGCGTGCCCCAGCCACACCGGCAATGCCCAGATTGGGCAGCTGGTTCAGCCTTGATTCTACAACCGTCAGCCAATTTCCTGATGGCAGATATACGTCCTGGTGCACGAACATCAGGTGCTCGCCTTTCGCCTCCCTGCCGCCCTTGTTCAGCGCTTCTGCGGCTGATTTGAAGCCTTTGCCCGTATTATCGAGGAGGATTAGCTCATGATCTGCAGTCTGTCCATTTATGCTCTTCAGAAGATAGGTATCCAGAGTCGTTTTGTTGTTGTATACACATATCACCGAGATCATTCAAATACAACTCTCGGTATCTACAAAGGATCTCTCAGGTCTCATCTGAAGATCAGAATTGTTCAGTAAAGGTATAAAATCATTCTCACCTGCGTGTGGCCTGTCTGAAGAGCAAAATATCTTCATCGTCCAAGCCTCGGACCAGATATAAGGAAACGAAGTATACTATCCCTGCTGATAAGATGAGAACTATTACATGCAGGCTGCGCAAGTACAACACAAAGGCAGACATGATGAGAGATGAGAACATAATCTTGAGCAGATAATCCTTCATTGCAGAAAGCGGAATCCCATAGCCTGACCTGTAGGTGAAGATGATGACGCTTCCGACCAAGACCATCTCCGTTAATACTGTAGCAATGCTCGATCCTACATAGCTGAGCTTGGGTATCAACATTAAATTCAGCAATATATTTACTACTACGCAGATCAGCGATATCTTGGTGATGACCCTCTGCCTATTGGTAGACTCAAGCAACCTCACAAATGCGGCACCCGCAAATATAAGCACCATAGTCCATATGAGAATTTGAAGGGCTATTATGGAGTTGGTGTAGCTTTCCCCAAATACAAACAATATTATTTTGTCTGCAATTAGGGTGGTGCCTATGCCTATGGGGAGACAGAGGATCAGCATGAATTTGAAATATTTTGTGTACATCAGCTTCAGGAAGGAAGGAGAGGACGTATAATACCTGGACATGACTGGAAAGATGACAAC
>Ga0315294_10009605_pt1 | contig 10626 bp, 7 predicted proteins | sample YL17G13_40_MG_FD_203626 | JGI IMG/M metagenome (GOLD analysis project Ga0315294, IMG submission 203626) | Sediment microbial communities from Yellowstone Lake, YNP, Wyoming, USA - YL17G13_40 | ecosystem: Environmental > Aquatic > Freshwater > Lake > Sediment | place: USA: Wyoming | collected... | reverse complement strand
AGGCAATTCGGCGGTTTGACACGCCTCGAGGGCGAGCATACAGTTGCCCTGAGAGGCCAACGTGAACGGCGTCACTTCATTCGGAAGCGCACTCGCCAGGGTCGCGCAGGGTTTGGCGGAACTGGTTTTCCCTCCCCGCTGCTACGGTTGCGGCAGGGCTTCTTCCTCCCCTCTTTGCCCCACCTGCCTAGAGGCGATGCCCCGCGTGGGCGAGCCCGGATGCCCTATCTGCGGCCTTCCCGAAACCAGCGACAGCCCGCGGAAAGTAGTCACCCGCTGCGGCGCCTGCCGCCTGCGAAAACCCCGCTTCGACGTGGTCCGCTCATTCGCCCCCTACGCTGGACTGGTGGGCGAGTGCATAAGGAAGTTCAAATATAGGAGGAAGAAGAGGCTGGGAGTTGTCCTCGGCCAGATTCTCGCTGAGCACCTCCGTTCCCACCCCGAACTGGCTTCCCTCCGCGAGGTTGACCAGGTGATTGCCGTCCCTCTCCACCGGTTTCGCGCTCGGTTGAGGGGATTCAATCAGTCCGAACTCCTCGCCATACCGGTCCGGAGGCAACTGGGAGTCGAAGCCAGCGAAAACGCGCTCATCAGGGTCAGAAATAACCCCAAGCAGGTTGGCCTTCCTTTCAAGAAGCGCTGGGAAAACGTGAAGGGCGCCTTCGCCGTGAAGAATCCAGAGGCGGTAAAGGGCAAGAAGATCCTCCTGGTGGACGACGTGATGACCAGCGGGGCCACCCTGAACGAATGTGCAAAGGTTCTCAAGAAGGCTGGGGCAGCGAAGGTCTATGGCCTCACCCTCACCCGCCAGATTGAACGCTACCCAGGCTAGCCCCAACTATTCACGAAGGGTGCGCCTCCAATGGTGCTGCCACGTCAAAGGAAACAAGAGGGAGGAAACGAGGTCTTCCGCTACATTATTATGTCCTCGACCACCGCTTGGCTTGTAGGGGCGGGACTTGTGCCCGCCCACTCCGCTTGTCCCCCGTCCCGTCCGCCGAAGCCTTGGCGAAGGTGGAAGCTTCAGCGAAGGGGGATGTCCGCCCACTCTACATCATAATGCCCTCGACCACCGCTAGGGTTGTAGGGGCGGACCCCCGTGTCCGCCCGCTCTCCATCACAATGTCCTCGACCACCGCTTGGCTTGTAGGGGCGGACCCCCGTGTCCGCCCACTCTACATCATAATGCCCTCGACCACCGCTAGGGTTGTAGGGGCGGACCCCCGTGTCCGCCCACTCCGACTTGTCCCCCGTCCCGTCCGCCGAAGCCTTGGCGAAGGTGGAAGCTTCAGCGAAGGGGGATGTCCGCCCACTCTACATCATAATGCCCTCGACCACCGCTGGGGGTTGTAGGGGCGGGACTTGTGCCCGCCCACTCCTGCTTCCCCGATAACCTATCTGAAGGAGAACACAAAGTGAACCGTCTCGACCAGGTCATTTTCAAGTCCCCTCCCAGCGAATACAGCGTCGCCCCCTTTTGGTTCCTCAACCACGATCTCACCACCGAGGAGACCATCTGGCAGGTGCAGGAAATGCACCGAAAAGGCGTGGCCGGAGCCATCCTCCATCCTCGCAACGGCCTGATAACCCCCTATATGTCGGAGGAGTTTCTCGGCCAGATTCAGGCGGCGGTGGAAGAGTGCGAGAGGCTCGGCATGAAGGCTTACCTTTACGACGAGGACAACTTCACCAGCGGCTCCGCCTGCGGAGAAGTTGTGAAGGGACATCCGGAGTATCGCATGAGCCAACTCTTCCTGACCGAGGAGTTCCAGGTGGGCACCAAGGGGATAGAGAGGGCTCTCTCCGAGCCTCCCCTTGCGGTGGTGGCGGTTCCCAAGGGAAAGGAGGGCTTCCCCCGGACCAGCCTTAACCTGATGTCCTTTGTTAAGGGTCGAACCCTGCGCTGGAAGCCGGAGGATGGGAAGTGGAACGTATACGTCTTCGCCAGGCGGTATGCCACCGGCCATTACCACGGCTGGTGGCCCGACTTGCTGAACGAAAAGGCGATGAAGAGGTTCATCGAACTCACCCATCGCCGATACGCCGAACGCGTCGGCAGACACTTCGGCACAACCGTCCCCGGAATCTTCACCGACGAGCCGGCGATGAACTACCACCGCGAGGACGAGAACGGCATCGCCTGGACGGATGTGATGGCGGAGGAGTTCAGCCGGCGCCATGGCTATGACCTGATCGCGGCGCTCCCCGCTCTCTTCCGGGACCTGGGAGAGCAGACCGTCAAGGTGCGCTGCGACTTCTACGACACCGCCACCGAACTCTACGTCCGAGCCTTCTTCAAGCAGATATATGACTACTGCGACCCGCTTCGGCTGGCAACGATGGGGCACGTCCTTTACGAAGGCGAACTTCAGGAACAGGCCTGGATGCAAGGCGACTTCTTCCGCCTCTCGAAGTTCTTGCACTACGGGGGGCTGGATCAACTTTGCGAGTTGACCTGGTGGGTGCATGGAGAAGGCCTGAACAACGTCCTCGGAGGCAAGTTCGCCAGTTCAGCCGCCCATCTGCTGGAGAAGCCGGTGGTGATGAGCGAATGTTTTGGCTTGGCCGGCCAATGGGCGATAAGCCTCAGAACCTTGAAGTGGCTCGCCGACTGGCAGGTTCTGATGGGAGCGAATCTGCTCCAACCGCATTGCTTTTACTACAGCATCCAGGGCTTCAGGAAATGGGAGTGTCCGCCCGGGGAGTTCTACCAATCCGCCTTCTGGCCTTACTACCGGCTGTTTGCGGATTATTGCGCCCGGCTCTGCTACCTCTTCCGGGAGGGAAGGCACGTGGCGGACGCTGCGCTCCTCTACCCGATAAGGAGCATGTGGGCCGGTTTGAGTTCCGGCCGGAGCGCCGACACGAGGAGGCTGGAGGAATCCTTCAATCAGATCAGTCGGGCGCTCCTCCGAGCTAACTGCGACTACGACATATTGCCGGAGGAGACGCTGGAGACTGCGGAGTTTGCTGAAGGGAAGGTCATTGCCAGGAATGAAGCGGGGAAGGAACTCGAGGAATACCAGGTTCTGGTGCTTCCGGAACTGACGGTCTTGAAGGCAGAGACGGTTCCCGCACTAGTCAAATATCTGGAATCGGGCGGGAAGATTCTGGTGGGTGGAGAGTTGCCGAAGGCGCTCTGGGGCAAGGAAAAGGAGGGTTGTCCCGTGGGAACGATGCGGGAGGCGCTGGTGAAGGCAGGGGATCGGGTGGCATTTCTCAATCCTCGCGCCAACTGGGATTACGACGGCTGGGAGGAGAACACAAGAGAGAAGATATGCGGCCTGATCGAGTTGGATGCACAGGTGATGGCGGAAGGCGAACCGGTGGGTGACATCATTCATTTGCACCATCTTCGGGATGGAAACCATCTTTTCTTCTTCTCCAACACGTCTCGAACCACCTCTTACCGTGCCCAAATCACCGTCAGGGCCACCGGCATCCCGAAGTTGTGGGATCCGATGACAGGAGACGCGGGATCGTTCGAGAGGTTCGAGGCGATAGATGGGAAGACCGTCCTCCATCTTGATTTCGAGCCTACCCAGTCCCATGTGATGAGCCTGGAGCCGGAGGTTACGGGCAAGCAAGCGTTGGCATTTGAGGGGGATATGGAGTTATTAGAGGGGGTAACGCTTGATAGGGTTTTTGGCGCCACCAGGAAAACGGGGGTCATCAAGGGGATTCTGAGGACTGGGGAGGGGGAAAAGGAGGTATTAGCGAGGCAACCGGCGGCTCCCCTCAAGCCATTCGTCCTGCCCAAGAGGTGGAACTTCCGGACGGAAAAGCCCAACGCGCTCCCGCTGGGCGACTGGCAGTATAAGATGGCGGCAGAGGTGTCCAGCCGCGACCATGCAACCGACCGGCACACATATACCTGCCGCTTCAACTGTGCGGTGAAGCCGAAGCAAGCCCGAATCCTGGCGGACGGGCTGGCGGGCGAGAAGGCCTGGAGTTGGGAGGGGTCAGCGCCGGCGAACGCGAAGTTCTTCCTCAACGGGCAACAGTTCGGCAACTTTGGGAAGGGCGAGTATCTCGACCACTTCATCTTGGAGGCCGATGTGTCTGCGCTTCTCAGGAGGGGGGAAAACGTGTTCATCGTGCGCACCCAGGGTGAACTTCATGAAAGCCCCAACCTCGCTCATCCGCCCATCCTGGTGGGGGAGTTCTCCCTGGGGAGGGCAGAGGAGGGGGACTGGATAATTCGCGCTCCGAAAGCGACCATGCGGGCCGGTGATTGGAGCGAGCAGGGTTATCCCTTCTACTCAGGCATAGGAGTCTATAGCCAGGAGGTGGAACTGCCCGCTTCCTTCATGGGGAAGAGGCTGATCCTGGAACTCGAGGCAGTAGGGGACCTGGCAGAGGTGGTTATCAATGGCAGGAGGGTGGCGGTGCTGGCCTGGGAGCCGTTCAAGGCGGACGTAACCAACCACCTGAGGAGAGGCAGAAACAAGATCACCTTGAAGGTGGCCAACTCGATGCAGAACCTGTTGTGCCAACAGCCCAAGCCCTCCGGCATTTTGGGAGAGGTAAGGATAGTTACTTATAATAGAGTGACGTTGAAGTAGCAGAAGGGATTGCGGCTTGCCGATGGAGTTTTTCTCGGTTGCCGTGCGACCCAGTCAAAAAAGGACAAGACATAGATGAAGGCGGCAGTCCTGGTTGAGCCGGGAAGGATAGAACTCCAAGAAATCCCGGACCCGACAGCAGCCACGGACGAGGTCATCGTGAAGGTGAGGGCTTGCGGCATCTGCGGCAGCGACCTGAGGTATTTTCACGGGGAGAATCCCTGGGCCATCCATACCCTCGGGTATGATAAGCGGAACCCACCGAACATGGTGCTGGGCCACGAGGTGGCGGGAGAGATAGTCGGAGTTGGCTCCGGCGTCAGCCACGAGAGAATTGGGGAGAGGGTGGCGCTGCTGGCCTTCCGCAGTTGCGGAAGTTGTTACTACTGCGTTCGCGGAAAGGAGAATCTGTGCCCGAACACCCAGCATATCGGCCACAGTGCGGGCTGGAAGGGGGAGGGCTTCAACCCCGGAGGGATGGCGGAGTTGATTTCGATTTGGGCCGACAAGGCCTACCGGCTTCCCGAGGCCATCTCGTTCGCGGAGGCGACGCTCCTCGACGGGGCGGCGGTGGCGCTCAGGGCAGTGCTACATGCGGGAGTTTTTCCGGGCGCGACGGCCTTCGTGATCGGCTGTGGGCCGATAGGAAGTTTCATCGGCCTCATCTCAAAGGCCGAGGGCGCACGTTGGGTCGGTGGGTGTGACGTCTACGAGAAGGCCCTCGATACGGCCAGGAATCTGGGGCTGGAAGTAACCTTTCCTTCAGAGCCGGAGACGATAAGGAGGGAGATACTCGCGGCCACGGACGGCAACGGGGCGGATTTCGTCTTCGAGACTGCCGACCGGGAAGATACCCAGGCGTTGGCCCTGGAGTTGCTGGCTGCGGGAGGAACGGCCGTCTTCATGGCTGGCATCAAAGGGCAACTGGCGCTGGCCAGGAGACACCTGGCTGGTGAGCGATCTCTGACGAGTTCAGCGAACTGCAAATACGAGGATTTTCAGAGGATCATTGATCTCACCGCTGGCGGGCGGGTGGCGCTTGCGGGGATGGTAACCCACCACTTCCCGCTGGAGCAGGTGGCTGATGCCTTCCGGGTGATGGAGCAGAAGGAAAAACACGGCGCCCTGAAGATAGTGCTGGAGCCTTAGCGCCGAGGATTGAGTGAGGCAAACGGATGATGGTCGGCGGGCTTTTGACCTCCGCAGTGCTGGCGCTGTTGGACATGCCAGGATTCCGTTTTCTCCGGCAATGCCTGACCTCAAGAAGATGAAAGGGTGGGAGACTTGCAAGAGTTGACAGCGAGTGCTAGAGTCATTCGAAGTGACCCTCGGAGGGCCCAAGGGAGCCCCGGGGGCAAAACAGAAACAGGAGGTAGGTATATGTCAGCACGCAGAGTTCTACCAATCTTGGCGGTCCTGCTGATCGCCGGGTTGCTGGCGGTGGGGTGTGCGAAAAAGGCCGAAGTGACGCCGGGGCCGGCACCGGGAGCTGGAGGGATGCCGGCGGCAACGCCGAGCGAAAAGCCAACGGTCCCTGGGGAAATCAGCCCAGCCACCGGACCGGCTGAAATCAAGGCAGCCACGGGACCGGCGGGCGTCATGCCTGGGGGAATCAGCCCAGCCAGCGGACCGGCGGGCGTCAAGCCTGGGGAGATGAAGGCCGGGGAGATGAAGCCCGGAGCACTGAAGCCTGGCGAAAAACCACCAGTGCCTTCGAAGACTTACTAGGCTGGGCAAGGAATGGTTTCAGGGGAGAAGCAAGCACATGTCAGCACGCAAAGTAGTAGCAGTCCTGGCGGTCTTGCTGATCGCTGGGCTGCTGGCGGCGGGATGTCCGAAGCCCGAAGCAGGGCCCACGCCACCGGTGAAGCCAGCAGTTCTCGGGAAGGGAACGTTCACTGCTCCTTCCCGACTGGTCTACTTCGACCCGAAAGACGTCTCCAAGGTGTCGGAGAAACCGGGGCCAGGGCTGGTCGAAGGCCTGTACCAGTGCCCAATGCACCCTGAAGTGGTGGCGTCTGAGCCGGGCAAGTGCCCGAAGTGCGGCATGGAGATGAAGCTCGTAACCAAGGATGAAGCCATGAAGGCTTACGACGAAAAAGGCACGGTGCCCGGCGCCACCAAGCCGCCGGAGCAGAAACCCGCTGAGGGCGGGAGAAAGCCTGAGGCCGCAAAGGAAAAGGCTCCCTTAAAGCCAAGTTAGGCAGGCAACCCATGAATTAGAGGTGTAGGGAAGGGCGGCAATGGCCGCCCTTTCTCCTTTCCGGCGTTTTGACGCTGACTCTGACGGAAGTATAGAATCTTGATGGAAGTCTTGGCCGGAATGATTCATGAAAGAAGAAAGAAGGGAGGGAATGCCAGTCCGGCCAGAGCCAGCCGGGTCTGGACGGAAATCCCTCCCCTACACAGAATTCAGACTGTCTTCCGCAGATTGCGCAGATTACGCAGATTGGCCAGGTGGCAGAGCTGAAGGTCTGCGCTACCGTGCTGCAGGCGCCTGGACGGACAGGGAGGGGGAGGGAGTGAATCCCTTCCCTACACAGAATTCAGACTGTCTTCCGCAGATTGCGCAGATTACGCAGATTGGCCAGGTGGCAGAGCTGAAGGTCTGCGCTACCATGCTGCAGGCGCTTGGACGGACAGGGAGGGGGAGGGAATGCCCGTCCGGCCAGAGCCAGCCGGGTCTGGACGGAAATCCCTCCCCTACACAGAATTCAGACTGTCTTCCGCAGATTGCGCAGATTACGCAGATTGGCCAGGTGGCAGAGCTGAAGGCCCGCCCAACAAGAAGGCGGGTGCGTCTTCCCGTTGGACGCATCTGCGCTACCATGCTGCAGGCGCTTGGACGGACAGGGAGGGGGAGGGAATGCCCGTCCGGCCAGAGCCAGCCGGGTCTGGACGGAAATCCCTCCCCTACACAGAATTCAGACTGTCTTCCGCAGATTGCGCAGATTACGCAGATTGGCCAGGTGGCAGAGCTGAAGGCTTCGGCGTGAGTCCGCCGCGGCGGACGGAACGGTCTGCGCTACTCGTAATGCCAGGCGAAACCAGAAAGAAGGGAGGGCACAAGTCCCTCCCCTACAAAACCGCGAGGGTGCGCTGAGGCATCATGTCGTGGGGGAGGACGTCGTGTCCTTCCTCTTCATGGATAGTGCGGGTTAGGGTATAGGGATAGGGAAGGGAGAGGAGTCTATTGCCGAGTCGTGAAACTTCTGCACGGGTGACGAAAGCGAAGCCAGGCGAGAAGAGCGCAGGGCTGGGCCGCAGGGCTGCTCTTTCCATGGCCTTTGGGGCCTTTTTCCTTTCCGGGGCAGCGGGGCTTATTTACGAAGTGGTGTGGTCGAGGATGCTGGGACTGGTCTTCGGAAACACGTCCCATGCCATAGCCACGGTGGCGTCGGTTTACATGCTTGGGCTTGGGGCGGGAGCCTATCTTATCGGCAGGATTTCCGATAGGCTGAAGAACGGCTTGTTGCTCTACGCGATTCTGGAACTGGGCATAGGGGTCTATTGCTATTTCACGCCTGCCTTGTTCCGGGGGGTGGAGTCGGCCTACGTAGCAATCTACCCGCGCCTGGGCGAGTCGGCCGCCGCCCTCGCGGCGGGGCGATTGCTGCTTTGTTTCGGGGTGCTGACGGTTCCGACGCTGCTGATGGGGGGGACTTTGCCTGCCCTGAGCAAGTTCTTCATCGAACACGCCCGAGAGTTTGGCGCACGGGTGGGGCTGCTATACGGCATCAATACTTTGGGGGCGGTAGTGGGATGTGCCGTAGCGGGGTTCGTCTTGCTGCCGGCGCTGGGAGTGGAGCACAGCATTCTGCTGGCGGTGGCCATCAACTGTGCGCTTGGGATAGGGGTCGCCTGCATCGCCCTGAGACTGCGGGGAGAGGGGGAAAGGGAGGCGGCCGCCGCGGCGACGCTGCCCAAAGGCTCCATTCTGACCCCTCATCAACTTTGGCTGCTGATGGTTGCCTTCTCGCTCTCCGGCTTCGCGTCTTTGGCCTACGAAGTGTCCTGGACCAGGATGTTCTGCCTGGCGATGGGCAGTTCGGTTTATGCCTTCTCAGCGATACTTTCGGCCTTCCTGCTGGGCATTGGGGTGGGAAGCCTGCTGTATTCCTGGCTTTACGTGCCCAGTTGGAGCGAGGACGTGCGCTGGTTCGGAGGAATGCAGTTGGCCATGGCCCTAAGCGTGATCCTGCTCCTATTTCCCTTCGGCCTGCTGCCGTTGGAATTCGGCTACATTCTTGACAGGTTTCACGAGAACTTCTTCCTGGTGGTGCTCACCCAGTTAGGGGTGACCATATTGCTCGTCGTAATTCCCACCGCGATCATGGGGTTCTGCTTTCCGCTGGTGGCCGGGCTGGCAGGACCCTCCCTGCGGCGGATAGGGCGGGGGGTGGGAACCATCTACGGGGTGAACACCATCGGCTCGGTCTGTGGCAGCCTGGTGGCGGGATTCCTGCTGATTCCGTCGGTGGGAATTGAGACCACGATCCATATCGCGGCCTTCGTAAACTTGGGTTTGGGGGTGGCTATCATCGCATCTCACCCACAAGCCAGGGTGAAGAACTGCCTGGCAGCAGGGATAATGGTGGTGGTGGTGGCAGTGAACGCTAAACTCGTCCCGCCCTGGCAGCAGACGATGCTGTCGTCTGGGGTTTTCTGGGCAAGCGCTGGGGGGGCCGCCTCGGCGGCTGCCGCCGCCTCGGAGTCAGGGATGCCGGGGCATGAACTGGTTTACTACAAAGACGGGTTGAATGGCACCGTTTCAGTCTTCGAGGCCAGGGACCCCGACGACCCAACCATTCCTACGAGCCGCTGGGTTTGCATCAACGGGAAGCCTGAGGCCTCGCTGACGAAGGTTGACATGTATAACCAGTTGTTCCTGGGACACGGGCCGTTGCTACTGTCGCCGAATCCGCGGAAGGTTCTGCTGATAGGGCTGGGAAGTGGGATAACCCTGGGAGCGATGTCCACCCATCCGGAAGTTCAAGAGTTGGACTGCGCGGAGATTGAGGAGGCGATGGTGGAGGCGGCGGAGTTCTTCAAGGTGGAGAATCGCCAGGTGCTGCGCAATCCGAAGACCAAGATCATCCTGAACGATGGCCGGAACTACCTGCTGGCCACCAAAGAGGTCTATGACGTAATTGTCTCCGAGCCGTCGAACCCCTGGATGGCGGGGATTGCCAACCTGTATAGTCGGGAGTTCCTGGGGCTTTGCAGGAAAAGGTTGAGTTCGGACGGGCTGATGTGCCTCTGGTTCCACACCTATCGAATGTCTGAAAGGGACATGAGGATGATAATCCGCACCTTCAGCGAGACATTTCCCAATTGCACGATGTGGTTCGCCATGCCCTCTGATATCTTCTTGATGGGACGAAAGGACCCTGGCCAGAAGCCCTCGTTGGAAGTCCTGACCCGGCACCTTGCGAGCAGTCCGGAGGCGGTCAAAGACCTGGCGTCGGTGCAAATCCTTCAGCCGACGGCCCTGGGCACGTGCTTCCTGATGGGCCCTGAAGAGATAGGGCGCTTTTCCGCCGGCGCGCCAGTCCACACCGACGACCATCCTATTCTTGAATTCTCCGCCCCCAGGTATATGTTCGCGGACACGATAGCGGGCAATTTCGCCGCCTTGTTGGAGGCAGGCCCGAAAGATCCCCGTCCCTTCGCCGACCTCAACCTCCGTCCATCTGAGTTGGCCGATTACCATTATTACAATGCGCTTGCGCTTGCCTTCAAGGGCTCTCGTAAGGGGGCGGCCACAGAGGCGGAGAAGGCGAAGGGCAGTGGCCGGTGACCAGTGGCCAGTGACCAGTGGCCAGTGACCAGTGGCCAGTGATCAGTGGCCGGAAACGGCAGAAGAGACGGGCGGGTTTGAAACCCGCCCCTACGGGAACATGGGGACGCAATCCCGGGGGTAATGTAGGGGCGCAATTTCCGTCCAGACCCGGCCGGCCGCCTGGACGGACGGGCATTGCGCCCGAAGACAGCAGCAGACCCGGACGGGCGGGCACAAGTCCCGCCCCTACACGAACTGCCAGAGCAGAGAGTGGCGGGG
>Ga0315294_10009604_pt1 | contig 10627 bp, 4 predicted proteins | sample YL17G13_40_MG_FD_203626 | JGI IMG/M metagenome (GOLD analysis project Ga0315294, IMG submission 203626) | Sediment microbial communities from Yellowstone Lake, YNP, Wyoming, USA - YL17G13_40 | ecosystem: Environmental > Aquatic > Freshwater > Lake > Sediment | place: USA: Wyoming | collected... | reverse complement strand
CTCGACCGTGGGCGTCAACTGCCGCGGGATCATGAACATCGCGATGACGCCGAACAACAGCAGCAGGAGGACGCCCACGGTCACGGGCACCGCGTGCCGCACGCACAGCGCGATGATGTTCATTCCGTGGCCCCCGCCTTGGCCGCCGGCGTCCCGGCCTTCCCGGCGTCACCCTTGGAAATTAGGGACGCTACCCTATTTTCCATAAAAACGCCAAGTGTCTTTATGGAAAATAGGGTAGCGTCCCTAATTTCCACAAGGGGACTCCTTGGGGAAGACCTGCACCGGCGATCCGTGCGCCAGGAGGTACGTCCCGCGGGTCACCACCATCATCCCCGCCTTCAGCGGGGCACTCTCCACCAGCATGTACCGGCCGTAGCCGTCGATGATGCGGATGGGTATCGCGACGGCGAACCGGATCGGCGGCTGCGCCGGCCCGACCGGCGGCGGTTCCGGTTCCTTCCCGCCGGCGGCGCCCTTGCCGCCTTTCGGAGCCGCCTTCGGCATCGCCGCCCTGGCATCCTCGGGCGGCTTGTCGGCCACCGTGTAGACGACGTCGCGGCCTTCCTGGCGGATGGTCGCCGACTTCGGCACCAGGAGGGCCTGGCGCTCCTCGCCCACCGGCAGCCACACCCTCGCCAGCAGGCCCGCCGCAATCACCGGCCGGCCACTGGCCATCGGATTGGCCACGTCGACGCGGACGGTGACGGTGTGCGTGCCCTCGGTCGAGGCCGGAATGATCTGCGAGACCTCGCCCGGAAACTCGCGGTCGCCAAGCGCCTCGAAGACCACCGGCGCCCGCGATGCTTTCACCAGGCCGGCGAGGTGCCGCTCCGGCACGTCCAGGAGCACCCGCACGACCGCCAGGTCCACCACCTCCGCGACAGGTTGGCCCGCACCGAGCCACGTGCCCTCTTCGGTCATCTTGCGGATGACGAAGCCGTCGAACGGCATGGCGACGGCCATCCTGGCCAGCATGTCCTTGAGTTCCTCGACGCCGGCGGCCGACGTAGCCACCTGGGCCCGGGCCGCATCGATGTCCTCCGCACGGTTGCCGCTCTTGACGAGGGCAAGGGCAGCCTCAGCCTCGGCCAGTTGCTCCCTGGCCTGGCGATAGGCGGCCTCCGTGGTATCCATCTCGGCCTGGGTGCTTGCCCCGTCGGCGAGGAGGCGTTTCGTCCGCTCGTACTCCAGGGTCCAACGTTCGAAGCCCGCCTTGGCGGCCTTGAAGCGGGCGTCGGCCTGATCAACTTCCTCGCGGCGGAAGCCCTGCTCCATCTTCTTGAGCGCGGCCTGGGCGGCGGCCCGTTGGCCCTCGGTCTTCCTGAGTTGCAGTTCGACGGGCAGCGTCCGGAGGCGGCACAGCGGCTCGCCGGCCTTGACGTAGTCGCCAGCGTCGGCGAGCATCTTCTCGACACGCCCGGCGACCTCCGCGCCGATGGTGCTGCGGCGGCGGGCCTCGGCCGTGCCGACGAGTTCCACCGACCGGCGGACCGCCCGCTGCTCAGCGGGTTCGAGGTAGACGGCCGTCGGGCCGCCCATCTGGGCCAGGACCGCGCCCGCCAGGCCCAGCACCGCCGCCACCGCGCCACCAACGACGATCATCGGTCGCATGAAGTCCGCCTTCCCCTTCGGGGCCCGTTGCGGCCTATTCATTTCACCGCGCCGAATGTTCGCAAAAGTTAAACATTCGGCCGCGTATCATACGGACCGCTCAGGGCCGCGTCAACAAGTCCCCTGCCGGCCGTCGCCCGTCGCATGCGCCAAGGTTTTCTAGGGCTTCGCGTCCGCCGTCAGGAGCGTCTTCGATGACGCTTCGCACACCACCCGGAAGCCGACGTTGAAGACCGGCTGGTAGGCGGGATAACTCAGGCGGAACGCCGAGCGGCAGCGCAGGGGCCGGTCGTACCACGATCCGCCGCGGACCACCGGCTCCACCGCCGCGATGACGTCGTTGCGGCCGTCATCCTCGCGGTACGGGTATGGCCGGTACGCCGTGCGGGTCCACTCGGCCGCGTTGCCGTGCATGTCGTGAAGGCCCCACGGGTTGGGCTGATAACTTCCGACGTCGGCCGTCACGAGCGCGTGGTCGTCGAACCGCGCGTCGCGCGGCACGAGGTCGGGGGACTTCGGCGACCAGCCCTCGTAGGCCAGGTTCCGGATCGTAACGTCGGCCATGTTGGCGAACGGCGCGAAGTCGGCGTCGAGGTCGCCGTAGAAGAGCGGACCGCCCGTGCCCGCGCGGCAGGCGTACTCCCACTGGGCCTCCGTGGGCAGCGTGACCGCCAGGCCCGACTTCGCGGCGAGCCACCGGCAGAACGCCATCGCCTCGTTCCACGAAACCCGCACGACCGGCTGCCGGGGACCGTTCAGCGGCCACCCCAGGTACTTCTCGCTGAAGATCCACGACGAGCGGTGCTCGAACCGGCTGTCGTGCGACGGGTCGAACCGGGCGTACGCGGCGTTGGTCACCTCGAAGCGACCCATCCAGAACGGTTGGTCGATGGCCACAAGCGTCGGCGGGCGCTCCTCCGCGCCGCCCCCCGGGTCGCCCATGACAAAGCGTCCCGCGGGGATGCGCACGAGTTCCATCGTCGCGCCCCCGCCCAGGTCGAGGGTGCGCGTCGGCGGCCCCGCGTCGGCCTGCCGGCGCCGGGCCTCGGCCGGATCAAAGGGCCAGCCGTCGCAGGCCACCGGCACGATCCGCCGCTCGGGCACGGCCGGCGGCAGGACCGGCTCGACCCGCGCCGGCGGGGCCGAGCCTTCCTCCTCGGGGTCCTCGTCGACGCCGCCGTAGAGCCGCTGCAACTCGCGGCGGCGCTCGTGCTGCCGGCCCACCAGCGGCGTCAGGTCGCCCCACGTGCCGTGGCACGGGGCGTTCAGGTCGATCCACGCAGCCAGCCGCTCCCACGCCTCCCGGTCCAGTTGCACGCCGTGATGCCCCTTGCGGAGCATCTGGAAGAGTTCGCTCGTGCCGGCGTGGAACTCCATCGGCCGGAGGAAGTGCAGGTCGCTCTCCAGCCCGCCCACCCGGATGTATCGACGCAGCACGATGTAACTCGGATCGAAGATGCCGCCGTACTTGCCGAGCAGTTGCTCCTTGGGCGTGTCGCGGACGACCTGCCCCTTCGGGTCGCCGCCGCGGTAGACCACGTACGCGCCCTGGTCGCCGCGGAGGTCCGGGAGCGTCTTGCCGTCCTCGCGCGGCTTGCCGTCGTGGCAGCCCGCGCAGTGCTTGTCGAGGACCGGCTGGACCTCGCGGTTGAAACTGAAGCCCCGCGGCGGCCCGTACCACGGCTGGATATCCTGCGGCGGATGGGCCAGCGCCGCGGTCGCCCGCGCCGGCGGGGCCGCCCCGCGGTTGTCGTGGCACCCCACGCAACTCAGGTTCTCGCCCGGCATCGCCGTCATCCAACTGCGCATCAGTTGGACCGCCCGGCCCTCGGCGTCGAGCGGCTGCACCGAGAGAGGCGTCTTGGCCGGGATCCGGAACAGCGCCGACCCGTCCTCCTCCACCCCCACGGTGCCGAGGATGCGCTTGACCTCCCACGGCCCGTCGGCGCCCACGCGGTGGTCGATGCCCGCGATGCCGTGGTAGCCGAAGTGGTAGGCGAAGACCCGCAGGGCCTTGACCGTGCCGCGGGGGACGCCCTTCATCGGCGCCCCCTCGTACACATCGGATATGTAGACAAGCGCATCCTTCCGCGCCGGGTCCGACCGCGGCGCGATGACCGGCGGCCGCGGGGTTTTCCTCACGGGCACCGGCTCCAGCAGCGCCTCGCCCTCCAGTTCCTTCAGGAGCACCATGTTGTCATAAACATCCACCAGGTAGATGCCCCAGAGCGCGTCGGGCGCCGGCTTCGCGGCCGCGAGGAAGTACTTCTCGCTGAGCGGCCACGGGTGCACGAACTTCGGCCAGGAGAACTGCGTGAGTTTGTCCTCGACGACCGGCTCGACCTTCTGGCCGTAACCGGGGATGCGCTGGACCACGCCCTCCACGTCGCGCCGGCCGCGCGTCGGGTCGAAGATCACCAACTCCCCGATCCGCCCCACGTGGTGCCCCGTGGCGATGCCCACGACCTTCGTGGGGTCACCGGGGATCGGGCGGGCGTAGAAGATGGAGTTCGGCCAATACGAGTTCGCCTTGTAGTATTCGGCCTGCCCCGTCCCGTCGGGGTTCATCGTGAAGAGCATGCGGTTCCAGACGTGCGGCGTATCGGTGTAGTCCCACCGCAGGTACAGCAGCCGCCCGTCGTTCATGACGGCCGGGCAGTAGTCGTGGTCCTGCTCGAACGCGATCTGCCGGATGTTCGAGCCGTCGCCGTTCATCTTGTAGAGCATGCCCACGATCACGCCCGCGTTGCACGGCACGCCCTGGAGCGGCGCGGTCGAGATGAACGCGACCTGGCCGTCGGGCAGGTAACACGCATCGTAGTTATGGACATCCGGCTGATCGCCCGGCGTGACCTGGCGGAGGCGCCTGCCGTCCGTGCCGATCTCGAACACCTGCCACTTCCTGTGCGTGCCCGGCATCGAGAAAAGGAGCCTCTCAGCGTCCCAATGGATCTCGAGGTCCGTGATCAGCCGGCGGCCGTCGGGCTTGTAGAGGGTCGCCAGGCGGCCCTCCGGCCGCACCGGCGACAGGACGGCGATCTCGTTGTCCCAGTCGAAGGGGCGGTCGATGCCGGGATTGCACTTCGAACTCTGCCGCGGCAGGCCGATGTACTCGCCCAGCCCGTACCCCGTGCCGTCGGGCCGGCGGGCGTCGCCGTCGGGCTTGCGGCGGACGAGGACCAGGCGGTCGAAGTCGAGGAGCGGGCTGGCGAGCAGGGCCTCGCGCTGGAGGCGGTCGAAGTCCGACACCAGCGCCTCGGCGCGTTCGGCGCCGGCGAGGTCGCCCCGCCCAGCCGCCGCCAGCGCCTCAGGAAGCGCCTGCTCGATCGCGGCCAGCCGGGCGAGGTAAGCCCCGCCATTCGCATACTTCGCCTCGAACGTCTGCGCCAGGTCCGTGACGGCCATCCGCAGCGCCCGGAAGTCGAGTTCGCGGGCGCGGCCCAGCGCGTCTTCCAGCGTGCGCGAGCGGAGGTAGAGCCGCCGCACCTCGCCCAGACCTGCCGCATCGCGGACGGCCGGCGCCAGGCGAGCCGCCTGCTCGGCCAGCGGCGGGATGCGGCGCGCCGCCTCGGCGTAGCGCCCGGCCAACGCGGCAAAGTCACCGCTCGGCCAGTCCGCCTCGAGGACGAGGTCCTCGCGCTCCCACTTCATCTCGCGCCGCGGAACCTCGGTCGTGAAGTCGCGGGCCGCCAGGTCCCACAGCCCAAGCCGGGCGGCGCCCCCGGGGCCGGTCACGATGAACCGCACCGCCCCGCGCCCGCCGACCCAATCGTCGATGCCGACGTCGGCCTCGAACCGCTCGACCTCGCCGTCCAGCGGCACAACGATCCGGGCAGGGGCGTAGACGTGGATGCCGTGCTCAAACCGGCGGCCGGCGATCCCGAGCGGCCCGCTGACGCCCGACTCCAGGTTCACATCGATGCTGTGCTGGGGCGCCAGGATGCGGACGCTCTTGAGGTGGCAGATCCGCGTCTCGGCGCCGCCGCGGCCGACGAGTTTGGCGTCGGCCCAGGTGGCGCAGCCGCCGATGACCTCCGGGGCGCCGACCACGAAGAGGTCCAGTTCCTTCCGGCCCGCCAGCGGCACGCTCACGTGGACGGCCTTGTCGCCGCCGCGGACAACCGGGCTGATCCAGGCGTCGATTCGCGGCCCGCCCTGCCCTCGCGCCTCCCGGGCCGCGAGCGCCTCGCGCGAGGCCAGCATCGTTTCGTGCCAGCCGGCCTTCTTGACGTAATAGGGCGGATCGGCGGGAGCGGCGGCGAGAACCGCCGATGGCAGGACAACAAGCACACACAGGGCCGCCAAGAGACATGGAGATGCGAGCGACCTTCGGCGGCGTTCACGCGCAAGAGATTCGGAGCCTGGCCGTCGCATCATTTCCCTTCCCTCCCGACGCCCGCGGTTGAACCAGATTGTAAGGCGCCACGCGCGGCGATGCAACTGGCCCCGTTTCCCATGGCGCCGTTTCTCAAGAGGTACTGCCAGTCCTCCAACATCAGAAGAGGAGAAAAACGTTGAATTCTCGCGTCGGACCCGGCTAATGGTCTTGTCGGCATCTTGCCTTACGAAGGAGAACCGCATGATCATGATGGGGAAAGATGCATGGGAGATCACGGCCCTGGCGGTCGTGGGGCTCCTCGTTCTTGCCCAGGCGGCCACCGCCCAGGTGACCGTCTCGCTCGTGTCCGACGCCGGCCCCGGCCCGGCGGCCGCGCACGGGCTGACGAAACTTGCGGCGGCGCTGAGCGCTCGGAAGATCGAGGTCGACCGCGCGGCCGCGCCGGCCTCCGCCAAGGGCGGCATCCTGGTTGTCGCGGGCCTCGCCTCCGGCCCCGGCCCGGCCGCCGAGATCCTGAAGGCCGCCGGCGTCTCGGTCCCCGCAGTTCCCGAAGCGCTGGCGGTGCATCACGTGCAGGTCGCCGGCAAGCCGGCCCTCGTGGTCGGCGGCGCGGACGACCGCGGCCTCATGTACGCCCTCCTCGACGTGGCCGACCGCGTCGGCTGGGCGTCGGACCCGGCCCGCCCGTTCAGCGAGGTGAAGGACACCGTCGAGAAGCCCGCCGTCGCCGAGCGGGCCCTCTCGGTGTACACCTTCCACCGGGCGACCTTCGAGAGCCGCTTCTTCGACGAGGCCTACTGGGCCCGGTATCTCGACATGCTGGCGGCCGACCGCTTCAACACGTTCGTATTGATACTCGGTTATGAGAACTGGGGCTACTTCGCCCCGCCCTACCCGTACTTCTTCGACATCGAGGAGTTCCCCGGCGTGCGGGTCGTGGACTTCGGCGCCGACCGGCAGAAGCGCTACCTCGCCGCCCTCAATCGCCTGATCGCCATGACGCACGAGCGCGGCCTCAGTTTCACGATCGGCATCTGGGACCACATCTATCGCGGCGGCGTCCAGGGGCCGACCGAGTACTCGAAGAAACCCACGCCCGGACTCGTCTGGGGCCTCAGCGCCGAGAACCTGCGGCCGCTGACCAAGGCGGGCCTGGCGAAGTTCCTGCGCCTCGTCCCCGAGATCGACGCCATCCAGTTCCGCATGCACGACGAATCGGGCCTGAAGCCCGGCGAGATGGAGGCGTTCTGGGGCGACGTCTTCGACGTGGTCAAGGCCTGCGGCCGCGATATCCGCTGCGACCTGCGGGCCAAGGGCCTGCCCGACGCCGTCATCGACACGGCCGTGGCCAAGGGTCTGAAGTTCCGCGTGACCACGAAGTACTGGGCGGAACAGATGGGCATGCCCTTCCACCCGACGCACATCCCCCGGCAGAACCAGCACGACCGCCGCCACGGCTACGCCGACCTCCTGCGGTACCCGCAGAGGTACAAGATGCACTGGCGGCTCTGGAACGGCGGCACCATCCGGGTCCTCCTCTGGGGCGACCCGGACTACGTCCGGCGGTTCGCCGAGAGCACCCACCTGTACGACGGCGACGGCTTCGAGGTCAACGAGATGCTGGCCACGAAGATGCAGGACCATCCGCACGACATGAAGCCGTTCGACCTTCTGCGGCCCGCGTACCGCTACTACGATTACGAGTTCGAGCGGTACTGGCACTTCTACCAGGTCTGGGGCCGCGTGGGGTACAATCCCGCGGCGCCGCCGGAGGTGTGGCAGCGGGAGTTCCAGCGGCGGTTCGGCGTCGAGGCGGCCCCCGCCATCGAGCGCGGCCTCCACCGCGCCGGCCAGGTGCTGCCGCGCCTCATGGCCGCGATCTTCCCCTACCACCGATTCCCCATGACGCGCGGCTGGATCGAGAAGCAGCGGTGGGAGGACCTGCCGGGCTACGCCAAGGCCGAGCCGGGCGACACCGAGCAGTTCCTCGGTTTCGCCGAGGCGGTGCGGTGCCGGCTCGAGGGCGAGGACTCGGCCAAGATCCATCCCGCCGTGACGAGCCGGTGGCTCGCGGGCGCGTCGGCCGACATCCTGGAGGCCGTGGCCGAGGCCGAGAAGCGGATCGGCGCCCAGCGGGGCAAGGAGTTCGATTCAACGATGACCGATCTCAAGATCATGGGGAACCTGGCCCTCTACCATTCGCGCCGGATTCCCGCCGGTCTCGCCTACGCCCTCTTCGCCCGCACCAGCGATCCGAAGGCGCTCGATGACGCCATCGCCCACGAGAAGCGTGCCATCGAGGCGTGGGAGGACCTCGTGAAGGCGGCCGGCGACGTGTACAACGACGACCTTGCGTTCGGCCGCCCGAGCGCCGGCCTTTCGGGGCACTGGAGGGACGAACTGGCGGCCCTCAAGAAGGGCCTGGAGAAACTCGAAGACGAGCGGAAGACCCTCAAACCGGCGACGCCCGCCGCAAAGATTCCTGCCGTTGCCGCCAAGAAAGACAACGAGCCGCCGGAGGTCCGGCACACGCCCGTCGCGACCGCCCCGGCCGGGAAGCCGCTCACCCTCCGGGCCACGGTGACCGACCCCTCGGGCGTCAAGTGGGTGCACCTCAAGTACCGCGGCGTCACGCAGTTTGAGGATTACCGGACGCTCGCGATGGCGCCGGCCGCGGAGAAAGGCGTGTACGAGGCCGAGGTCCCCGCCGAGCACGTGGCGCCGCCGTGGGACTTCATGTACTTCATCGAAGTCATGGACAACGCCGGCAACGGCCGCATCTGGCCGGACCTCGAAAAGGAAACGCCGTACGTCGTCGTCCGGCTTCAGCGGTGAGGGGCGGCAATACAGGCTGGGTGCTCTGCACCCACGGGGTTGTTCGCGCCCCGAGCCCGCCGCAGGAGCGGCGGGAGACGTCAGATGGAAGAACCTCCCGCCACTTCCGCGGCCGGCTCGGGCGAAGACTTCGCGGCATCTCCGCGGCGGCCTGGGAAGACCGCCGCGCGGTGCCCGCAGCATCCGGAGGCACGGCCGGACAAGCCGGCCGTTGCACCCGGCCATCAGAAGAGGAGCATCATCACATGTCCACGCGCCGCGGCAAACGTCGGACGTTCCTGAAGAGCATGGGCCTGGGGGCGGCCGCCCTCTCGATACGGCCGGCGCGCGCCGCCGGCGAGGCGGCCGGGGAGAGCCGCCCCCTGCCCGTCCGGTCGGCCCTCGACGGAATGCAGGTCGACGTCCTCGTGGTCGGCGGCGGTCCGGCCGGCATCGGCGCGTCCCTGGCGTCGGCGCGGAAGGGCGCCAAGACGCTCCTGGTGGAGAACCACTCCTTCTTCGGCGGCGTGGCGGCGTGGTGCCTCGGCATGCCGATCAACCAGGTCCGCCCCGGCGGCAAGCCGCGCTCGAAGGTCCACGAACTCGTGATCGCCAGACTCGTGGCCCTCGGCGACCAGGCGGTCCGCATCGGCGAGCATGCGCTCTGGTGCAACGTCGATTACCTCAAGGTGGCGGTGCTCGACGCCCTCGACGAGGCCGGCTGCAAGTACCTCGTCCACACGCGGGCGGTCGACGCGGTGGTCGAGGGCGGCCGCCTCGCCGGCGTGGTCGTGGCGACCAAGCAGGGCCTGGCCACGATCCGCGCGAAGGCCGTGGTGGACTCGACCGGCGACGCCGACGTGGCCTTCTTCGCCGGCGCCGAGACGATGAAGGAGGTCGGGGCACTCTCGCCCATGACCCTCTGTCTCAACATGACCAACGTCACGCGGGACAAGTTGCGGGGGGTGAACATGGGCGAGGTCGCCCGCCGGGCACGCGAGAAGTACCCGCTCATCCCGAAGGGCTGGGGCCTGGACGGCGTCGCCAACTCGAAGACATGCTTCTATATCAACCACGCCGGGACGCGCGACCTGGGTCCGTTCGACGCCACCGACCCCTTCGAGCGGACGCGGGCCGAGGCCCTCAGCCGCCGCCAGGCGGTCCAGATGGCCCAGGCGATGCGCGAGTTCGGCGGCGAGCCGCTCAAGGACATCGAACTCATCGGCACGGGGCCGCAGGTGGGCGTCCGCGAGACGCGCCGCGTCAAGGGCCTGTACGTCCTCACGGAGGAGGACGCCCTGGCCGGCCGCACGTTCGAGGACGTGATCGCCTGGCGGAGCGGCTTCCTCGACATCGGCTTCGTGCGCCTCTCGAAGATGAAGATCCACGACGTGCCGTACCGCGCGATCCTGCCGGAGCGGCTCGACGGCCTGCTCGTGGCCGGGCGGTGCATCTCGGCCACGCACGTGGCGGCCTCGGCCGGCAAGAGCATGGGCAACTGCATGGCCACCGGCCACGCCGCCGGCCTGGCGGCGGCCATGGCGGCGGCGAAGGGATGCCTGCCGCGCGAACTGAAGGTCGCGGACCTCCAGGACGCCCTGCGGGCCGACGGCGTCGACCTCGCGCGCGGCGGCCAAGCGCAGCACGACCTCAAGAACCAAGGATAGACTTAGAGGACGCCCCTCAGAAATCCAGACTGCTCAACCCGTCTTCTCGGTCACGAACGATTCCGCCCAAGCGATCGTGCTGCGCACCACCGCCAGCGCCCACGCTCGATCCAGGGGCTTGCCGCCCTCCATTTCCGGCACCTCATCGTAACGCAGGGCGGCTCCAAAGGGGGGCAGGAGAGGCAACTGCGCG
>Ga0315294_10009602_pt1 | contig 10628 bp, 10 predicted proteins | sample YL17G13_40_MG_FD_203626 | JGI IMG/M metagenome (GOLD analysis project Ga0315294, IMG submission 203626) | Sediment microbial communities from Yellowstone Lake, YNP, Wyoming, USA - YL17G13_40 | ecosystem: Environmental > Aquatic > Freshwater > Lake > Sediment | place: USA: Wyoming | collected... | reverse complement strand
AAAGCTCCTTTCGCTGCGCAATATTTGATAACGGGCCTGGCGAAAAAGGTTTTTTACGACTCAATAGCTTCGGTGAGGATTTTGCGGTTATCGTGAATCCAGCGGGCCTTTCGGTGAATCATTTTGAGAAAATCCGTCCCCTTAAGATTGCCGAAAAAGCCCGTCGCCGCAATCGGCAAAACCGATTCGGCTATCATTGTCTCAACCATTAAATCCAGGAGCGAATCGAGATGGTGCGTGTCCAGCTTAATCACCTCGCGATAACCATCGAGTACCTGGATCAGTTTTGCCTGGTCCAGATAATCGGGCCAGTCGGCGGGATTGGGCTGATAGCCGACGAGAGAGAACTGGAGCATTGCGTTAGCCAAATCGGTAATCGGCGGCGCGATTTTCACGGAATCAAAGTCAAGCACGGCCACGAGCTTGTCTTTGTCGAAAAGCATATTTCCCGGGTGCCAGTCGCCGTGAACCACCTGCTGGGGCCACGAATCGAATCCAAGCTCGTTAACCCGCACGCTGGCGCGGTTGTAAAGAGACATCAACTCTTCCCCGCAGCGGTGGAGCTTCCTTTCGTTGCTTTGATAGATATCCGACGCGATGGTTTTAAGATGCCCCCTCACTGTAGTCGAATCATGGAAACTGGCCTTTAACGGCTCCCACTCGAATTTGAAATTGGTCAGGTACTGATGAAACTTCGCGAGTTGTCTGCCCGTGTCGATGGTCGCTTCGGCTGAGCCGGTGTAACGGGAGCCGCCCACGAATTTGAAGATCTCATAGATATTGCCTCGAAGCTGCAATATCGTGCCTACTTCGTCACGGGTGGTCAGCAGGGGGGCGACGGGGAAATAGCGTTTGGCGAGATGTGCCTGGACGGCGTGAGCGAAGGTAACGCGATAAGCGTCGTCTCTGCCCTGGAGGCGGCGTTTGAGGAGGAACCTGCCCCTGGTGGTTGTTACGACGATTTTGGGTGCGCGTTTGCTTCCTCCGACAAGGCGCATCACCTTGCGGATTTTTCCGATATCGTAGCGGCTGAGGACTTCAGCCAGCTCATCTGATGTGAAACGCGCACCTGTCGCCATAATAAATGCGATTAATGATTACCGGTTAAACAGGAGTTTTAATTTGCCCGAATCGGTTCATTTTCTAAACATCAGCAGGACGACAATCAGCAGCAGGAATCCCGCCGCGGCGCCCAGAATCAGGACGGTGGTTTTGTACCGCGTAACGACCTGTTCGAGGTTGACATTTTCGATGTCCTCGACCGGCTCGCCGTCTTCCAGTTGCTCAAGTTCGGATATGTCCATTCGCCTGTGCGCCCGCATGGGGGCCTCTCCGGCCCGGACCGCCTTCAAATCAATCAGGAGTTCCTCGACGCTGCTGTATCGGTCTTTTTTGTTTTTGGCCATCATAACTTCGATGACCTCGGAGACGCCGGCGGAAAGCGAGGTGTTGATGTGGTCCGGGGGGACAAGCTGGTCTTTCAAATGTTTTCGCATCACCTCTGCCGGGTCGTCGGCCATAAAAGGGACCCGCCCGGTTACCAGGTGATAGAACGTTGCGCCGAGTCCGTAGATGTCAGCCCTGCCATCGACGTCCATTTCGCCGCGTATTTGTTCGGGAGAGATATAATAAGGCGTGCCGTATGCCTTGCCCTTCTCCATCTTGGCCGCCTCGAAGTCCGTGGTTTGCCTGGCAAGACCCATATCTGCCAGCTTTACTATCCCCTCCTTATTAATCATTATGTTCTTGGGTTTTACGTCGCGGTGGATAAGGCCCACGGAATGGGCGTGCCTGAGGGCCTCGGCGACCTGGATGATGACGTCGAGGGCCTCCTGTTCGCCGTAAACCTTGCCTTCCGCCAAATCGTCGTAGAGGGTTTTGCCTTCGACGTATTCCATCACGAAGTAGTGGTATCCGCCGGCCTCGCCGACGTCCACGGCCTGGACGATGTTCGCGTGATTGAGCTTGCCGGCGGCCTTACCTTCTTTGTAAAAGCGTTCGACGTATTCTTTGTTTTCGGTGAATTTTTTGGGCAGGACTTTAATGGCGACGATTCGGTCTAAGCTGAGCTGCCTTGCTTTATAAACGACCGCCATAGCGCCGGCGCCGAGTTTGCCGAGAATCAGGTATCCGGGTATCTGATGGGCGGCGGTTGAGCCGCGTGCCTCTTTGATTGCGTTGCCGACGCGGTGCGCCTGTGTTTTTGTAAGGTAGCCCCTCTCAACGAGGAGGTCTTTTAGCAGAGTGGGATTAGTAGCTCGCCTGGTCTCGGCTTCCTCGATGCAGTGTCGCAGTTCCTCATTGGTGCAAAGTCCCTGCTCGAGGGCCATTTTGCCGAATATCGTGTCGTAATTGGTACTCTCGTCTGCCTTTGCCATCTATCTGTTTACCGGTTCAGAAGGGGGCGTTCTTCCAGATTTAATCCTGTTATTATTAGTTATACCAGACCATTGTCAAAATAAAAAAATAAAATCTACCCGTGGCCCAATAATAGCATCGACCAGATTGCTTTCCCAGTTTAACGCTTTCTGGGCCATTGACTTAGCCGTAAATCCTGCTACACTGCCTGTAGTTGACACCTTGAACCCATATAAATACCCTTGAAAGCAGGGAAAGAAGTTGCCAGAAAAGAAGAAGTTAACTGTGGCTTTGCTATGCACGGAGGCGCGTGATTTTGCCCGGACAGAGTCGAATCACGATGACCGGCAGTTGTTTGGCGTAACCGACGGCAAGGCGGTGGGAACTTACTTTGAACACAAATTTAGGGCGTGGCTGGGGGAAAAATATACGTTTGTGGAAGGAAGCTCCGCCAGCGGCATAGATTTTCCCGAGCTTGACGTTGATATAAAGGTAACAAGCATTCATCAGCCGCAATCATCCTGTCCGTTTAAATCCGCCCGGCAGAAGATTTTTGGCCTTGGTTATTCCCTTTTAGTATTTGTTTATGACAAACAGGATAACCGCAAAAAGAAAACGGGACGACTGAACATACTCCACGCAATCTTTGTGGACAAGTCGCGCACGGCTGATTATCAGACAACTACCGGACTGATACAGATAGTTCAGAATAACGGCAACATTGATGACGTGACGGCTTTTATGAAAGAGCGGTTTTTGCCGGTAGATGACGTAACTGCCGGTAAAATCGCGGAAGAGATATTGAAGAAGCCGCCGCAGGTCGGTTATCTGACGGTTTCAAATGCCCTTCAATGGCGACTCCAATATCGGCGAATCATAGAACAGGCGGGGGAAGTGGTGGGGCTGGAACGAATCGTATGAGAGCATCCAGGCCGACAACAAGACACAGAATCGAATTCGGCGACTTCCAGACGCCCGACGAACTTGCTTTGGAAATTTGCCGGTTTATTTGCGAACGTGGTATTCACCCGAAAACGCTAATCGAGCCGACGTGCGGGAAAGGCAGTTTTATCATTGCCGGTCTCGAAGTGTTCAATGGTTTGAGGCGGATAATCGGCCTGGATATAAATCGGGACTATCTGCAGGAGGTTGCCGGGAGGATTCAGAAATCAAGTTCTTCCAAAGTCGAGTTGCTGAATGAAGATATTTTCGGGGTTGACTGGAATAGTAAATTTGCCGATGTTTCGCAACCCATTTTGGTCATAGGCAATCCTCCCTGGGTTACCAATTCTCAGCTTGGTGTTTTTGACAGCGCCAATGTCCCGCGAAAATCCAACTTCCAGGCGGATAAGGGACTCGACGCTCTTACCGGAAAATCCAACTTTGATATATCGGAGTGGATGTTGTTGCGTATCTGTGAATGGGCACAAAACAAGCAGGTCGTTGTCGCTATGTTGTGCAAAACCGCGGTGGCGAGGAAAATCCTGCGTCACGTCTGGAAACGCAATCTGAATCTTGGTGATTTCGGCATTTATAATATCGACGCGAAACGCCATTTTGGCGTTGCTGTATCGGCGTGTCTTTTTGTCTGCAAAGGCACGAACGCGGCAGCGCCGAAACAGTGCAACGTGTTTAACGGTTTTACCGTGAAAAATCATACTTCACTCATTGGGATGCACAAATCCGAATTGCTCGCTGACATTCAAAAGTATGATAAATGGGCTTTTCTCGATGGCCCGGAGGAGCACTACAAATGGCGTTCTGGTGTAAAACACGATTGCTCCGCCGTTATGGAGTTTGTTTGCGAGCCGGATGGGTTAAAAAATGGCCTGGGGGAAATCTGTGATATTGAGCCGGAGTTTCTGTATCCTTTAGCAAAAGGTTCGGATGTGGCTCAAAACCGGCAGGGAAGCCATAGCCGATGGGTGCTCGTTACGCAAAAGGAGACATCAGAAGATACGCGTTTCATCAGCCATCTTGCACCAAAAACCTGGGATTATCTCTTGGGCCATGCCCACTACTTGGACAAGAGAAAAAGCTCCGTTTATAAAGGAAGACCCAGATTCTGTCTGTTTGGAATCGGCGACTATGCCTTTGCCGGCTGGAAAGTAGCCGTCTGTGGGCTGTATAAACACCTTCATTTTTCAGTTGCTGGTCCCTGCGAAGGCAAACCAACGATGCTTGATGATACCTGCTACTTCATCCCCTGCAAAACCGAGGACGAAGCGGTTCTGTTATCAGAAATTCTTAATTCTCAACCCGCAAAACAGTTCCTTACTTCTTTGATTTTCTGGGATTCCAAGCGGCCAATCACATCCGGCATTCTCCAGCGACTCAATCTTGTAGCTCTTGCGCACCATCTCGGCAAAAACGCCGAATTTGAAGAATACTTTGATAAAACCTTGTTTGATATGGTCGGTTCAAGTTAATATACCGCCTTTTTGCTAAACTTCAGGAGAATAACAGTGGCATATAATTGCGTAGTATTGGTAAAACAGGTACCTGATACGAAAAGGATAACAGGCAAGGCGATGAACGATGACGGGACGGTCAATCGTGCGGCCCTGCCCGCGATATTTAACCCTGAGGACCTCAACGCCCTTGAGGCAGCGCTGGACATCAAGAACCGGTTCGGGGGGACGGTTACCGTTATAACGATGGGGCTGCCGGCGGCGGTTACGACGCTAAAGGACGCCCTTTACCGGGGGGCCGACGAGGCGATTCTTGTTACGGACGCGAGGTGCGCGGCGAGCGATACTTTAGCGACGAGTTATATACTCAGTTGCGCGGTCAGGCAGCTTAAGTATGACATTGTTCTTTGCGGCAGGCAGGCCATCGACGGCGACACCGCCCAGGTTGGGCCTCAACTGGCGGAGAAACTGGGAGTGCCGCAAATTACTTATGTTGAGAAGCCCGTTGAAATCAATGGGCGAACAATCACGGTTCAGCGTAACGCAGGCAACGGCTGGCAGAAGGTCAAGGCACAGTTGCCGGTTTTGCTGACGGTAACAGGTGAGGCCAATGTGCCGAGGGTGGCGGCTGCTAAAAAGATGATGAAATACAAGACCGCTATGACGTCCGCCGGAATTGAACAGACGCTGAAGGCGGAGAATGCCGCCGCGACACCGGACGAAATAAAATCGCTTGCGGCTCGCAAGGCCGGCGAGCTTGAGAAAAAAGGCGTGCTGATAAAGCAGTGGGACCTTGATTTTCTCAAGGCGGATTTGACCTGGTGCGGCAGAAGCGGCTCGCCCACAAAAGTCCACAGGATTCAAAGCGTGGTGCTGGCCTCCAAAGAGACAAAATCGGTTGAGCCGACGGACGATGGGTTGTCCGGTATGATTCACGAACTTCTCGAAGATAAAATCATCGCATAAACTAAAATGAAAAAGACACGGATTGACATTGTTTATAATTCTTTTCTCTGTGTCCTTCCTGCCCCTGCAAGCAGTAGGCAGGGGTGTGTTCTCTGTGGCTAAAAAAAATAAATTTACTCTGTGGCTGACGAAAGACACGAAAAATGATTGACGTAAATAGACAGGGTGAAGTGTGGGTATTCGCGGAACAGCACGGGGGCCTGCTGGAAGATACGCCGATTGAGTTGATGAGCAAGGGTCGGCATCTGGCGGACATTCTTGGCGTTGGGCTTGGGGCGGTGCTGCTGGGCGATAACGTAAAAGGGCTTGCGACGAAGCTGATTCATTATGGGGCGGATAAGGTTTATCTGGCGGAGCATCCGCTGTTAGAGCATTACCAGGCGAACAGCTACGCCAAAGTTTTTTACGACCTGATTCACAAATACAAGCCGCAGATTGTGATTTATGGCGCGACGGCTGTGGGCAGGGATTTGGGGCCTCGAATCGCGAGCGCAACCAAGGCGGGGTTGACGGCTGACTGCACCGATTTGCAAATCGGCGACCACAAAACAACCGACGGGCAGACGCATAAAAATCTGCTGTTTCAAATTCGGCCCGCGTTTGGCGGCAACATAATCGCGACGATTATCAATTATGACCGCTGGCCCCAGATGGCGACCGTCCGCGAGGGCGTTATGGCGATGCCGACGCCCAATACCGCGAGAAAAGGCCAGGTAATAACTGAGAAGGTTCAGTTGTCCCCACAGGAGCTGCCCATTGAAATACTCGAAGAACACACCAGGGCCAAGAAGGTGGACCTCAAGGCGGCGAGGATTATTGTCGCGGGCGGCGCGGGCCTGGGCAGCAAAGAAAACTTCCGGCTAATCTGGGACCTCGCCAATTGTCTCGGAGGCGCACCTGCGGCAACAAGGGCTGCGATTGACCTGGGCTTCATCGACCACGACCACCAGGTGGGCCAGACGGGCACGACTGTGAGACCTTCGCTTTATATCGCGGTGGGAATCAGCGGGGCGATACAGCATCAGTCGGGTATGAGCCGGAGCCAGAAAATCGTGGCGATAAACAATGACCCGCAGGCGCCGATATTTGACGTCGCGCATTATAAAATTGTCGGCGACCTCAACGAGGTTGTTCCGAGAATGATAAAGGCCATCAAGGAAAAAGGATTCAAGGAAACCTCTTCAGCCGAAAGTAAATAACGATGCCAAATTTCTACACGGATAACGACGATATAAAATTTTTGTTTAAGCACCTCGACCTAGGCGAGCTCGCCGGATTGTGCGAAGAGGATTTCAAATTCGCTTCACAATTCGATTACGCGCCCGCCGACGCCGGGGAGGCGATACGTAATTATGAAATGGTCCTCGATTCGATTGGGCAGTTGAGCGGCGAATTTATCGCGCCGCGTGCCGAATCGGTTGACAGGGAAGGCAATACCCTTAACCCCGATGGCTCAGTCAGTTACGCGAATGGAATCGCGGAGTCACTGGACAAATTAGCCAAGGCGGAAGTGATGGGTTTTACGCTGCCATATCGTTTCGGCGGGCTGAACTTCCCGAATCTTGTCTATTCGATGGCAATTGAAATTGTGTCGCGCGCCGACGCGTCGCTTATGAACATATTCGGCTTGCAGGGTATCGCGGAGACAATCAACGCCTTCGCGTCCGAGGAAATCAAGCAGAGATACCTGCACGATTTCGCCGCGGGCAAGGTTACCGGCGCAATGGTGCTCACGGAGCCGGACGCCGGTTCGGATTTGCAGGCGATCAAGCTCCGCGCGTTCGAGGACAACGCGGGCAACTGGTTTTTGCACGGCGTGAAGCGGTTTATCACCAACGGCTGCGGCGAGGTCCTGCTTGTGCTGGCGCGAAGCGAACAAGACCGCTCCGGCGGACTTGGGCTTAGCTTGTTCGTCTGCGACAGAGGGCCTACGGTGCATATCCGCCGGCTCGAAGACAAGTTAGGCATACACGGCAGCCCGACCTGCGAAATATTTTTTGATAACACTCCCTGTCAACTGATAGGCGAACGGCAGCGAGGATTAGTTACCTATGTTATGGCGCTGATGAACGGCGCCCGCATTGGCATCGCGGGGCAATCGCTCGGTATCGCCGAGGCGGCATATCGCGTCGCGCGAGATTACGCGTCGAGCAGGAAACAGTTCGGCGTCTCAATCGATAGGATGCCTGCCGTCCGCGACCTGCTCATTGATATGAAAATCTCGCTGGAGGCGGGGCGTGCGCTGCTGTATGAAACGTCCCGTGTTGTTGACCTCAACATCGCTTATCAAAAACAGCTTGACCCGCCCGCCGGCAAAGAGCAGTTCAAGCCCATCAAGGAACAAGCGCGTCGGCTTGACCGGCTCGCCTCGATACTGACGCCGATGAGCAAATACTTCTGCTCGGAGATGGCTAACCGCGTCGCCTACGACTCAATGCAGGTGCTCGGCGGCTCCGGCTATATGCGGGATTACGCCGTCGAGCGCCACGCACGCGACGCGAGAATCACCACAATTTACGAAGGTACTTCTCAACTGCAAATCGTCGCCGCCGTCCGGGGCGTGTGCAGCAGTACTGCCGAAAAATACCTGACGGAGCTCGCACAGCAAAATTACGACCCCCAGCTTGAAGACCTGCTGGCAAAGCTGGCTGAAGGGACGAAGCAGCTTAAACACGCTGTGGCATTCGTCAAGCCGCAGGGGACGGAATATATGGACCTTTACGGCAGGCCATTGGTCGATATCGCGATTGATTTAATCGTCGGCTATTTGTTCTGCGATTACGCAAGCTCGAGGGTCAGTATGGATGTCCCCGTCGATGGCGAGTCGAAAGAGCAGACAATGCCTATGAAAAAACGCAAGGCGATGGTAGCGCGACGATTCATCACCAAAAACGCGATAAAAATCGACGCCCTCGTCCAGCTAATCTGCTCAGGCGACAAATCGACCCTGGCGGATTTTTCCGCACTTGTCGGCCCCGTCCCTGAACAATGATAAAGATACATATTAACACTGTTTTTTTAGACACGGATTTACACGGATTAACACTGTTATTTTTTATTTTCTTACCGTGTAAATCAGTGTTAATCAGTGTCAAAAATTGCCGTGTCAATCAGTGTCTAAAGGCGTTGCAATGCTGAAAGCAGTAATTTTTGATTTCGATGGCGTCCTTGTGGATTCCGAGCAGATTCACCATAAGGCGTTCAATCGCGTCCTGGCCAAGTTTCATTATCAGTTGTCCAGCCGCGAGTACTACGACAGGTTCCTGGGATTATCCGACGAAGAGCTTCTGCGAATAGTTGACAAGGAGAGGCATTTGTCCCTGTCCAATCAGCAGTTCGGACAGTTGCTTGGTGAAAAGGCGAATCTGTTCAAAGAAATGGCGGCGACTGAGGCGGGCATAATCGAGGGCGTGCCGAAGTTTCTTAATATGCTCTCCGACGGCAGGATTCCGATGGCGATATGCTCCGGCGCGTTGCTGCCTGAAATCGAGACGATTCTCGAAAGCGCGGGACTGCGGAATTATTTTGAGGTGATTGTTTCAGCCGAACAGGTTGAAAGAGGCAAGCCCGACCCCGAAGGTTTCCTGCTGGCTTTGAAACTGCTCAATAAACTTGTCCGCCGTTCGTGTGGCGGAAAGCTGCACAAATCAATCAAGCCGGAGGATTGTGTTGTGATTGAGGATTCGCACTGGGGACTTGAGGCCGCTAAAGCCGCGGGTATGCGAGCCATTGCCATTACTAACACCTATGCCGCGGAACACTTGAAACCCGCGGATAAAGTTATTGAGCACCTAAGCGATTTGTCCCTGTCCGAGCTTAACTCGATGTGTTCCTGACGCGGAGGTTGCTCTGAACTATAGCAACTCCAAGACCAGCCCGCGAACTTTTTCAGCCATCTGGATTGCCTGTTTAGCGTCGCTGCCGGTTACGTTGGGGAACTCGCCCGGATAGCGGACACCTACGCCATAATTTGTAAGCACGATTGTATCCCGCAGGGATTCGGACAGTTTACCGTTTACGGGGGCAATCAAATCAAGAATTTCATCAATATCGTGTGTTTTCGGAAACTCGACCTGGCAATAAGTCAAATAGGCCTTGAGAAATTTCTCCGCGGCCTGCTGCGAATGAAAACAAACCGTAGATAGAAAAGTTGCGCCATAAGTGAGAAGCGACTTGGCGGCGTTAAGGTCTTCTTCCGCTTTCAACAGCCATTGACGCACAAATTCATCTCTTATTTCTTCAGGCGGCTTCATATATTACCTTGCCATACTTGTTGGCCGGATACGCAATGCCCCCGATGACGTTTTTACTCTCCTCAAACCTTTCGGCGGCCATTACGAAAATATCGAAAGGATAGCCCATCCCGCGTACCGCCCGCCGGATGCGAACGCTTTCTTCGCGGGTATCTCCAGGGGCCGACTCAAGCACCAACAGGTCTATGTCGCTGTCTTTGGACATTTTTCCCATTGCGGCCGAACCAAACAGTATTATTCGCCGCGCCTCGGCTACGCCCAAAATGCGTTTGATGATTTCGTCAACCAGTGTCTGATTTATTCCCATAAATACCTCAAAAGCATACGGCATCACAAGCCATCGAACATTATCCGGCCGCGACCGTGTCCTGTCAATCTGCATCGACAGAATTTATCCGCCTCCCGTTAGGGATGCCAAACGGCGTATGGCGTATTTATCCGCTCTTAACTAAGATTTTTTTTAGACACAGATTTACACAGATTGACACTGTTTTTAATTAAATCGAAAACTTCGTGTTTCTTCGTGCCGCTTCGTGGTGAAAAAATCTGCGCAATCTGTGGTTACGAAAAATTCAGCCGTGCGAAATCCTTATGGTATTTTCGAGCGGCCTTGTCGTATGCCTTAGCGGCATCAACTTCG
>Ga0315294_10009600_pt1 | contig 10628 bp, 6 predicted proteins | sample YL17G13_40_MG_FD_203626 | JGI IMG/M metagenome (GOLD analysis project Ga0315294, IMG submission 203626) | Sediment microbial communities from Yellowstone Lake, YNP, Wyoming, USA - YL17G13_40 | ecosystem: Environmental > Aquatic > Freshwater > Lake > Sediment | place: USA: Wyoming | collected... | reverse complement strand
CGACGCGGATGTAGGAGTCCTTGAGGCCGTTGGCCTGGAGCGTGGCCACGATGGCGTCGGCCGTTTCCTTGGGCGTCATGGGGATGGCCAGGCGGATGCCCTTGGCCGAGTCGAAGAGGCGCCGCACATGGGCGTCGAGGCGGAAGACCTTGCCGTTGTAGGAGCGGATGCCCTCGAAGACGCCGTCGCCGTACAGGAGGCCGTGGTCGAAGACCGAGATCTTCGCCTCCTCGCGTTCCACCAGCTTGCCGTTGAGCCAGATCTTGAGTCCCATGGGCGTCATCCTTCCTATTGTAGATTGAAGATTGCAGATTGCAGATTGAAAGGCAAACGGATCAAAGCGGCTGCTTGCCAATCTGCAATCTACAATCTGCAATCTGCAATTCCTTGAGAATGTATCGGCATTTCAGGCGCCGTGCAAGAGCCTGCCGTCGCGGAGGCGAAGGAGGCGGTCGGCCTGCGCGGCCACCCGCTCGTCGTGGGTCACCATGACCACGGTCAGGCCGTCGCGCTTGTTGAGACGCGCGAGCACCCGCATGATCTCGGCGCCGGTGGCCGTGTCGAGGTTGCCGGTCGGCTCGTCGGCGAAGAGGAGGCGCGGCTCGTGGACGAGGGCCCGGGCGAGGGCCGCGCGCTGGCGCTCGCCGCCCGAGAGTTCCTGCGGCAGATGGTGGACGCGCTGCGCCAGGCCCAGGTCCCCCAGCACCTGGAGGGCCCGCTGGCGGTGCCTGCGCCGGGCGACCGGCCACGCCAGGGCCGGGGTGCAAATCATCGCCGGCAGTAGTGTATTTTCCATGACCGAGAGGTCCGGCATCAGGTAGTAGAACTGGAAGACGAAGCCGATCGCCTCGTTGCGCATCCGGTCGCGCCAGCGTTTGGGCTTGGCGAAAGCGTCCTCGCCTTCGAAGACGACGCCGCCTTCCGTCGGCCGGTCCAGCAGGCCCAGGAGGTGCAGGAGCGTGCTCTTGCCGCTGCCGGAGGGGCCGAGGACGCACAGGAACTCGCCCTGCGCGACGCTCAGGCTCACGCCGTGGAGGACCCGCAGGCGCGAGGGCCCCATCCAGTAGTCCTTCGAGAGACCCCGGCCTTCCAGGATCGGCTTACTCATAGCGGAGGGCCTCCACCGGCTGCTTCAGGGCCGCCAGCAGCCCGCCCGCCATGCTCGCCAGCGTCGACAGGGCCAGCACTCCCAAAGCGACCGCGACGCACCATTCCGCCGAAAGATGCTGCGGGATGTGATCGAAGTAGTACATCTCCCGCGGGAAAACGTTGATGTGGAGGGTGCTGTTGACCCACAGTTCGATCGCGTCCAGGTAATGGAGCATCAAGAGGGCGCTCGAGAGACCGAGGGCCGTCCCGATGGCGCCGATGATGAACCCGTAGCCGAGGAAGAGGCTCCCCACGCCGGCGTCGTGGGCCCCGAGGGCCTTCAGGATGCCCACGTCGCGGCTCTTGATGTACGCCATGACGTACGAGATCAGGCCGATGAGGACGCCGAACCCCACGAACATGGCGCCCAGCATCAGGGCCGTGATGTACTTCTCGACCTCGACGACGGTCAGGATCATCCGCTGCTGGGTCTCCCACGTGTTGACCGTGAGGTGGAGAGGGCCGACTTCGGGCCGCTCGCGGACGAACGTCTGCCAGGCCTCCTCGATCCCGCGGACGGTCTCGGCGGCCCGGGCGGGGTCCTTGACTTTCACCTGGATCTGGCTCGCCCTCGCCGGGGCGGCGGGCCGGCCGTCGGAGGCGACCTGGGCGTCCATGCCGGCCATCTGCTGGGCGGTCGCGAAGTCCACGTACACGTTCGTGGAGTCCGCCTCCCAGTAGCCGCTCTTGAACGTATCGACAAGCGTTAGGACGCGGCTGCTCACTTTCGGGATGCCGCCGGCCTCGACGTCCAGGGCGCCGCTGGCCCGGACGGGGATGGTCGAGACGACGAGGTCCCCGCCGTAATCGACGAGCGGAAAGTCGATGACCTCCTGCCGCTCGGTCCGGCTGGGCACCACGGGGATGAAGGTCGCTTCGAGCGCCAGCGCCAGGACCGCCCCCGCCCAGGCCCACGTGGCCAGGCGCCACAGGCGCCGCCCCCGATGCCGCCGGCCGGCCTGCCACACGAAGAGGAACACCACCAGCGCCAGGGCGGCCACGAAGGCGAGGAGCACCCGCCACCCGGCACCCGCCTGGACGATCTCGGAGACCGCGTGCGGCATGGGCGTGCCGATGACGCCGATGCCGCCAATGCAGCCGGACGGCTCCTTGGCGCCCTGCCGCCGGTCGCCGCGGCGACCCGCCTGAACGGTCAACACCTCCTCCGGCGCCACCCGGCGCTCGTTCAGGCTGTCCCGCAGGGAACGCAGGCCGCGGGCGGCCTCGCGGATCGCATCGCCGGGCAGGCTCGCGCCCTTCCTCAGCAGTTCGAGGCACTTGACGGTCGGCTGGACGGCCAGCGCACATTCCTCGAACGAGCAAAGCCCCGCCTCGCGGGCCTTGTCGATAGCCTCCAGAATATCCAGGATCAGGTAGGTCTGGACCTCCCGTGTCGACGCCGGCCCGGGGGAGGCGCGAAGGGCTTCCAGGACCGCGTCCGTCTGTTCCTGGATCTGCTTGACCAGCCGCTCGCGGCCCAGGTACTCCTGAAAGCGGCCCATCTTGGCCTTCTCCGCCGGGCGGATGCCGAGCACGACGCACGGGCGGACGATCGGCCGGATGCCGGTGTAGCGCGGCTTGACGCGGATGACCGCGTAGGTCTGGATGATCGGCGTGGTGGCCTGGACGCCTTCCACGTTCTCGATCCGCCGCGCGAACTCGTCGTAGTAGGGCAGGCCCTCCATGTGGGCGTCGACGATGATGTCGGCCAGCGTGCCGCGGGTCATCTCCCGTGTGTCGTACGCAAAACCGTTCATGATCGCAAACACGAGGATGAGCAGAAAGACCCCGATGGCTGCCGGCAGCGCGGTGACCATCGGCACGACGGCCTTCCACCCGCAGAAGAGATACTTGAGGCAGACGATGTGCTTGTAGACGGGCGTCCGAAGGACTGCCGCCAGGAGGGCCAGCGCCGCCAGACCGCCGCCGGCAATCGCCGGGATCAGCCACGGCCAGGCCAGCCACTCGTTCGGCATCTGTATCAGCCTCGTCTATGAAACCTGTAGGCCGGGGCGAGGTCCCAGCCTGTTGAAACGCGCCCAGCCGAGGACATGTAGGCCGGGGCGCAGCCCCGGCACATGTCGCCGCGGCGACCGAAATGCCGGGGCTTCGCCCCGGCCTACATCATGGACGCGTGTCGTTGTACGGCGTTTGGGGCCTACACCTCGGGTTGCGCCTCGGGCGCCGGCATGGCGAAATGCCGGGGCTTCGCCCCGGCCTACATCATGGGCGCGCGTCGTTGTACGGCGTTTGGGGCCTACACCTCGGGTTGCGCCTCGGGCGCCGGCCCGGCGCCCCGCGGCCTGAGGTGCGGGAACAGCACCACGTCGCGGATGCTCGCCGCATTCACGAGGAGCATCACCAGCCGGTCGATGCCGATGCCCAGGCCGCCGGCCGGCGGCATCCCGTACTTGAGGGCCTCGATGAAGTCCTCGTCCATGACGGCCATCGTCTCAGTCTGCCCCGCCAGTTGGGTGCGCAGCGCCTCACGCTGCACGTCGGGGTCGTTGAGTTCCGTATATGCGTTCCCGATCTCCATCCGGGCGATCATCGGCTCGAACCGCTCGGCGATGGCCGGGTTGCCCGCCTTGCGCTTCGTCAGCGGGCACAGCCGCGCGGGCCAGTCCTTCACGAAGGTCGGCTGGACGAGGTGCGGCTCGACCGTCGCCTCGAAAACGTTGTGCGTTACCACGTCGATGTGCTTGTTGGATTCCTCCAGGCCGAGTTCTCGCGCCTTGGCACGGATGGCCGCCTCGTCGCCCAGCTTGATGCCCGCGTGGTCCTCCAGCAGGTCGCCGTAGGTCGCCCGCCGCCAGGGCGCCTTGTACTCGATCAGAAAATCGCCGAACGGCAGGCACGTCTTGCCGCCCGAGAGCGTCCGCGCGAGGCCTTCGACCAGCGTCTCCACGATCTCCATCATGTCGGTGTAATCGGCATAGGCCTGATAGAGCTCCAGGAGCGTGAACTCGGGGTTGTGGCGCGTGTCGATCCCCTCGTTGCGGAAGACGCGGCTGATCTCGAAGACCCGCTCCATGCCGCCCACGAGCAGCCGCTTCAGGTACAGCTCGGGCGAGATCCGAAGGTACAGGTCCACGTCGAGCGTGTTGTGGTGCGTGATGAACGGCCGCGCCGCCGCCCCGCCGTAGATCGGCTGGAGGACCGGCGTCTCGACCTCGACGTAGCCGCGCTCCAGCAGGAACCGGCGGATCTCGCCCATGACCAGCGAGCGCTTGAGGAACAGGTCGCGCACCTCGGGGTTCGCCAGCAGGTCCACGTACCGCTGGCGGTACCGGGCCTCGACGTCCTGGAGCCCGTGCCACTTCTCCGGCGGCGGCAGGAGCGCCTTCGAGAGGACCTCCACCTTGTGCGCGTCGACCGTGATCTCCCCCGTGCGGGTCTTCACGAGGATGCCCTCGACGCCCACCCAGTCGCCGAGGTCGAGAAGCTTGACGCGGTCCCACCCCTCGGGCGGGAGGGTCCTCTTGTTGAACGCCAGTTGAATCCGCCCGCTCCAGTCCGTCAGGTCGGCGAAGATGAGTTTACCGAACTCGCGGAGGGCCGTCAGGCGCCCCGCGACCCGCGCGGGGGCGCCTTCGCCCGCGGTCTCGAACCTCCGACGGGCCTCGAGCGCCGGGATCGTGTCGGCGAAGCGGTGGCCGAACGGGTCCAGGCCTTTTTCGCGCAGCGCCGCCGCCTTGCGCCGCCGCATTTCCTCGTATTCGTTTGCCATGGGCGCTCGGATCCGTGTCGTGGGGAGTTCCACGCCTGTCCTGAACCGTCGAATGATAGGAGGCCCGTGGCACACTGGCAAGCGAAAGTTGCCGCCGGGTGCACCTTGCGCCGGCGAAAAGCGTAGCGTGTGCCACGGCGGGGGGCCTATAATACCCGCACTGCCTGGGAACTGTCCGAAGGGGGATGCGTAGGCCGGGGCGAAGCCCCGGCATCATTATACACCCGCGTTCGCGTGAGCCGGGGCTTCGCCCCGGCCTACAACTGGGAACTGTCCGAGGGATGTCATGGCCAGAATCACTCTCGCGCTCCTGCTGCTTGCGACGGCGCCGTTATACGCCGAAGCGCCGCCGGAGACCGCCCCGGCCGCACCGGCCGTTCCGCCGGTTGTGGCCGAGATTCCGCCGGTCGAGACGAGTTCGCCGGTCCTCGCGTACGTTCCCGACGCGGCCGACCTGGCGATCTTCGTGCGCGCCAACCAGCTCACGAGGTCCGCCCTCTGGAAGAAGTTCGCGGCGCCCGAGGCGGGGCTCTACAAGAAGTACTTCGGTGCGCTGCCTCTCGCGATCGATCTCGAAGATGACGTTGCCGCCGCGGCGATCGTCTTCGAGCTTGCCCTTGAGGAGGGCGAGCCCCCGGGCCTCCGCTACGCTTTCATCCTCGAGATGAACCGCGACGTTCGGCTGGGCGACCTGGTGAAAGAGCCGGTCCAGCCCCGCACCGTCGAGGGCGTCAAGGCGCCCGCCTACCCCGTCGGGAATCTGCTGCTCGTGATCTTGCAGCCCCGCCTGGCGGTGCTCGCGACGGACGATTACCTGGCGCGGATCGTCCGGTCCCGCGAGGGTCAGCCGGAGGCGGGCGTCAAGGCCGCCGGCCCGCTGCCCGTGGACGCCCTGGCCGCGCCGGGCGAGGTCACCTTTGCGGCCCGCGTGTCGCCGGCCTTCAAGGAGTCGCTCCGCGGCGAGTACACGAAGATGCACCGCCGCACGCTCGGGTCGGACGTGGGCTTCGAGCGGGTCATGGAGTTTTCCCTGTACTACAATCTCTGCCGCGTCGCGCTCGAGGCCGAGAGCGCGACCGGATCGGTGTACCTGCCGCGCGAGACCGACGCCCTGCGGGCCGAGGTCCGGTTCGCCTCGAAGGCCATGGCGCCGTTCATGGTGGCGGTGCTCCAGGCGATGGCCGACCCCCTCCAGATGGGCCTGCCCGCGCTCTTCGGGGGCGCGCCCCTGGACGAACCGCCGCCGGCGCTGTTCTACCACGCCGTCGCCGACGGCCCCGCGGTGAAGATCACGATGCCGCGCGCCGCCATGGAGCGCCTGGTGGACCAGCTCGTCGAGGCCAGCCGCGCCGAGGCCGGCCGGGCCGTGAGCGCCGAGCACCTGCGCACCCTCGGGGCCGCCATCCAGACGTTCGTGACGGCCCGGGGGAAGTACCCCTCCACGTGGTCCGAGCTGGTGCGGGCGGCCCTGGTGCTCGACGCGACCGTGTTCGAGAACCCGGCCTTGAAGACGCACCTGGCGGCGGGGGACTACGAGCTCGTGCCGTCGCCCCGGCGACCGTCGGCCGCCCAGAAACCGTACGCGAAGGTGCTGGCCTACGAGGTGTATCCGAAGGACGCGCCGCCGCCGTCCCTCAACGTCCTCTTTGCCGACGGGCACGTCGAGTACATCGAACAAAGTAGATTTCGTGAGCTGTACAAGGAAACCCTGGAGAGCCTGGGCCGTTAGGAGCCTCCCGATGCCGCGCGCTTTCATCGAGCAGTTGACCACCCCCGGCCAGATTGTCGAACAGGTCTTCCTGGTGGCCGTGAAGGACCTGCGGACCACGAAGAAGGGGGGCCTCTTCATCTCGGCCAAGCTGCGCGACCGGACGGGAGAGCTTCCCGGCATCATGTGGGACGCCACGCAGGCGCTCTTTGCGGCCATCCCGCAAGGGGGGTACGCCCTGGTCAAGGGGCGCGTGGGCGAGTTCGGCGGGGCGCTCCAGGTCGTCATCGAGGCGATGCGCCCGGCCCGCGAATCGGAAGTCGACCTCAACGATTTCCTGCCCGTCGGCCCCGGCGACCCGGAGAAGCAATTCGCGCGGCTGAAGGAAGTGATGGGAAGTGTCCGGCGGCCGGCGCTCCGGGCGTTCCTGGCGGCCGTGTGGGCCGACGAGGCGCTCGTGGCGGCGCTCAAGCGGGGGCCGGCGGCCGAGAAGCTCCATCACGCCTACCTCGGCGGCCTGCTGGAGCACATCCTGGGCGTCGCCGAGACGGCGGCGCTCATCTCGAAGCAGTACCCGCAACTCGACCGCGACTTCCTGCTCGTGGGCGTTCTCTGGCACGATATCGGCAAGACCCGCGAGCTCGCCTACCAGCAGGCGCTCGGCTACACCGACGCCGGGAAGCTGGTCGGCCACATCGTGCAGGGCGTGCTGATGATGGAGGAGAAGATCCGGGCCGTCCGCGAGTCGGGCACGGAATTCCCCGAGGAGCTGGCGAACGTCCTCAGGCACCTGGTGCTTGCGCACCACGGGGAATACGAGTTCGGGAGCCCGAAGCTGCCGATGACGGCCGAGGCCTTTGCGCTCCACCACATCGACAACCTCGACGCCAAGCTGCACGCGTTCTTCCGCGACGTGGCCGCCGACGCCGACCCGGTTCGCCGGTGGACCGGCTTCAACAAGATGTTCGGCGGGGCGCTCTACAAGGGGATGGACGAGCCGGCCGAAGAAAAGGACAAGCCGCGCCGTCCCCTCAAGGGCGGGCTTTGAAATATTTTCGATATGTAGGCCGGGGCGAAGCCCCGGCATTTCGCCGTGCCGGCGGATGTGCCTACATGTCCTTTAGATATTTTCAATATGTAGGCCGGGGCAAAGCCCCGGCATTTCGTCGTGCCGGCGGATGTGCCGGGGCTTCGCACCGGCCTACATGTCCTCCCCAATCGAGAATCTCGAATCAGAAATCGAAAATGGAGAACGCCCCTACGCCTTTGGCGGCTCCGCCTGCGCCGGCGCTTGTGCCGGCGCTTCCGCCTCTTCCGGCTCGCTCATCGCGTTGTGGATCGTGTCGTTCATCCGGCGCATCAGTTCCGCGAAGTCCGCGTGCGCCCGCATGAACGCCTTGATGGTCTCGTTGGCGGCCACGGTCTGGTGAAGGCGTTCCAGGTTCCGCTTCTCGTCGACGTTGACGGGCTGGCCGGCGCGTTCCTTGCGGCCGATGGTCGAGGTGGCGCGGTTGTAGGCGTCGAGCGATTCGGTGGCGGGCTTGTCGGCCCGGACGCGGGTGTCCGCCTCCCTCAGCAGGGTGTAGCGCGGGTGCCGGCGGAGCGCCTGCCCGAGCGCGGTGGCCAGCCCCAGAACTTCCTCCAGGTTATCGGCCATGCGTGCGTCCTCGCGTGCTGGTGCATTCCACAGGGTACGGGTTCGAAGGCCCAAAGGCAAGGCCCGGCATTTGAAATTGCCACCTTGCGGCGCGAGGCGTATACTGCTGGAAGAGCCAACTCACGGAAAGACCACGAATGACCACGCGCGAGAAAATCCTGGCCCAGCTTGAATCGCACCACTATCACCCGGTGAAGCTGAGGCGGTTGGCGCGGTTCTTCGACGTGGCCGAAGAGGATTACGCGGAGTTCCGCGCCCTCGTCAAACGCATGATCGCCGACGGCGAGATCGGCGTCAGCCTCCACGGGAGGCTTCAGCTTCCCCCGCCCGAAGAAAAGCCCCGCGTGCGGGTCGCCGCGGCGACCGGCCGGACCATCGTGGGCCGCTTCAGCCAGTCGCAGCGCGGCTTCGGGTTCGTTGAGCCGGACGCGAAGGACGGCCCCACCGCCGGCGAGGACGTCTTCATCCCGCCGGAAGGGAACCTCGGCGCCGTCACCAACGACACGGTCGTGGCCGAGGTGGCGGGGAAATCGCCGCGCGGCTACTACGGCCGCATCGTCGAGATCCGCGAGCGCGGCCAGACGCATTTCGTCGGCACCTACTATGTGGCCGAGACCGGGCCGGTCGTGCGGCCCGACGGCGGCATCCTTCAACAGGACTTCGCCGTGCCCGATGCCTCCAGCGCCGGCGCCAAGCCCAAGGACAAGGTCGTCTTCGAGGTCGTCAAGTATGGCCTTCGCGGCGAGCCGGGCGAGGCCGTCATCACCGAGGTCCTGGGCGAGCGCGGCGCGCCGGGCGTCGACACGCTCGTCGTCATCCGCCAGTTCGAGCTGGCCGACAAGTTCCCGCCGGAGGTCCTGGCCGAGGCCCGGGCCGCGGCCGCCCGGATGGACGACGCGTCCCTCGAAGGGCGCCGCGACCTCACCCGCGAGACCGTCATCACCATCGACCCCGTCGATGCCCGCGACTTCGACGACGCCATCAGCCTGACCGAGCACGGGGACGGCACCGTGACGCTCGGCGTCCACATCGCCGACGTCTCCCACTTCGTGCGGGAGGGATCGACGCTCGACGCCGAGGCCCGCGAGCGCGGCACGAGCGTGTACCTGCCGACGAAGGTCCTGCCGATGCTGCCGGAGGTCCTCTCGAACGGCGTGTGCAGCCTCCAGGAGGGCCGCACGCGGCTCACGAAGAGCGCGCTGATCCGCTTCGACCGCGAGGGCGAGCCGATGGAGGTCCAGCTCGCCAACTCGTTCATCAAGAGCGCCAAGCGGCTGACCTACGAGCAGGCCAGCGCCGCCCTCGAAGGCAAGGCCGACGGCCTGCCGCCGAAGGTGGCCGACCTGCTGGGGAAGATGAACCGGCTGGCCAAGACGCTTCTCGCGCGGCGGCGGCGACAGGGCTACCTGGAGCTCGACCTGCCGGAGGTCGCCCTGGAGTTCGACGACGACGGCCGCGTGGTGGCCGCCCATCCGGAGGACACCAGCTTCAGCCACCGCCTCATCGAGATGTTCATGGTCGAGGCCAACGAGGCGGTGGCCCGCGAGCTCGACAAGGCCGGCCGGCCGTACATCCGCCGCATCCACCCCGAGCCCGACGACGAGGCCGCCGAGGACCTGATGCACTTCGCCCGCAGCGTCGGCTACACGCTGGCCAATCCGCGCAGCCGCCACGAGCTTCAGGGCCTCTTGAACGCCGTGCGCGGCAAGCCCGAGGCGTACGGCATCCACCTGGCGGTCCTCAGGAGCCTGAAGCGGGCGGAGTACAGTGTGAAGAAGGAGGCCCACTTCGCCCTCGGCTCGGGCGCGTACTGCCACTTTACCTCGCCCATCCGGCGGTATCCCGACCTGACGGTCCACCGCGCGTTCGACCTCGCGGTCCGTGACGGCGGAAGGAAGCCCAAGGGCGGCCGGCACAAGCAGGCCCTGGCCGAGGCGGTGGACCCGGCGACGAGGGCGCTCGTCGAGGTCGCGGCCCACTCGTCCGAGACGGAGCGGCGGGCCGAGGCCGCCGAGCGCGAACTTACGAAGATCAAGCTCCTCGAATACCTCCAGACCCGCATCGGCGACACGTTCACGGGCGTCATCACGGGCGTCCAGCAGTTCGGCCTGTTCGTCGAGAGCCCCGAGCTCCTGATCGACGGCCTGGTCCACATCTCCAGCCTCAAGGACGACGAGTACCGGTTCGACAAGCGGCGGTGGGCCCTCATCGGCGGCCGCACGGGCCGGGTCCTGCGGGTCGGGTCGACGCTGGAGGTGCAGATCGCCGCCGTCAACATCCGCCTGCGCCAGCTCGACCTGGCGCCGGTCGCCAAGCCGCGCGCGGAGCGCCCCGTTGAGTCCGAAGTCGTCGCCCGCCGCCAGCACAAAGCCGAACGCGCTGCC
>Ga0315294_10009597_pt1 | contig 10629 bp, 13 predicted proteins | sample YL17G13_40_MG_FD_203626 | JGI IMG/M metagenome (GOLD analysis project Ga0315294, IMG submission 203626) | Sediment microbial communities from Yellowstone Lake, YNP, Wyoming, USA - YL17G13_40 | ecosystem: Environmental > Aquatic > Freshwater > Lake > Sediment | place: USA: Wyoming | collected... | reverse complement strand
CCCAAAGCTTGAGGCTGATGCGCCGACTGACAGCTCTGGTATCAGGAAGGAATCAGCATTGGTTTTCTTGGGGCGCAGCTATATCTATTTCTTGTTCATATGGGGAAAAGAGGTGCAGGATTAATGCCTAACGATGAGGTTCTTCAGGAGATTGCCGAGCAGCTTACAGCCATCAGCGACAGCCTGGATTGTATCAATGATGAGCTTGCGGATATCAGCATGTCGACCAAGATGATGATATTCTTCAAGCTGATAGAATTGAGGCCGGAGATGAAAGAGAAGCTCGGGCCGCTTATCAATGACCTGGCTGCATCTATGGATTTCGAGATGGGAGAGGGATGAAAAGCTGGTTAAGTTCCGCCAATTTTCCGGAAGGATTGGGAGCTTACGACGGCTTTTGCGATCAAGGCCCGGATAAGACCATGACTCGTAGTAGTAAATAGGCGGCCAAAGAGCGGCATTGCGGAAAGGCGCACAGGCCCTGGGGCGCAAAAAGATACACACAATCTTTATATTCAATACAGCTCTATAAAGCTGTGGGGGTATGGAGATGGAGTTTCGGTTTGAGAACTACATTCTGAAGGCGTTTCTTGCTTCAGGGCTCCTGGCTTTGGTGATGATGGTTCTCGCCCTGGGGCTGATCTGGCTCTTCCGGTATGGCCCGTCGCTGCCACCATCCTTAATCCTCATTTTGGCTTCAGTCGCCTTCGTCCTCTCCGCTTCATTCTTCGAGCGGTACGAGGTGGGCTCGATCATGTGGTCGATGCTGGTATCGCTCATCGCAACCCTGATACTGACTCTCCTCTCCGGAGGAATAATCTATACGTTCTCGCAGAACAGGCAATCCTGGGAGGAGCTGCTCTCGGGGCTGGCCATCTGCATGATGGTGGCCATGACCCTACTCAACTACCTGAAGCGCAGCTTGGGCGAGATCGAATATTAGGGATAGACAGTCTTTTCAGAATACAGATAGGATTCTAATACTAGCAGCGATACTAGCAGCCTTTTGATGCCGACGACAATGGTGGACTCCTTCGGGCGGAAGGTTACGGGTCTTCGGATAGCTCTCACACCCCGCTGCAACCTGCGCTGCATCTACTGCCACCATGAGGGCGAGGTGAAGCCCGAGAAAGAGATGTCGGCGGAGATGGTGGTGAGCGTGGCTCAGGCTGCGGCTGAGCTGGGAGTGCGCTCCCTGAAGTTCACAGGCGGAGAGCCGCTGCTCCGCCGTGATCTGGCAGATCTGCTATCCCAAATGCCCCAGGATCTGGACATCTCCCTCACCACCAACGGCGTCTTTTTGGCCGAGCAGGCCCAAAGCCTGGCCGAGGCCGGCCTGGACAGGGTGAACGTGAGCCTGGACTCTTTGAACCCAAAGATCTACCGCGCCATCACCGGCTGCCGGGAGGGCGACCTGGAAAGAGTGCTGGCGGGAATCGATGCCGCCAAGATTGCGGGCCTTTGGCCCCTCAAGCTGAACGTGGTCGTGCTGAAAAAGAATGAGCGGGAGATTTTGGAGCTGATCGAGTTCTCCCGGGAGCGGGGCCTGATACTGCAGCTCATCGAGCTTCTGGACCTGAAGGGGCTGTGGATCTCGGGAGACATCGATGGTATCGAGCGCAGCCTGCAGGCCAAGGCGGACTCCGTACGCATCCGCGAGATGCATCGGCGCAAGAAGTACTTCCTGGACGGAGCGGAGGTAGAGGTGGTGCGGCCTATGGACAACACCGAGTTTTGCGCCAACTGCACCCGCCTGCGCGTGACCTCGGACGGGAAGATCAAGACCTGCCTGCTTCGAAACGACAACCTGATTGAGATCGGGACCTGCGACTGTGAGAAGATCAAGGAGCTGCTCCTGGCGGCGAATGAGCGAAGGGAGCCGTATTTTGGGAAAAATGCTCTTTCTAAGCCTCTTATCAAGTCTGGGATCAAATAATCTCTCGATGCTTATGATCCTGAGATCATATTTGTCTTGAGAATGTATCTGGCAGATAGTTTCAAATTATATTAGAATGAAACTAATGCAAGTTGCTTGAGTTCTTGCTTGAATCTGAAGGGGGAACGATCTATGGTTACAAACCTGACACTAGAGCGGCTGGAAGGACAGATCAAATGGTATAGCGAGAAAAGCAAATGGAGCCAAGATTGGTTCAAAAATCTGAAAGTGGTGGAGATCGTAGCAGCAGCGCTGGTTCCTTTCGCGGCTGGCGTTCATGCCCCGGCCCTGCTTACAGGCATTTTGGGCGTGATAGTAGTTGTGCTTGAGTCTTTGCAGAGCCTGTACCAGTTACAAAGCAACTGGATTTCCTATCGGTCCACGGCGGAAGGGCTGAAGCATGAGAAATATCTTTATTATGCTAAAGCTGGGCCTTATCTGAAGGCTGGGAATCCTGATGCTTTGTTGGCCGAGAGGATTGAAGCTCTGGTCTCCACGGAGCATGCCAAGTGGGTTTCAGATCAAGAACATGTGGGTGCTGCAAAGCCGAAGGAGGCCAAGAGTTGATACTTGAAAGAATTTAATTTTATTATATCAATTTAATCTTTTGAACGCTAGGCGGCAAAGCTTTTAAATGTTGATAAGAGAACTGGAGCACGGCATTGAAGCAGATAGCTCGTGCTTATGGTGTCAAGCATGGCCACAGCTCGGAGGCAAAACAAGCATATCGAGGTCTTCTTCTCCTACTCGCATAAAGATGAGGATTTGCGAAACGAACTTGAAACTCATCTCAGCATCCTGAAGCGTCAGGATCTTATCTCCACCTGGCACGACCGCAAGATCGGGGCGGGAGAGGAGTGGCGGGGCCTTATCGATGAGAATTTGAACTCCGCTCAAATCATTCTGCTCCTGATCAGTGCGGATTTCTTGGCCTCCGATTATTGCTATGATATCGAACTGGATCGAGCTCTTGAGAGACATGAGTCTGGAGAAGCGCGTGTTATTCCCGTGATTCTCCGACCCGTTGACTGGAAAGGAGCGCCTTTCGGTGAGCTACAGGCGTTGCCCGCCAATGCTGAGCCTGTTACAAGCAGGAAGTGGAGCAGCAAAGATGAGGCCTTCACTGATATTACCAGGGGCATCAGAAGGGCGATAGAAAAGATGGCCTCCATGCCTCCCAAAGAACAGTCCGAACCAACCACTGTAGTTGTCGATCAGATGCACCGAGGAGATTACCCTACTATCAGCGAAGCCATTGCGGCGGCTCCACCGGGAACGAAGATCCTGGTCAAGCCAGGCGTTTACGATGAAGGATTGATCCTGGATAAACCCTTGGAGATCGTGGGAGATGGAGACCCAAACGAAGTCATCATCAGGGCTGTGGGAAAGAATGCCGTGGTTTTCAAAACGACCCGGGGAAGAATCTCAAGGATGACACTAAAACAAAATGGAGAAGGCGATTGGTATTGTGTAGCTATTGTACAGGGCTGTCTTGAGCTAGAGGAGTGCGATGTAACAAGCGAGAGCCTGGCCTGTGTGGCTATACATGGAAATGCCTATCCCAAGATTAAGAGGAACCAGATTCACGATGGCAAATCTGGGGGCGTGTTAGTTTATGAGAATGGCCAAGGAATAATTGAAGACAACGATATTTTCGGCAATGCTTTGGCCGGCGTTGCTATCAAAGAAGGAGGCAACCCGACCATTCGAAGGAACAAGATCCACGATGGAAAAGCGAATGGCGTGTTCGTTTATGAGAATGGCCAGGGAATAATCGAAGACAACGATATTTTCGGCAATGCTAAGGCTGGCGTTGAGATCAAAGAAGCAGGCAACCCAACGGTAAGAAGAAATCGTATAAATAAAAATGAATATGAAGCTATATGGATATATGAAAAAGGTTCAGGGATTATTGAGGCTAATGATCTCCTGGATAATGAGAGAGGTCCTTTGGACATATCCGAAGACAGCAAGAATCTGGTCAAAACTGCAAGAAACATAGAAACATAATATCAACTTTCTGAAATACAGCCTCCGATCCTGTGCTCGTATCCCTTCGGCTCAATCCGTCTCTTCTCGCCTCCCTTCTCCATCCAGATCCCCTCCTCCACCACCGTTCCTATCACCGTCAGCTCGCACGCCTGCCTCGCCTGCTCCAGCCGCTGCGGAGCCACGGTGAAGACCAGCTCGAAGTCCCCTCCTGCGCTCATTACCAGCTCCACTGCCCTTTCGTGGCCCACCATCTCCACCAGGCCGGGAGCGATGGGAAGCTTGTCCATGCAGACTACAAACCCGACCCGGCTCACCTCCGCCAGATCCGAGAGCGAGAGCGCCAGGCCGTCGCTGTTGTCCATCATGGCCGTAGCCGCTCGGCTCTGCGCCAGAGCGCGCCCTTCCTTCAGCCTTGGCTGGGGCTCCAGGAGCTTGGTGATGAGCGCGCTCTCCAGGCCATGCTTCCAGGCCCACAGGCCGCCGCCCGCGCCGCCGAGCGCGCCCGTGGTGCAGAGCAGGTCTCCGATGTGCGCACCGCGCCGCCTCAGCACGAGGTCTTTTTCCACAAAGCCCAGGGCGCAGCCGGTGATGGTCAGCTCCTGGTGCGCATCGGTGTCTCCTCCCAAAACCCTCGTTCCGTAAAAGCCGGCGCAGTCTGCGAAGCCGGAGAAGAGCTCATCGATAAAATAAAGATCAGCCTCCGGAGGCAGGCCCGCCGCGATGAGAATGCCCGCGGACTCGGCGCCCATGGCTGCGATGTCGCTCAGGTTGACCGCCACAGACATCCAGCCCATCTGCCAGGGGCTCATGATCTCTGGAAAATCCGTCTGGCGGTGTAGCATGTCCGTGGTGGCGACCAGGTAGCGGTTCCCGGCGTCGATCACGGCGCAGTCATCGTTCTCCACGCCGCCTAAAATCTCCGAGATGCGCCTGATCAGCTCTCGCTCTCCAATCTCTTGGCATCGGGACATGCTCTCCTCCAGCCACCAGAAGGCTATAAATTTTTCAGATTACTACTATCAATACCATGGCTGATTACAAAAGACTATTCATCGCTGCCGCCTTCGCCACCCTGGCGCTCTCAATCCTCCTGCTGACAGCGCAGGCTGAGGTGCGAGTCTGCTCCACGGGTTGCAGCTACAGCAGCATCCAGACGGCCGTAAATGCCGCGGCATCCCAAGATAAGATCGTGGTGGAGAGCGGAACCTACCGCGAAGACCTGATCATAGGCAGGCCCGTCATCCTGCAGGGCCTGGACACAGGCAGCGGCAGGCCCTTACTGGCCCCGGAGAACGGGCGCATAATCCTGGCAGCCCAAGGGGCGACTGTGCAGGGATTTGAACTTGCAGGGCCTCATGATTATGAGAGCGGCAACTGCACTCTTGAGGTCGTACTGCCCGCCACCATCTACCTGAACGACATTGCCGGCAGCGAGAGCATCTGCCCAGGATGGCCGGCTTCCTGGAACTCCAGCCAGGCCATGAACTACCAGTTCAGCAGCAGGGTCCTGCGCAGCCGCCTGGGCAACTACTGGGCCGACTACCAGGGACCGGACGGTAATGCTGACGGAATAGGCGATGAGCCGAAGGTTATAGATGAAAAGAACATCGATTATTACCCATTGATGCAGCCCGTGGAAAATTACAGAATCCAGGGCGAAAAGGAGGACCGAATGGAGCTGATCCGGGCCAAAGTGAGCGAGCCCTTCACCGTTTCTCTGCCTGCCAACCCCAGCACAGGCTACCAGTGGAACGCAGATTACGATTACTATCTCTTAAGCCTGGAGAGTTCGCAGTTCGAGAAAGACTCCTCGGAGAGGGTGGGAGCAGGCGGAGAGTCCGTCTTTGTCTTCAAGCCTTTGAGGCCAGGCAAGACCACGATCTCCCTGGTCTATAAGCGGTCCTGGGAGAACATTGTGGCGGATGTGAGGACCATCCACGTGGAGATTGCGCCTTGAAGTGATCTCCTAAAAAAATTTATAGGATAAGCTCCCAATATATCTTCTGGTGAGGGCGCTGCACTGGAAGATGCGAACTCTATAAGCGCAGGTTGGGATATTGATGATTGGGATAATTTCTTTCATTGGCTGGCTGATCATAGGGGCCATCATCGGCTGGATCGCAGGAAAGGTATGGGTGGGCCATGGGTTCGGCCTGCTCGGAAACATTCTCGTCGGCATCGTGGGCTCGTTTATCGGAGGATTTCTCTTCGGCTGGCTGTTTGGCACAGCGGGAATCGGCGGCTGGATAACCGCTATTCTTGGAGCCATCGTTCTGCTGGTGATTGCAGGATTGATCAAGAAATAGAAGGGCTAGAAAAAACTCATTTTTTTTTAAAAAAAAAATAATAAGTGTTTTATAAGTTTAAACTCACTAAGCAGGTCCCGAAAGGTATATCAAATACACATCATCAGGATGATCGTACGTAAAGCGCTCTTCCGATATCGCTATCTTGTGCCAATACTTTGGTTCCGAACTCGTATTCCGATGCACCCGTCAAGCCGGAAATGAGCAATAAAGCGATGGCCAGCCTTAATAATCTCATGGATTTGATCATTTTCTACCCCCTTAACCCTCTATTACATCGATTTTGTTCATCTGAATTCCTTATCGCATTCTTCTTGCTCTTCGATCCTATCCTGAAGAGCTCTTACACGGCGGGACCGGATAGCCGAACGTCATTGATGGATACTGTCCCGAAGGATGATGAGCCGCCGAAGGATATATCCAGGTAAACATCATCAGGAGAATCATATAGCCCATTGCCGTTTGCATCATAGAACCTGATGGCGGCATAATCTTCGCTCCTTTGCGGAAAGCTGACCAGAACCGGCAATGCGACCAGTCTGTTCTGATCTGGATCGAAATTCAGCACCTTTGTTCCAGCAGCAAACTCCCCGATTGAGATCAATCTGACATCGCTGGTTTTGATTAAATCCGAATTGGCGCTGATGCTCTCTACAGCACTGATAATCCTTTTTAGGTCTAATTCACCTACTGAATTTGATCTTATCACGTCTGAGGACTTTGCATCTGACTCTAAGGCATCCGATCCATCCACATTCTGTGCACCTCCAGGATTGCCTCCAGGATTTTGCGAATCTTGGATCAGAGAAGTCTGCGCCAATAAAGCATTCTGATTGGGAAGAGCTTGCACATATAAAGTGCTCTGACAGGGAGATGCCTGCATGCATGGAGTATCCTCAATGGGAACAATCCTTACTAAGAGGGTCCCTAGCATATGATAATAATATGCGCTATTGCAGCGGATTACCTCTATTGGCCGACCGCTACAAATTACGGCAACAGAGGGGACACAATCCATGCGGTAATCTGTCACGACCAAGTTAAACTTATCTGAATATGTTAAGCAAATAGCGCCTTGGGGAAGATCGCTGCAGGAGCCTGAGAAGGAGAGCCGTTTGGAAAATCCGTCCTGTGAGCAGATATTGCTTTGACATTTGTTGGAAACACAGGCCTGAGCCAGGGGAACTTTCGCTTGATGACCAGCCGAATTCTCTTGAGGATCTGGAGGCCTTCCTTGAGAGCGGGATGAGAAAAGCTGCGTATCTGTCTCTCTTTGGCCGGCAGTGTCAGTCGCAAAAACATATTTCATCGGTGCGCTGGCATCAGTAGTTGAGGCAGGATCCAGATGAATTGGGTTGGATTGATGGATATACACGGGATCATAGATGTCGTACGATTGGCTACCGTAAAGGTTTATAAAGCGCATTTCAGCAGGAAGGCCGGCAAGCGGTGCATTCACATCTTGATCGTAAGGTGCAACCTTGCTTCCTGCCGGGCGATCACCGAAGGGGGTCAGCCTAAGATCATTAGCGTCAGCGATTCCGATAGGAGGGAGATCCAGGTATACAACGTCATCCCCATCATAGGCACCTCTGTCAGATCCAACGTCCCAATAGCTGATAGCAGTCCCATCAAGAATATTTTTCAGAGAATTTCCAATATCACTATCTTGCAGCGCCACCTTGGTCCCGAAGGCATAATCTGACGCCATAGAAAGGCCCACGATCGAGAATAAGCTAGAGATAAATATTATCACAATAATTTTCATAATAGACGTTATCCCCCCACATTTCAGCTATCTCCCTAAAATCGTTCTTATCATCAAAGGTAATAAGAGTACTAATAGTATAAATACTTTTTTATTATATATTATGAAAGATCTCTTGGTGATTATATTCTCGGCAATGTCAGACTCATTTCATAAAAGGAATGAAATTTTACAAATAAAATTCGACGCAGTTGCGAATCGATGATGGTCGATTGGAATCCCTTTTGAAGCCGGATCAGGATAATCGAGAAATATCCATAGATCTATCCAGATTCTATGCACATTGGAATTGTGATCTCTGATCCAGAAGATTGGACTGCACAGGCTCTCATGGCGTCCTTTCTCAAAAAAAGGGCAGACACGATCTTTCTGGACTTCTCACAGCTTACGGCCTTCATTGCCGAGGATCGGTCTTTTTCCTGCAACGGGATCGATCTTCTCTGCATGGATGGCTTGGTAGTGCGTGATCTGGGTCGAAGAGGATCGCAGGATGTGGCCTTTCGCTTCGAAGCCCTGCAAACCCTTGAGAGTCTCGACATTTCCATTATCAATTCCCCCCCAGCAATTGCCCGGGCAGCCAACAAGTTCGCTACCTCTCTGGCGCTGCAACATGCCGGTGTGCCAACTCCAAGGACCATTGTCACCACGAGCCCCGAGGAAGCATCAAATGCCCTGCAAAAGTATGGAAAAGCGGTCTCCAAGCCGCTCTTCGGGTACAAAGGAAAAGACATTCTATTGCTGGAGGAAGGCGATGAAGCAAAACTGAGGAGTGTCTTGGAAAAGGATGGCCTGATTTATTTGCAGGAGTTCATCGCCTCTACCTCTCCGCGGGACATCAGGGCCTTTGTGGTGGGCGGCAGGGTTTTGGGAGCTATCTACAGGGTCGCTCCGCCTGGCCAGTGGATCAGCAACCTGGCGCGCGGCGGACATGCAGAGCCCTGTCCCGTCACACCAGAGCTGGAGGATCTGGCGGCCGGAAGCAGCAGGGCGGTGGGCACGGTCTACTGCGGCGTGGACCTCCTGGAGACCTGCGAAGGTCTGAAGGTCATAGAGGTGAACGGTACGCCTTCAGGAAGAGGCATCTTTGAGGCTCTGGGCGTGAACGTAACCGAAGCAATAGCCGACCACGTTATGAAGCTCCAGGCTTGACGATGCTAGTCAAAATAGCATCAAAATTGTTATCTACGTGGCCGCTAACCCTATAGGCCATGTTCACGATACTCACCGGCGCGCAGTTTGGGGATGAGGGCAAGGGCAAGATAATAGATCTGCTGGCCGAAAACTACGACATCGTCGTCCGCTTCCAGGGCGGAGACAACGCGGGTCATACCGTGGTCGTGGAGGGCAAGAAGTACAAGCTCCATCTGATTCCCAGCGGAGCCATCTTTGGCCGAAGGCTGCTCATCGGTCCCGGTGTGGTGCTGAACCCGCGCGTTCTCTGGAGTGAGATCCAGGCTCTCGAGTCCGAGGGCATAAAGCTCGATTTGGGCATCGACGCCAAGACGAGTATCATCATGCCCTATCACATCGAGCTGGACGGCCTGCGGGAGAAGGCCAGGACGGAGAAGATAGGCACCACCAACCGCGGGATTGGGTTTGCCTACGTGGACAAGATCGCCCGCGAGGAGGTTCAGATGGAGGACCTCATCGACCCGGCCCTGCTGGAGGCAAAGCTGAAGGAGATCGGGCCGGCCAAGGAGAAGGCCATCGCAGACCTGGGCGGCGATCCCACGGTGGTCAGATTCGCACCTTTCATCGACGAATATCTGGAGATAGGAAAGCGCCTGAAGAATAAAGTGACTGATGTCTCAAGCGAGATCAACATCGCCCTGATCGAAGAGAAGAGCGTGCTGGCCGAAGGCGCTCAAGGAGCATTCCTGGATGTCATCCACGGCACCCAGAAGTTCGTTACCTCCAGCTTCACCACCGCCGGAAGTGCCTGTGCTAACCTGGGTGTGGGCCCGGTCATGGTGGACAACGTGGTGGGAGTAGTAAAAGCCTACATCACCCGGGTAGGGGAAGGCCCCATGCCCACAGAGCTGAAGGGGGAGCTGGGTGAGAAGATGCGAGAAAAGGGTGCAGAGTACGGCACGACGACCGGCAGGCCCCGCAGATGCGGCTGGTTTGACGCCGTGCTGGCGCTGAAGTCCGTCTACCTGAACGGCTACACCGAGCTGGCTTTGACCAAGCTTGACGTGCTCACGGGCCTCGATCCCATTAAGATATGCGTTGGCTACGATCTTGACGGCGAATGCATCGGCTATCCCCCGGAGAGCACATTGCGGCTCGCCAGGTGCAAGCCCCTTTACGAGGATATGCCCGGCTGGACCGAGGAGATCTCCGCTGCTCTGGCCTATGAAGATCTCCCGGAGAATGCTCAAGCCTATGTAGAGAGGCTGGAAGATCTTATGGGTGTGGAAATTTCCGCAGTCTCCGTGGGCCCGGGAAGGGAACAGACCATATACCGAGAAGAGCCTGAGGAGTAGCGGGCATCGCCGTCTCAGGTGGAAGAAACTTGACGATAATCTTCCCAATGGTATGATCGTTTTGGGCTTGATTGTCATTACGTTAAGAAATTATTTATTCTCATAGTACCTAATCTAGCCCACATTCCGCAGCAAGTTGGT
>Ga0315294_10009595_pt1 | contig 10630 bp, 7 predicted proteins | sample YL17G13_40_MG_FD_203626 | JGI IMG/M metagenome (GOLD analysis project Ga0315294, IMG submission 203626) | Sediment microbial communities from Yellowstone Lake, YNP, Wyoming, USA - YL17G13_40 | ecosystem: Environmental > Aquatic > Freshwater > Lake > Sediment | place: USA: Wyoming | collected... | reverse complement strand
GTTGCACACCTTGATCCAAATGATCGGCTGGGGACGGGCACAGGGACAACGGGATTATATGGTTTACAACCTATATATTTTTATGAACAGTCGACCCTTAATCCTGTTGGGTATAGTGATGCTAATGTATTACATTCACCATTAGCAGTAGCTGATACCCTTTTCGGAGACGTGAGTCTATCAAACGGTATGCCCCTTGCCACGGGTACGGCAACTTCTGGTGGAAACACCACATTGACCTGTGCAGGAAAAACTTGGGGTGTTGATGCTTATCAAGATAAGATTGTCGTAATTGATTCTGGCACCGGGGCATCGCAAACAAGAGAAATAATCAGTAATACAGCAGATACACTAACTGTTTCTACATGGGATACTAACCCAAATGAAACATCCACATTCAGAATATTTAACGCCGTTTATAGGCAACCTACGACCCAAGTTGCTGTTTTCAAAGAGGTTATTTAGATGGCAACATATTCAGCTATAATATATAATGATAGTTTCCTGTCTCTTAAATGCTGTACTATGATACCACCAACGGGACAGATTCTAGGTAGTCTATACGTATTACCCGTGGTAATATACAATGTTAGTGCATGGATGAATCTTAGGTATTGTGCTATGACCCCACCTACTGGTAATATATTACTTGATCCATATGTTCTACCTGCTAAGATATTACCTATGAAAATAGTTCAAAAGAGGTCATAATGGCTGTATATTCGGCGATTATCTATACTATAGTTGAGGACATCCCAAATAGTCTATCATTTACGTATAATGTTCGTTCTGGGTACGATCTAACCTTTACGTATAACCTTACTTTTCAACAAGCCTACCTAACCTTTACGTATAACCTTACTTTTCAACAAGCCTACCTAACTTTTACATATGATATAAACACGCTGAAGGATCATACTTTTACATATGATATAAACACGCTGAAGGATCATACTTTTACGTATGATATAAACTTTGGAAACGATTTAAGTTTCCGTTATGACATTAATGTTCAAGAAGATCTAACTTTCCGTTATGACATTAATGTAGGTAAAGATCTAACTTTCCGTTATGATATACTTATATCTAATGTCCAGCGTGATCTAACTTTCCGTTATGATATACTTATATCTAATGTCCAGAGTGATCTAACTTTCCGTTATGATATACTTATATCTAATGTCCAGAGTGATCTAACGTTTAGTTATGATATACTTATATCTAATGTCCAGAGTGATCTAACGTTTAGTTATGATATACTTATATCTAATGTCCAGAGTGATCTAACGTTTAGTTATGACATTAATGTAGGTAAAGATCTAAAGTTCAGTTATGACATTAATGTTCAAGAAGATTTAGTTTTCAGTTATGACATTAATGTCCAAACAGATCTAAAGTTCAGTTATGATATTAATACTCAAGAAGATTTAGTTTTCAGTTATGACATTAACAAAGGTAAAGATTTTTCGTTTACCTATCATATCCTTTTGAACTTTGCTGATCTTTCGATACGTTGGAGTTTAATTTATCCAGTACCCGTTCCAGATCCTAGTATTGATAGTCAGAAAGCAATAGCTCCAGCAATTACCACATTAGAAAGTGGTCTAGTAGGATTGGCGTACGCTTCGGGAGAACAAGTTGTATTTACGTCTGAAAAGACGGCATTTACTAGTAAGATTTCTGTAGGTAAATGTTATCCGGCTCCTAGGAACCTAGGGGTAATATCTCATACGAGAGGAGAGGTTATAGAAGCTTTTATGTTTCGTGGAGATACTCAAGAGCTAGAAGAAGATCCAGGTCCGTTAGAAGAGAATCCATTAAGTATGAATCCCTTCCCTATACCCGAAACACCTAAGCCTACTACTATACCTGAAGAAGCTAAGAGAAATGCTATAAGGACATTTGGAAGAAGAACTTAGATTGGAGGCAATATATGAAAGAGTATAAATCAATAGAAAGAAATACGGCTGGCATACAACATGAGACTATAAGAAAGAAGATAGACAAAAAGTATAATGATGTTCATGATGAATTATCTAAATGTTATTATGAAAAGAAACCTTTCAGAGATTATGGAATATTAGATAAAGAGACTTTTGATAAGCTTCATGGATTGATATTTCTAAAACGAGATTTAGAATTTGTTGCTGTTCATACTAAAGAGAAAGTTAAAAATCCAAATCTAGAAGATCATAATATTAATGTGGAGGAAATATCCAAACAAATATCTGATCTTAAATTGGATATAGAGATAAAGTAATATGGGTATATCTACTATTACAGAAGTTGAAGTAACACCTACTGCAGATAGTACCTGGAGGGATGTTAATGTATCTAGTTATATAACACCCGGCGCAACCGGGGTGAATCTACGTCTGGAGATGGATGACGGACAAGGCGGATGGTTAGTTGTAAGAAAAAACGGATCTACTGACTCAAGAACTATTTACGGTATGATCGGCATTGGTGTCCGGGGTGATGTTGTTATAGGTGTAGATGTTAATGGAATATTCGAAGCTTATGTTAGTAGTAGTAGTTGTCATATTTATCTTATAGGTCAGACTGATTCAAAGTTTGTTTTACTTACGAACGCTATTAATAAGACACCAACAACGAATGGATCTTATGTTGATGTCGATATATCTTCTGATACCGGTACTGACACCGCTATATTTGCTATAATAGAATGCTATCTGGATAACTATTTGCGATTATCTATTAGAGCTAATGGATCGACTGATGATCGATATCAATGGTCACAATATCACTTTACATATCAATTATGTGTTGGAGTTGATGGTTCTGAACTTTTTGAGATAAAAAAACAGAGTGGCGTTTCTATTTATCTACAAGGCTATATAAAAGATACCGAAACCGGATATACTATAAACACTAATGCAGTCGATAAGTCGCTAAGTTCTACCGATTCTTATATAGATATAGATTGTGGTGACTCTATTACCTTTGCATGTTTTGAAATAACCCACTCTGCTGAATCGTTTGTGGCCCGGTCGTTCGATCTTAGAAAGAATGGAACATCCGAGGGTAGATATAAAAAGATAAGTGGTAATGCTGATTCTCCTGGAGTGATAGTTGGTGTTTGGGCCGGTTTAGATGCTAGTGGTATATGTGAAGGAAAGATAGAGAGTACTACCGTAGATTTTTGGCTTAGAGCTACTTTCGCTCCTCCCTTTACTAATAATAATTTCACATTCACTTATGACATAAATGTACAAACAGATCTAACTTTCAGTTATGATATAAATGTACAGAATGATCTAGCTTTCAGTTATGATATTGATGCAATTAATAGCCTTACATTCAGTTGGAACTTAATAAATCTACCACAGACACTTACATTCAGTTACGATATTAACTTTGGAAACAATCTAGCTTTCTCTTATGATATTAACTTTGGAAACGATCTAGCTTTCTCTTATGATATTAACTTTGGAAACGATCTAGCTTTCTCTTATGATATTAACTTTGGAAACGATCTAGCTTTCTCTTATGATATTAATGTTCAGAACGATCTAGTTTTCAGTTATGATGTCAATCAACAAATAGATTTTTCATTTAGTTACGATATTAACGCACAAAATGATCTAACTTTCAGTTACAATATAGGTCAACAATGCAACTTAATTTTCAGTTATGATATTAACTTTGGAAAGGATTTTTCGTTTACCTATCATATACTTTTGAACTTTGCAGATATACATCTTGCGTGGGATGTTATTTATGAAGTTCCTGTACCTGATCCTGATGTAGAAAGTACAAAAGCGGTAGTTCCCGCAACCGTTTTATTAGCAGACGATAGTATTGGATTAGCTTACGTAACCGGCGAAGAAGTTACATTTACAACAACAAGAACTAACTTTCAAAGCAAAAGATCTGTGGGGAAAAGTATATCTGTCCCCCATAGTATAGGAATAGTAGTCCATCCCATCAAGAAACAGGATACATGAAGTAGAAAGCCAATGACTAAAGTCATTGGCTTTCTCCAACCATTTTTCGTGTAATATATCTCTATAGGCAGAATTTGTCCCATTAGCTATTTTTATGTTTTAAGGCGACACAACAATATTAATATTGGTGAAACGTATTGATAAGTTCAAGGACATTAGTCTTTTGGTGTGATCTTGCTACTGAAAAAGCATACTACGCATATACTGATGATACTGATCCAGATAGTTCAGATGCAACGTGGTCCGAACCAATAGAGTTTGGTACTTACACTGGTTTAGCTATGTTATCACTTCCGAGTGAACATATTCTAGCGGTAGCAGAATATGCCTATCAACTATATGGTTTCGTATCACGTGATAATGGGCTTACTTGGGATGATCGTTGGCCAATTACCGATGTCTCAGCGGCTAAAGATCCTACACTAGTTCTAAGACCTAATAATGATATCATTCTACAAGTGAATGAGTTGGACGTTGGTTCTCAAGAGACTCACACCTTAACAGTAGTACGTTTGTCTATTCCTTTCTTTGCTTACATTAGCGAAATACTAGATACTGGTGGTGATGTAGTGTCTAGTAGTTCCTCTAGTTCGAGTACTAGACCCACCCCTGTAATTAATAAAGGTAATATTTATATTACTGATACTGATAACAATAGAATTCAAATGTTTGATAATGCATTTACTTATCAAGGATCATTTGGTACTTTAGGAATTAATAATAGTCAATTCAATTCTCCTAGGGGAGGAGGAGTCGATCAAAACAATAATTGGTTATATGTAGCAGATACTTTAAATCATAGAATACAAAAGTTCACTTTGGATGGTATCTTTTTAGCTAAATGGGGAAGTTACAATCCTAATGGAGTCGACGGTACATTTCAAAATCCATCTAGGTTAGATGTAGATGAGTTTGGATATGTTTACGTAACAGATACTAATAATAGTCGAATTCAAAAGTTTAATTCTTCTGGTAACTTCGTAGGAACATTTGGCCGTTGGGGCGTTGCAAAAGATCAATTGGATTCTCCAATAGGTATAGCTGTAGCTAAACTATTGATTAGTTCCAGTTCATCTTCAGCATCTAGCTCTACTAGTAGTAGTTCTAGTTCGCATTCGAGTGTTAGTTCATCGAGTAGTAGTTCTAGATCGTCAAGTAATAGCTCTAGATCGTCAAGTAGTAGTTCAAGTTCTTCTTCTAGATCATCAAGTTCTACCAGTAGTAGTTCGAGTTCTTCATCATCTTCTATTAGTAGTAGTAGCAGTTCTAGATCATCGAGTAGTAGTTCAAGATCTTCTAGTTCTAAATCGTGTAGTTCATCTTCTAGTTCGTGTAGTTCTGCTTAGTCTAAACGAGGATAATTATGTTTCCGACAAGAGTTACTTTTTATGTGGTCGAGTCTATGGGCAGAAGATGTTCGGTGTTTAATCCAGAACATCGCTTTATCCGAAAGTTTGGAAGAAACGGTAATTTAGCTACGTCGGATAACTTACTACGTGATGTTCAATGGGCATCCCCCTTTGATGTTGATATGTCGTCTGATGGCAACTTATCCTTCACAGATTTCGGTAATAGTCAAGTGATCTCTATAGATAATGAAGGAAACCTATTAAACTACATCGTTCTAGCAACTAATTCTCTTCCAACCGGTATAAGGATCAATAGATCGAATGATAACATTTATGTAGTCGATTATAATCTACATAAAGTTTGTGTTTTAGATATTAATGGCAATATACTATCATCATTCGGGAGCCAAGGAACGAGTAACGGATTTTTTACTAATCCTATTGGAATCGATATTCATACATCTACTGGTAACGTGTACGTAAGTGATAATACTGGGAGAGTTCAAATATTTACTTCTGATGGTTCATTCGTACAGTTTTTTGGATCCTTTGGATATAATGTAGGACAGTTTAATCAACCAAGAAGTATACGGATTGATAATAATTCTAATTTAGTTTATGTTGCTGATCTTGGAAATAATAGAGTACAAGTATTCGACTTGCAAGGTAACTTTCTAAATACTTTCGGTAGTTACGGAACGGGTAGTGGTCAATTTAGAGGACCTTCTTCTATAGCTATCCATCCTGATGGTAGTATTTATGTTACAGATTTCAGTAATAACAGAGTTCAAAAATTCGATCCATTTCAGTATACATTTGAAGAATCTTTATGGATACCGCAAACTAGTACACTATCAAAGAACGGCGAACTCAATAATCCTAATAGTATTTTAATTGTAGGCAACGATTACTCCTCTACAGCAATCCCCATTCCTGAAGCTGTAACGGATAATACAACTGATGGCGTCATCTATATAGCCGATAACTTCTCGAGTAGGATTGTAAAACTTGATGGAGAAGGTAACCTTTTAAAGTACTGGAATGAGATATCTGGATACAGAACGGGGCAGATAGACCACCCTAGTAGTACCGCAGTAGATACTGATGGATATGTATATGTAGCAGATACGAATAACCATAGAGTAGAAAAGTTTAGTTCTAATGGCGATTTTATTACTGAATATGGTATTAATCCGACAGCATCACCTTTAGGTATAGCACTTAGTAGTGATGCTAGATATATATTTGTTACAGATCCTATTGGTAATTATGTTTATAGAATTGATACTGTTACGTGTGTATCCGTTGCTTGGGGAGGATATGGAACGGGAGATGGTCAATTTAACGGTATTGGGGGTATAGTAACTGATAGTGCAGATAATGTATATGTAGCCGATTCAAATAATCATTTAATAAAAGTTTTCTGGCCTGATGGTACTTTTATACGTTCTTTCGGAGGGTATGGTACTGGAACAGGTCAATTAAATAATCCTTATTGGATAGCTAGAGATAAATCGGGTAACTTCTATATCGCCGAACGAGGTAACCATAGAATCCAGAAGTTTAAGTCTTCGCTACAACCGTTGGGTAGTTGGGGATATCAAGGATCGGAAGATGGGGACTTTGAAACTATTCAGAGTATTTTTGTAGATCAAGATGATAACGTATATGTAATAGATACTTATAATACCGGAGATCCATCTACTACTTATGCTAGAACGCAAACTTTTACTAGTAGTGGTATTTTCATAAAGAGTATATCTAATACTTTAGCTAATGCACAATTCTACGATGGTAACCTTGATTCTCCAAAAGGAGGTAATTCATTTGTTACCTTTACTCTTACTGCCCCTTCTTCTAGTAGTAGTTCTTCTGCATCTATAGTGGTAGAGATACAAGCAGAAGAACCTGATGTACCCGATGAAGTGTTTGTTTATGGAACTACGTACGTATATGTAACAGATACTAACAATCATAGGATACAAGTATTTAGATCTGATGGTGCTACCATAACACGTTGGGGATCATTTGGAAATGGAAATGGCCAGTTTAATTTTCCAAATGATATTGCAGTAGACGCCTTAGGTCAATATGTTTATGTTGCGGATACTCTTAATCATCGTGTTCAACAGTTTACTTATAATGGTATTTTCATAAGAACATGGGGGACTAATGGTATGGGAAATGGCCAGTTTAGTGCCCCGATGGGTATAGCTATCGATATCGAAGGATATGTATATGTTATAGATTGTAATAATTCACGAGTACAAAAGTTTACTAGTACCGGACTGTTTCAATCAAAATGGGGAACTTATGGAACTGGTGATGGACAGTTTAATAATCCACACGGTATAAGTATAATTCAAAGAAGTATTAGCTCCTCAAGTAGTTCAAGTTCTTCTTCAAGTCATAGAGCATTAATACCATAGGATTGCGTAATGTTATCAAAAGATTTAACGGTATCGTATTATATCTATAATTCAGTATCACGAGATCTGGTCTTCATTTATGATTTAAGTGTTGTTGAGAATGATTTTGCGTTTACGTATACCATTTTGACTTCTGCGACTAAAAATTTTATTATTCGATATGATATAGATATAGGAAAGAGTCTTTCGTTTATATACAATCTGAATTTGAGAAATAGTTTATCTATTAAGTATGATATTAATATTCGAACTAATTTAAGTTTTGATTGGATTATTCTAAAGGCTTCTGATTTAGTTTTCTCTTATGGTATTGAGCAATACGCTAGTCAATCCCCAACTACCCAAGGTATTAGAGATGGGGCGATAGTTACCTCTAGAAATAATCTTGTTTCCGTTTATACTCAGGACATCTATATAATGAAACAGATAAGACCGCTTAATGTAGCGGATTGGGAAGATCCCGTTATAGTTACGAAAGGGTCACATCCAAGTCTTACAGATCAGTTGGGTACTCTTTGGCTTGTTTGGGAGTACAATAATTATATTTATATGTCTTCATCTTTAGATGGTGGTAGGACATTTTCTGATCCTATCATATTGAAGACTTAGTTAATTATGATTGGTTTTTATTTTTGTTTCTAGTAACCTTTTGTTTTAAAGGATAGTGTTATGGCTCAATATCTTTATGTTTGTGATGGTCGCAATTATCAGATGCAGATATTTGATACAGACGGTAATTTTGTTAGTAAGTTTGGATACTTAGGTAATATCCAAGGTGATTTTGGATACGATGCATCTACTAGTGAAGCATCTTCGGCTGGACCACAGTTTGCTTGTACGGATCATTCAGGTAATATATACGTTACTGATGTATATCGTGTATTAAAATTCAACAACGTCGGAGTATACATTACGCAAATCGGAGGTATTTATGGTTCAAGTGACGGTCAGTTTAAATCGCCTAAAGGTATTGCAATAGATTCTGACGATAATATATATGTAGCAGATTATGGTAATGATCGTATTCAAAAATTTGATTCTAGTGGTGTATTTGTTACAAAATGGGGAGTGTATGGTACTGGTAATAGTCAATTTGACGGCCCGTATAGTGTAGCAATAGATTCTGACGATAATATATATGTAGTAGACGAGTCTAATCACAGAGTGCAAAAGTTTGATTCGAGTGGTAGCTATATAACTCAATGGGGAAGTGAAGGTTCTGGTAATAGTGAGTTTGAGTATCCAGAAGGTATTGCAATAGATACTAATGATAATGTATGTGTTGTTGATTCCGAGAACTATAGAGTGCAAAAGTTTGATTCGAGTGGTAGCTATATAACTCAATGGGGAACTTATGGAACTGGTGATGGGGAGTTTGCTTGGCCAGAAGGTATTGCAATAGACTTAGGTGATAATGTATATGTAACTGATCTTGAGAACTATAGAATACAAAAATTTGATTCTAGTGGTGGATTTCTAGCAAAGTGGGGATCACCTCTTACCGTTGTTGATCAATTGTTACTTCCCCAACCAATAGCAATAGATTCTAGTAATAATACTTATGTAATAGATGAACTATACGGATATCAAGTTAGGAAGTTCGATTCTAGTAACGTATTTGTTAAGAGATGGGGACCAGACGGTACATCTAGTACTACATTTACTGCTCCTGAAGATATCGAAATTGATGGAAGTAATAATATATATGTACTTGATTCAACAGATTGTATAGTATATAAGTTTGATTCTAGCGGCGGTTATATAACTCAATGGGGAGGATATGGTTCTGGTGTGGGTGAATTCGTTAATCCAGCTGGACTCGTAACAGATGTAGCTAACAACACATATGTTACTGATCGTATCTTAGGGAATAGAATACAAAAATTTAATTCTGTAGGCACTTTTTTAGATAGTTATACATTTTTTGTTGGTAGAGGTTATGTTCGTGGAATAGCTTCTAGAGATGGTAAAACATTTATAGTAGGTTCGTGGAAAGCGGGTGAAGATGAATATCAAGATCAGATAGCTAGATTTGATACTGATCAGAATTTTGAAATATCCTGGGGACATAGTAAATATGCAGGTGAAGATCCCGATGGATTTGTAGACCCGTACCAAATCGCTACCGATAGCGCAGGTAATGTTATAGTTGGATGTGCTCATGATAATTATAGTGTTAATGGCGAAGGAACTATAAAGAAGTTCTCCGCGGGAGGCAGTATAATATGGAATTGTAATCCCGCTGTTATGAATGCAGCTCATACTACCCATCCGTGTGCTATAGTTGCAGGTACATCTGACACGGTATACGTCACAGTAGATTGGGTGGATGTTGGTGGGTTATATGGTTGGATATATCGTTACACTTCTGGTGGTGACTTTATAGATCGTTTTGGGGTATATGGAACTGGCGATGGCGAATTCACTAAAATGCCCCGGGGTATTGCAACCGATTCATATGGTAACGTTTATGTAACTGACCGGGGCAACTCTAGAGTGCAAAAATTTGATTCGAGTGGTAGCTATATAACTCAATGGGGAACTTATGGAAATGGAAATGGCCAGTTTCGTACTTATATTAGTGGGGTGACGGTTGATGCGGATGATAACGTATATGTTGCAGATTATGCCAGCTACCCCCGGATACAGAAGTTTGATGATGTTGGTAACTTTATAGCTTCTTATCAGGGTAGTGCCGCACGTTGGGGAACTAATAGGCCTGGACAAATAGCAATTGATGTCAATGGTAATATACTTATAGCGGAAGATCCGTGGGATGGGTTTGATTCCTACGGCTTGCCCCTATCAACTAGTACACATATAGTAGTAATAGATCCAACGCTGAATCAAATAGTAAGTTGTTTCGGTGAGTTTTCCCCAACGA
>Ga0315294_10009594_pt1 | contig 10630 bp, 9 predicted proteins | sample YL17G13_40_MG_FD_203626 | JGI IMG/M metagenome (GOLD analysis project Ga0315294, IMG submission 203626) | Sediment microbial communities from Yellowstone Lake, YNP, Wyoming, USA - YL17G13_40 | ecosystem: Environmental > Aquatic > Freshwater > Lake > Sediment | place: USA: Wyoming | collected... | reverse complement strand
TCAAAAGCCCCTTGGGGCGCAGGAGTAAAACGATCACCACCGCGGCATAGGGAAAGACGATGGCAAACTGGGGAAACACCAGGACTCCCAGGGACTGGGTTATGCCGAAGATCAGCGAGCCGACCAGAGCTCCCCACATGTTACCCAGGCCGCCGATGGTTACAATCAGGAACGCTTCGATGATGAGGGTGTGGTCCATGCCCAGGGTAATGCCTACCGTGGGGGCCACCAGAGCCCCTCCCAAACCTGCCAGGCAGCAGCCGATCACGAAGGCGAGGGCGAAGACCCAACTCACGTTGATTCCCAAAAGCCCCACCATGTCCCGATCCACGGCCGCGGCCCGGGAGATCTTGCCGATCTTCGTCCGGTTCACAAAGAGCCAGAGGGCGACCGCCACGATGAGCCCGACGAAGATCAAGAAGAGGTTATAGCGGGGAAAGGAGGCCCCCAGGATGGAGACCGAGCCCTTGAGCATTTCCGGGGCGGAAACCGACCGGTAGTCGGCGCCCCAGACAATCTTGGTCAGGTCCCCCAGGATGAGGGCCAGGGCGAAGGTGAAAAGGAGGAGCATCAGGTGCTCCCGCTGGTACAGGTGACAGAAGAGAGCTCTTTCCGCGATCAGGCTGATGAGGGCGACGATCAGAGGAGCCAGGAGAAGGGCCAGCCAGAATCCGGCGGACCCGCCGATCCACTTGGAAAGGCTGAAGGTGGCAAAGGCCCCGATCATGTACAGGGAGCCGTGGGCGATGTTGGGGACCCGGAGCACGCCGAGGACGAAGCTCAAGCCCGCACAGACGGTGAACAAAATCATGGCCCGGCTGAGGCCGACCAGCAATTGCGACAGGACCTCAGCCGGGCCGATGTTCGGCAGGAATCCCACTCCTCGAATCTCCTATTTGCCTCGGGCTTTCTTAATTTCCTCGACGCTGGGCATTACATCCTTGGCAGGGATGGTCACAATATCACTGGCAATGAGGAAAGAATATTTTGGCACTTTCTTGGTTACCCCCATGAACATGGGCAACATGGCCTGGTGATCGTAGGTTCGCATGGTAATCTCGCCCACCGGGCTATCCACGGTCATCTTTTCCAGAGCGTCGATGAACTTCTCCCGGTCCATCTTGCCAGCTTTCTCCAGCGACTTGGCTATGAACTGGGCGGCGAGATAGCCATAGAGAGCCCCCACTTTGGGATACCTCCCGTAGGCATCTCGAAATGCCTTCACGAAAGCCATATTCTTCGGAGTGTCCGGATAGTAAAAATGATAGTTCGAAGTTCCAATTACCTTCTCTGAAGCTTCCGGACCTAAAGGAGCCAGGGTACTAAGTTCTGTGGCCGTATGGATGAACATGGAAATTTTCTCGGCAAAACCGGTGGCCTTGGCTACTTTCATGGCATTCACCATACTGGCGGCACCGGTGGCAAAAATGACGCAATCGGGCTTGGCGGCGGAAATCGCCGTGAGGTAGGGAGTCAAATCAGGCTCTCCCACCTTCCACCAGGACTGTCCCGCCAGTTCCACCTTGGGCTTGATCTTCTTGAGGCTGTTCCAGACCCCGTCGGCCAGAGCATGGCCGTATTCATAGTCATCTCCGGCGATCCAGTACTTCATGAAAGGTCTTTTGGCCAGGCCGACCGCGGCCGCCTTTCCGATCATGGTTGTGTTTTCGGTGATGGAGAAGACATACCGATGGCCTTTTTCCCCGGTGATCTTTTCGCTCTTGGAAAAAGTGACCAGGAAGGGGATCTTCTCGGTTTTGCAGAATTCCGAAACCGCCAGGGCTCCGGCGCTGTTGATCGTCCCCACCAGGATGTCGACCTTCTCGTTCATGATCAGTTCTTTGGCGGCGCTGATAGCCAGGTCCACCTTGAATTTGTCGTCCCGGGTGGTGAATTCAATCTTTCGCCCCACGACCCCCCCTTTGGCGTTGATTTCATCGACGGCCAGCTTGAAGGCATCGCGTACGTCATAGGTGAAAGTGGTCGGCGGACCGCTATAGGTGTCAACGATCCCGACCTTGATCGGTCCCTGGGCATACCCGGGGCAGGAAAGGAACAAAAGGGCGAAAAGCCCGACCCACAGTGTCGTCATCATCCGTTTCATTTCATTCAACCTCCTCCTTTGACTTTTCTTCGTTCCTCGATCCTCGTACCTCGAACCTGTATTTGAGTTCCCCCGCGAATTTTCTTGATCTCCTCACAGGTGGGCAGCAGTTCTTTCCCGGGGAGGGTTACCACGTCGGTGGAAATAAGAAAATTATACTGGGGGGCCTTTTCCTTTCCCCTTGAGTTTTTCTATAACCGAAATATTGTTTAAAAAGGGGTCGATAGTCAAGATAAAAGATAATTCTTACATGGATTTAGAAGGATTGTCCAGGGGAAAGAAGCACGTGCCCACCCCCAGTCTTTGAGGAAAGAACCCCTGGCCGAGAAAAACCCGGAAGAGAGCGGGGGTAGCCCATGGGGTTCAGGCTGAAGGAATTCGGATCATCATCCTAAGGCGGTTATTCTTTCATTGGGTCGGGCCTGTCCCGGGGAGATTCGCAAGGGGAGATGGTTTAGCCCCGTCTTGCCCCTGGAGCTATTTCTTCGCAGGCCTCTCTTTGCGGAGGACAGGCGGGAAGGGGATTAGAAAACTATGATCCCGCCGAGCCTGATGATCCGAATTCCTCCAGCCTGAACCCCAACGAGCACAAAAAACTGGAGATAGGCAAGGAACGAGGCAGTAACCGCTGGTGATGTGTCCCGGAAATAAGCTGACAAAGTCGGACCCTGATGCCAAGTGGGAATTTGTTATTATTTTTGGGACACGCCACTAGCAGTCCTTGGCTTAAAACCGAGGGTGAAAAGAGATTAAAACCATGGAGAAGAAGGATCTTTCCGCGCAGAAAGACTTCCGCGCAGGCCCGGCTTGGGCTTGAGTGAAGGGCTTTAGCAAGATGTGGGAAAAAGGACTTATTTTTCCCTTTTCGACGAAAGGCAATTTTCGAAGGAGGTAAGGTCCATGGATCGGTAAAGAGTTGTCAGCCAATCCGAAACCGAGGTCACGTTTTGCCTGATAGTACGGTAAAGTCCGTACCGGTGGCAGAACTCACAGGTCCGCCAGAATAAATTCGTCCTCATTAAATCTTCCAAATCCTGAATCTGCTTTCTTCCGCATTTGGAGCACACCACTTCCTTGATGATGGTCATCCCTTTTGTTCCCTCTCCTTCCGTGGAGAATAAAAAAGATATTTAATCTTCTTGTCGGGAATTCCGGGGGAAAACTTTAGCCGGAGTTTGTAGGGGCACGCTGCCGCGTGCCCGCGGGGAGTTCGGGGTGAAACCGGTGAGGGGAAACAAGAAAATGCTGGGGTTAACGACAGGCCAATGCAGGGGCGACCGGCCGGGCGCCCCTACGGCGTTTCTAGGAACGGCAGCGGGGTCCCCTTGCGGTACACCAGCGCATGGCAGGAGGCGATCAGGGTTCCTTTCTCGTCGGTCACTCGGATGTCGTAATTGGCGGTTTTGCCGGTCCGGCTGAATTCCCTGGCTTCGGCGGTCAGCCTGCTTCCCGGAGCGGGGGAGGAAACATAGGTGGTGTTCAGGTTCAGGGCCACGGCCATGGTCCCATGGGAGTTGGAAGCGGTCTCGAAGGCTTCATCGATCAAAGCGAAGAGCGCACCCCCATGAGCCATGCCGAAGATGTTCTCCATATCCGGGGTGAAAGTCATTTCCACCTTCGAGTAACCGGCGTCCAGATCGATCAGCTTCAGCCCGAACTTTTGGGCAAAGGGTTCCCTTTCCACTTGTCGATGGATGGCCTCTTTCACCCGGGGATCCATACCCGACTCCATTCTACCTTTCCTTTCGGGAGGAATCTTCGGAAACTCGCTGCAGTGCCCTTTGAGCCAAATCAGAAGAATACCGAGTCCATTCCCGCCCCTCTTCTTTGGGCACAATCCGAACTTCGAAACGGCAGGTTTTCGCACCTTTGGGGATGATCTGGGTGAACCGGGCGTCCACGACGATGCCGGTTTTTTCTTGAAAGGCTTCCAAAAGTCCCTGAACAATATACCTCTGAACCCGGCAGTCGAAGGGCTTGTAATGGCCCTGATGGGGGCACCACAGGACGTCGCAGGCGCACTCCGAATCGCTGAGTACTTTGGGGATTTCCGGGGAGGCCCAGACCTCTTCGTTCACGTAGGTAACAAATTTCGAGATGGCCTCAATTTCTTTAGTCCCCGGGGTGAGGGCATAGTTTTTCAGGACTTCTCGGCCAATCTCCCGCCCTAAATCCACAAGAACGGTATTCATGATCCCCTGACCCTTGGGGCCGAAGGCCTTTTCGGTTCCTTCCATCATGCGCACCACCGCCAGGGCCATCATCTGGCCCCACTTGAAGAGCCGGGCCGGGTCATAGTCCTTTCGGCTCAAGGCCTCTTCCCGCAGCCTGGAGGTTGATCGGGCGAAATGTCGGGATAACTGAACGCTTCCCCTTTCCCATTTTTGATCGTTGATCCGTTTGGCAACCATGGGTCCCTCCCTCAATGCATATATGTAGAACGATAAGAATAAGGTGACATCACGATGTGTCCGACCTCTCCATAAATCCCCCCTTGCCCCCCTTTAAAAAAGGGGGGGTGGGGGGGATTTCTGGCCCGTATGGGCTTGATCCAAAATGCTGCCCTTGATCATGTCAACTCACTTTGGCCGTTCCCTATAGATGAGAGGCGCCCTGCAATTGAGAAGAAATTCAGGGGTTAGCCAAGGGACACTCGCAAATTATGTCAGAGCAGGAAGATTTTATCAAACCCGAAATTTGGAAGATTCTGAATCTTTTCTCGGGGGTGCCTGAAGAAGGGAATTGGAAAGACAAAAGAATTAAGCTATACTTCGCTTGGGCATAGAACCGGCGGGGGAATGAAAGGGAACGGCGGGGCATAGGAGGTGATCCGGATGCTGAATCCGCTTACCGTTTTCGCGATCGTGTCGGCCGCTTCGAGCCTCTTTTTCTTTATTGTCGCCATCCTGGCCTTGCGGAAGAGGAAATTTCTTGGGGGGGCGATCGGGATTTTGCTCGGGCTGCTGTTTCTCTCGTTGGGCGCTCTCTTCGGTGCGATTACCGTCGGCATCCAGGGGTACCGGGCGCTGGTTCGCGAGGAGGTCGCGGCGGTGGTGAAGATTCAACCCATGGGCTCGCAGGAATTCAACGCCCACTTTCGTCTGGCGGATGGAGAGGAAGTCAGTTTTCTGATCGCCGGGGATGAAATCTACGTGGATGCCCACATCCTCAAATGGAAGCCCATGGTCAATTTCCTGGGATTGCACACGGCCTATGAACTGGACCGCGTGGCCGGCCGGTACACCCGGCTGGAAGATGAAAAATCAAAACCGCGCACCATTTTTCCCCTCTCGCAGGACAAAGCGGTAAACATGTTTCACCTGCGCCAGAAGTATGCGCTGCTGAAGCCTTTGCTGGATGCGGAGTACGGGTCGGGGACCTTTGTGGCCGCCGACAAAGCGGCAGAGCTTGAAATTCGGGTCTCGACCAGCGGACTCCTGATCCGCAGGACGAAATAGAATCCCCGCTTCCGGGTTGGGTCTCAAAAATAATGTGAATAGATTCCACATGGAGCCGAGGCCCGGACCTCGGCTCCTAGCACCCGTGTCCAGGCTTTGTCGACTTATTTATGGGCTTTGTTCGAAAAGTGCGTAATTGGTCGCCTGGCCGGACCCTCGCTGAAATCCCCCCCAACCCCCCTTTAAAAAAGGGGGGGCAGGGGGGATTTCTGGCCAGGGCCGTGGTCCAAGGGAAAATCTTAGCTCCTGGTTGCGTCCCTGCCCATCTGCGAACCGCTTTTGAAAAATGATCGATCACGTACATTTCGAACAAAGTCCGTTTATGGAACGCAGCACTAAGAAGTGAGGTAGGCCAGGACCGCGTGGAAAAGGGCAACAATAAATAGCGTGATGCCGGTTTTCCGGTGAACGGTCATTTTCACCTTGATCCAGCGCAGACCGGAGCTGAGCTGGAAGAGAAGCAGAAGAAAATTAATGATCCCCAGAATCAGAACGATCGAAAGGCCGCCGATTTTCATGAGACCCCCTGCAGGAATGGCGTAAGGTTCAAGGCGCAGGGCGCAAGGCAAAATAAAGAGATGAAGGTCGAGGATCGAGGAACAGTGTCCCTTCCCTTGCACCCTGGGCCCTAGGCCCTGCACCCCGGTTTGTTATTTCGCCGTCACTTTGGCCGCGGCTTCGTTAGCGCTTCCGTGCATGTTGCAGCTGGCTTTACCTTTGATTTCCAAATCGCCGTCCACCTTGAATTTTATCTCCTTGGTAAAGGTGGCTCCTTCCGGCCGGTTGCCGCTGCTGTACTCCCACTTGGCAATTTCTTTGCCGTTGACTTGAACCCACAGCCACTCCGTGTAATGGAAGAAGCTGTTGGCGCTGTGGGTCACCGTTACCTTGATGGTGATTTCCGACCCCTTTTCCGCGGTATCGGGAGCTTCGATCTTCGTCTCCGACTTATTGGCCCAGGCGGGGACGCTGATAAAAACGGCGATTCCCACGGCGACAGCCAAAATTCCAATTAGCCTGAAAACTTTCATTTCCCCTCCTCCTTGTCTTGGTGAACTTTCCGGTATCTTGGCGTGAAGCGTATTTAAAATTTTACCAAACATAACGCGATATTCAAAGGAGATTGATTCGACAAATGAATACAAACGAGGTGAATATTTCATCATTGAACCCCCTCTTCCCTATCCCGACCCCTGACACCAAGGAACTTACCCCCCTTCACTTTCCAGAAATCAGATCAATATTCATAGCTTGGAGGCCTTGCCCGGCCCGGGGGCAAGGCCGTGGTTCTCGGCATGATGAGGCACGGATTCTTTCATCGGTCCGGGCGGAATCGGCCCAGGGGTGCGCAGATGACCCTGCCCGTACCGCCTCCCTCTGCGGAAGGGGAGCGATCTTTCATCGGATCTTCGCTACCCGCCGATCCTGCCTTCCAACCACGGCCTTGTCCCCGGGCCACAAGAAAAGGCATCTCCAAAGTGAAGGGGGGCAAGCACCAAGGAATCGTTGCCTTTCCCGGCAATCCTGGTAAAATACTCAATAAGGGGAGATGAAAAAGAGTAAACCACCGACAAAAGTCCGACTGGGAATCGACTTCGGCACTACCCGCACCGTGGTGGCCCGGGTGGAGGGGGGTAATTACCCCCTGGTCACTTTTGAGGCCGAGTGGGGAGACGGGCAGGAGTGGTATCCTTCTATTATTGCCGGGAAGGGATCGCAGAGGGTCTTTGGGTGGGAAGCGTGGGCCAAGCAATCGGAAGAGGGCTGGCAGATCATCCGCTCCCTGAAACGTTTCCTGTCCCAGGCCAATCCGGAAACCCGCCTTCAAGTGGGGGAGGAAAAGGTTCCCCTCCTGACCCTGCTTACCGAATATTTGAATTCCCTCCGGCAGGACCTCCTGGAAAATTCCAACCTTCAGCTCCGGGATTCGGCGATCCTGGAGGTGATGGTCGGCGTCCCGGCCAATGCCAACAACAATCAGAGATTCCTGACCCTGGAGGGGTTTCGGCAGGCCGGGTTTGAAGTCCTGGGGTTGATCAACGAGCCTTCGGCAGCCGGGGTGGAATATGCCTTCCGCTACCGGAAGCAGGCCTCCGAGCGAAAGCGGGAGTACTTGCTGGTCTACGACCTGGGCGGGGGGACTTTTGACCTCTCGGTCATCCAGATGAGCGACCTCACCCACCGGGTCATGACCACGGCGGGAATCGAACACCTGGGAGGAGACGACTTTGATACCGTCCTGGCCGGGCTTGCCCTCGAACAGGCGGAGTTGGGAGCGGAGCTGAAGACGAATTTCTGGCTCCTGGAGGAGTGCCGCCAAAAGAAAGAAAGCCTTCATCCCAACACCAAAAAGATTCTCCTCGACCTCACGCGGGCCCTGGGCCAGGAGCTCGAGGTCATGGTGACGACCGCCCGGTTTTACGAACGGGCCCGTCCTCTGGTCGAGCAGACCCTGGCTGCCGTCGAAGACACCCTGAGCCGGCCGGCTCTCAACGAAGTCTCTCCCGGATGGGCCGAACATGCCGCTCTTTATCTCGTCGGGGGAGCAGCGGAGCTTCCCCTCATCTCCCAGATGCTGCGGGAAGCGTACGGCCGCCGGATCCGCAAGTCCCCCTACCCGCGAGCCGCCACCGCCATCGGACTGGCCATTGCCGCCGACGAAATGGCCGGCTTCACCGTCCAGGACCGCTTTACCCGCCATTTCGGAGTGTGGAGGGAAGAAGAAGATGGCCGGCAGATCTCCTTTGACCCCATCTTCCCCAAGGACACCCTTCTTCCGGCGAAAGGAGAGCCGCCCCTGCTCCAATCCCGTCGTTACCAGCCGGCCCACAACATCGGCCACTTCCGTTACCTGGAATGCAGCCACATCGATGACCGGGGACAGCCCACGGGAGACCTGACTGCCTGGGATGAAATCCGCTTCCCCTTCGACCCGGGTTTCACCGGGGGAAATGGATGGGAAAAAGCCCTCATCCAGCGCTTCGAGGCCCCGCAGGACATCCAAGTTGAAGAAATCTATACCTGCGACAGCCAGGGGATCGTGAAGGTCACCCTCATTAACCATTCGAACGGCTTCCAAAAATCTTACCAGCTCCGCCACGGGGCTTAGGACAAGATCTGATTCCCCTACTTCCCAACCAGATGAATAAAGAGTATGACGCAATCATCATCGGTGCCGGCCCCGGCGAGTGCGCGGCGCAGGCCATTCACTCCGCATTGAATTCGCCAGGAAAAATGGAGAAAGCAGGGCGGATTTACGAAAGCCTCTGGAGGAGCGCCCTCCCAAGCCGGGAGTTCCTGATCGGGGGCTTTGTCCAGAGGCTGATCGTAAGGGAATTTTTCCTGAATCGAAATATCGGACGGGCGGTCAAAAAACCCTCCATGGTCCAGGATTTGGCTTCCATTCTTTGCCATCAAAAAACAAAGATGGGGTTATTGTTTTAACTGGGTTATTGTTTTGACTTGACAAGATTTTATTTTTAAGTTAATCCTTTGGCCTGATCTGACCTTGTAGCCGATTCTATACCCAACCTGACCTTCAACCTTCTGGATCGGATGATGATGATGATGATGAGAAGATTCCGGAGGTTCTCCCTTACGGTTACCCAACAGCCTTCTGTTTGTATTGAAAATTCTTGCCATTTTCCCGGCCAAACCACTTCAATTTCATACCAGGGAAAATTAGGCCCGATTCTTTCAAGGGTTCAAGTTTGATGGACTCGTAAAAAGTCTCTTGAGGCGTCACCCCGGCGAAAGCCGGGGCCCAGAACATCTTGAATTAACTGGATTCCGGCTTTCGCCGGAATGACGAATTCTATGGAATGTCGGCTTTTTACGAGTTCATCAAGTTTTATCTTGAGATCGTTTCACCACACGAGACTGACCCGGAAGGATAAAAATTGAAAGCGGGAAAATTGCCTGGATGTAGAAGTCTTTTTTTTAACCCCATTGACCTGAGGAAAGGAGGAAGGGAGATGAAATCGATTGTTAAGAAGTCTTGGATGGTGGTGGTGATAGGATGTTTTTGCTTCTTCTCCGTTTGGGTTCTGGGCCCATCCCAGGCCATGGCCTTCGAGCCCCTCAAGGGGGATCTTTCCAAATATGACCCGAAGAACCAGACACTTGCAACTTCCGGCGACACCATTAAGATTGCCATGTGGGATCAGGTTTCAGGGGTGAACGCCTATCTTGGGGAGGCTTACTCGGCTATCCTTGGATTTGTCGCCCAGGATATCAACTCCCAGGGCGGGATCCTTGTAGACGGCAAGATGAAGAAGATTCAGTTCATCCTGGCGGATACCCAGGGGAGGCCGGACCCGGCCAAACGGGCGGCCGAAAAGGCGATCCTGCAAGACAAAGTCAACGTATTTGCGGGAGTAGCCGGCACCCACCTTGCCAAGGCGGGCCAGGCGGTCGCGAAAGAACATAAGACCATCTTCGTGAACCTTTCCGCATACTCCGATGAACTCATGGACCTTCCGGACTGGAACGAGTATGTCTTTCGCACCTGCGGGACCTCCTCCACCGTCGGCAAGAGCCTGGCCATTTTTTATGAAAAACGGCCGGAAACGAAGTTTTACATTTTAGCCCAGGACTACGCCTGGGGACACTCCTCCGCCGGCGCCTTCAAAAAGGCCATAAAAGAAGCCAAGCCCAAAGCCCAGATCGTGGGCGAGGAGTACTTTCCCGTGTATACCAAGGACTTTGCGCCCTACCTGGAAAAGGTGAGGGCCTCCGGAGCCGAGGTGATCGTTCAAATGGCCTGGGGGGCCGACAATGAGAACCTGATCAAGCAATCGAGACAATTAGGTTTGAAAAGCCCCTTGAAACCGGAATATTACATCCCCATGGCCAGTCCCTTTCTGGATGATACCCGCCCCTTAGTGACTGTCGGCGGCCCGGCAGGGCGAGGCTTGGTCCTGTGCACGGATTTCTACCTGGACCGCAGGGTGCCGAATGTTAAGAAATTAGCCGACATATGGACCGGCCTGTGGAAGACATGGAAAGCGCCCTATAACACAGAGCTGTACCAATGGCCCGGCGGCGGCTGGTATAGAAACCTCACCTC
>Ga0315294_10009593_pt1 | contig 10630 bp, 7 predicted proteins | sample YL17G13_40_MG_FD_203626 | JGI IMG/M metagenome (GOLD analysis project Ga0315294, IMG submission 203626) | Sediment microbial communities from Yellowstone Lake, YNP, Wyoming, USA - YL17G13_40 | ecosystem: Environmental > Aquatic > Freshwater > Lake > Sediment | place: USA: Wyoming | collected... | reverse complement strand
AGCGTCTCCAGTCTCTGCGCAAGCAAGAGGTGCTCTCGCAACAGGAGCTGGATCGCGGCAAGGCGGCTCTCGACGTGGCCCAGGCCGAACTCAAAGCGGCCAGGGAGCGGTCCACCCTGGTTGAGAAAGGCCCCCGGCAGGAGCAGATCGCCGCCGCGGCCGCCCAGACTCTCCGGTCGAAGGCGAATCTCGACTACGCGCGCACCCAGCTTGACTACACGATAATCCGCGCGCCGGTATCCGGCACGATTCTGGAGAAACTTGCGGAGAAGGGTGAACTGGTAACGAACGTCAACTTCGGGGGAACGCGCGGCGCCAAGAGTTCCGTTGTCAGCATGGCGGACCTCAACGATCTCCTGGTCGAGATAGACGTGAACGAGGGAGATTTGCCCAAGGTGCGTCTTGCACAGGAATGCCGGATCAAACTCGACAGTGTCCCCGACACCGTTTTCAAGGGGCGGGTGGACGAGATCGCCCCGGAAGCCGACCGACAGAAGGCGACCGTCCAGGTGAAGGTGGCCATACTTGATCCGCGCGGGCTTATCCGGCCCGAGGTGAACGCCCAGGTCTCCTTCCTGTCCGACAAAACGGCCCGGGCAGGGGAGAGCGCCGCCGCTGGCGTCCGCAGGCCCAGGATTTGGGTCTCCCAGTCGGCTCTGGAGAAGAGCCCGACCGATGCGGACGGCCATATCGTTTACGTTGTGTCTCAGGGCAAAGCGGTTGCGCGCGCCGTCAAGGTGGGCCCGGAAGGGCCCAAGGGAGTTGAGATCGTCGAGGGACTCGATGGCTCCGAATCCATAATCACGGAATCGCTCGAAAACGTCTCCGACGGGAAGCGGGTCACCGTTTCTCAACCGTGACCGCCTCCCTCCGGAATTTCGGGCGAATTTCGGGGACAGAATTTCGGAATTTCGGGGACAGGATACGAATTAATTTCGAATTTCGCGAATTTCGAATTTCGGGGACAGGATACGAATTGCGCACCCCATCGAAAACCCATAGGTTCCAGACAGGCCGCTTCGGGGACAGTAATTTCGGGGACAGGATACGAATTGCGCACCCCATCGAAAACCCATAGGTTCCAGACAGGCCGCAATTCGTATCCTGTCCCCGAAATTCAGCGTAGGATGATTCCCATGAGCAGCCCCTCCCCAGACACCGTCGTCCAGGTTCGCGATCTGGAAAAAGTGTTTGCGCACGGTGGGACCGACGTGGTGGCTCTCGACCGGGTCAATCTCGACATTTGCCAGGGAGAGTTCGTTGTTCTGATGGGGCCCTCTGGATCGGGCAAGTCCACTTTGCTCCATATTATAGCGGGCATTGATCGCGCAACTGATGGGGAGTGCCTCGTTCTCGGCTCCGACCTGGTGGAGATGTCCGAAGGCGAGCTCGCGCGCTGGCGCAACGAGCACATCGGCTTCGTCTTCCAATCCTTCAACCTCATCCCGGTACTGACGGCGTTTGAGAACGTGGAGATGCCGCTCCTTCTCACGTCACTCTCGAAACGGGAGCGCGCCGAGCACGTCCGCACGGTTCTCGAGGTGGTGGGACTGGGGGATCGCATGACGCACTACCCGCGGCAACTCTCCGGCGGCCAGGAACAGCGCGTGGCGATTGCCCGAGCTCTCGTCACCGATCCCGACCTCATCCTCGCTGACGAACCCACGGGCGATCTGGACGCCCACTCGGCGCAGGACGTCCTGGAAATCCTCCGCAAGCTCAACCGCGATTTCGGCAAGACCATCGTCTTGGTCACCCACGATCCGCGCGGTTCCCAGTTCGGCACCGTCACGCGTCACTTGGAGAAGGGCGAGCTTCTCCCTCTCAACCCCGGCGAGACGCAATCGCACTAACAATCGGGGGACGCCACAATCGGGGGACGCCATACTTATACCTCAATCGGGGGACATCATACTTACATCGTGACACAAGAGCGCATCCCAGGTATTCATATCCGTATCCTCATGGCCCGGATTGCTCGCGTCATCGCCCCTGGTTTTCCTCCTGCCCGATGGATGATGAGTATCTGGTTGCCGCGGCGCGGTACGTGGATCTGAATCCGCTGCGCGCCGGGCTCGTTTCGCGGCCGGAAGCCTAACCTTGGAGCAGCGCGGTTTCGCGGCCGGAAGCCTAACCTTGGAGCAGCGCGGCTTCGCGGGTTTTGGGCGGGGCGGACCCACTCCTGGACCCGGCTTGCCCGCTGCCAAACGAGCGCACGGGGCTGTGGAAAGCCTTTCTGATGGCGCCCACGCGCGCGGACGAATTGGCTGCCTTGCGCCGACACGAGAGGACTGGCCGGCCCTTGGGTTCCGAGGCTTTTGTGGAGAAGGTAGGAATGCTCATCGGTCGCGATCTCCAGAAGAAAAGGCCGGGTAGAAAAGTCCAAGAGGGGTGATATAAGTATGGTGTCCCCCAATTACGAGGGTGGGAAGGAGAATCTGGTCCTGTCTCGAAATTCTACTCGTCGTTGAACCATGGCCGCCCCATTTGAATACTCCATCAAAAAGTACTTGACATTGCAAAGTGAGCGCATATACTTGTTCCTAGAAAGGCGCGGGAGAGGCGGTCTCATGCGAATCGAAAAGGCCTTGGAGCAGATTTCGGAAATCCATAAGCATCTGGCAACGAGCCAGATTTTTCGCGGCTATCGAGCCGTTCCCTCGGCCCTGTCGGGAATCCTGGCGCTTGCCGCGGCGTGGGTTCAGCCGGCGGTCGTCCCCGGCGGCGATTCGCGGCTCCATGTCCTCTACTGGACGCTCGTCGCCGTCGCCGCGTTTCTCATCTCAGGGGGAAGCGTGGCTTACGGCTATTTCCGGGAAACGGACCCTCTTTCCCGGCAAAGGACGGCCACGGTGGTCGGGCAGTTGGCCCCGAGCTTGGCGGTCGGTGCTGTCATAACCGCTGTTTTTGTTGTCGCGGAAGAGGGGCGTCTCATCTCTTTTCTTCCGGGAATCTGGGCGCTGCTCTACGGACTCGGCTTGCTCGCGTCCAGATTGTTCCTCCCGAAGATGATCGGATGGGTGGCCCTTTTCTATATCCTGTGCGGCTGCGTCCTGCTGCAAAGGGCGGTCGGCTATGATCCCGCGAGCCTTTCGCCCTGGGAGGTGGGAATCCCCTTCGGAGCCGGCCATATTCTCGGCGGCTTGATTCTCTATTGGAACTTGGAAAGGAAACGCCGCGATGAGTAGCAAGAAAAAAGAAGAACCGGAGTCCGGGCGTTACGCCTACGAGGGACTTGATCGGATTATGCATGAAAAAGCCCGGCTGGGCATTCTCACGTCCCTTTCGACGCACCCGGAAGGCCTTTTGTTCAACCAACTGAAGAACCTCTGCTCCTTGAGCGACGGCAACCTGAGCCGCCACATTCAGGTGCTGGAGGAGGCGGGCCTGGTCGAGGTATGGAAGGGATTTCATCGCCGGCGGCCCCAGACCTTGTGCCGCATCACTCCCGCAGGTCTGAAGCGCTTTCAGGCGTATCTTCAGGAGCTGGAAAAGGTCGTTCGGGACGCCGCCGCCGCGCGAGACGCCGCCCTGGCGAAGGAAGCGGCGCCTTCCCGTGACAAAGCCTGGGCGGAAGGCTGGGTGCCGGCCTGACGCAGCTCTCTTTTTTGCGTAGTTGCTTCGTACGGCAAAGTACTCGTTAAGGACAAGCGCAGAGAGCAGAATAGAAGCAGAAGGCAACTGTCTGCGTTGCCCGTTTTCTGCAGACTCTATAATAGGACAAAAACCAAATCAAAAGGGGAATCGCCATGATCTCTAGATTCAAGAGCCAAAAGGCCGGATGGTGCGTCATCGGCTTGATCAGCCTGACCGCCCTGGGATGCGTCGTCCTGACCAGCGCCAGTCAGGAAAGTCCGGATGCAAATGCAAGCACGGACCACTTTCTTCGACCGATAAACCCAAGGGACCATTTCGAGGCGGGCGACTTATGGACGATGCCCGCGCCCGATGGCCGCTTGCGTATCTCTCCGCTGCGCCAATGGTCCCGGACGGGGCTCGAGTTGCGCGGAGGCCAACGCCTCGAAATCCAGGCTGAAGGACAGGTCCAGGGATGCCAAAGGCCCGTCGGGGAGTGGGCCTATGGCCCCTTTGGGCCATCCGGCGGCCCCGCGGCGGACAATCCGGAATCCCGGGTCTGCGCCTTGATCGGTCGAATCGTGGGAGAGGGAGAAACGAGCGAGTTTATCGTTGGTGAGAGTTTCCAAGGGGAAGTCCCATTCTCCGGCAGATTGGACTTGGGCGTGAGCGACGTCCGGCATTTCGATAACAGCGGCGAGTTTGTCGCGGCCATACGGGTGGACGGCAGGCCGGCGGATTTCACGCGGCGTCAGGCGGCGGCGCTGACGGCGGCAACCAAGAATCTGGCGCCGGCGATGCGGCCGATGAATGAGGTGGAGATTCAAGAGTTGGACGGCGCGAGGCGGATGAGCGCGCGGCGCGAGGCGGACCGCCCCATGCTGGCCACGGACCAACTGTTCAGTCCGCCGCTGGAGATCCGCGCCCGCGCTCGAACCGATTCAACAAACATTCGGCTGTATTACGGCTATTTCGGCTGGGGTCAGTTGATCTTCAACTGGGAGGTGCGGCCCGACCAGTTGCGCGTCCACGATCCGGCGACGGGAGGAATCATCGGCGTTCCCGGCGAGGGAAGCGTTGAAAAAGACAAATTCCACGACATCGTCTGGCGGGTGGGACTCCGCCAAATGCAGGTGTTGGTGGATGGGGAGGAGCGCTACCGTGGCGTCGGCGATTACCGCGCGGTGGCTTCGCCGGTGGGGATCGGACCGGCATGGGGCAGCCGGGTGGACGTTGAATCGCTCGTTGTCGCGCCGCCACCATCTGCAGTGACCCCTCAGACTTCTCCACCGTCTGCAATGTCCCCTCGGACTTCTCCTGCAATGAGCATGCCCAAAGACTCATCGCTGACCACGGCATCGAGTGTCCACAAATCCGCGTCCACGCATCAAAAGCGACTGGCTGTGGGCGAGAGGCCCGATGATCTTGAGTTTCTCAATCGCGAGGTCGGGACGATGAGATTGCCACAACTCTGCACCATCCACGGTAGAGTCGTGGAGGCCACGCCTGATGTCTCGTCAGAAAATCTCGCCAGACTTGACTCGGCGAAATCGCTAGACGAAGTAGGGGACATCCTGAAGAGAATACTCGGCAATGGGCCCGCCCCCGGCGTCGTTGTGGTGTTACGGTCAGGGGCTATCACCCGGGAAACCACCACTGATTCAGAGGGAAGATTCACGTTTTCCGGCGTGCCGGCTGAGGCCTGTGAGCTCTTCGTGAAGGGAGAACTTGCCGCCCCGCCAAGTTGGGAGGGCGACTCACATGTAGCGACGGCGAAAAGGGCAATGTCGCGTGATGAAGTGAAAAGCGGCTTCCCAGTGACACTGGAACTCAGAGCCGATTATATTACGGTGAGTGGTCGTATCACAAACGCCGCCAAGCAACCCATCGCCGGAGTGAAAGTGACCGGCGTGAGCGTTTTCAAGTCCATCGACCAGTACTCCTGGGTTGAGTCTGGAAGATACTCGACAGTGTCGGATGCCAACGGCTACTACGAGTTCAGAGGATTGACTCCTGAGAATGTATACAGGATAGCAGGAGCTGGGGACACTAGTGGACTAGAGAGTTTGGAGATTCGAACCGAGGTTGATGGTTTCAGGCCGGGCATGGTGCGAGTACCGCTTGTGTCGGAGGATTTACTCAAGCCCGCCCAGCGTCTCAACAAGTCTCTGGAGCCGCTATACTTAAAATGGGGTGAAGGGAAGGGGAAGAGTTTACCTAAGAGTAAGAGGCCGGAACTAAACTTGCCGTCCAGCAAAGGCAGCCGGATCACAGGCATTGATATCGTGCTGGATCCGGCCGGACCTGCAGACCAACCATCATCTCTCGTTGGCGACGTAGATTTCCTGCGTCCGCTCCAGCCTGACGATCCGCGCGAGACCGGCGCGCCGGTCGTCACGACCACGACGCAGGGCCTCATCCGCGTCTCGCCGTTGCGCCAGTGGTCCGACACGCTCATTGATGTCAAGTCCGGCCAGCGCCTCCAGATCCGCGCCCAGGGTCAGGTGTACGGCTGCCCCCAACCTGCGTGGGCCTACGGACCGTGGGGCCCCGACGGCGGTGATTCCAAAGGGACGGAACATTATCCCAAACGCCTCTGCGCGCTTATCGGCAGAATTGTCCAGGCCGCCGAGCGTGGATTTCCTGCCGTGGTGGACAGCCGCGAGTTTCTTGTTGGCGAGAGCCTCGACCTGACGGCGCCGATTTACGGGCGGTTCTTCCTGGGAGTTTCCGACATTTGGCATTTTGACAATTCCGGGGAGTTTTCCGTCGAAGTGCGCATTGATGGCAAAACGCAGCATCCCGATCCCGCAAAAACTGCTCTCGGCAAACCGGCGGACCAACCGACATCAATTGGTGGAGTTCCAGTGACAAGCTCCGGTGACAGGCATCTCAATGACGGACCTCCCGCCATCGTTGATACTTCACCCAAGGTCGGCGCGAGCGAGGTCAACCCCAACCTTGCGGAAATCACTGTCACCTTCGACCGCGAGATGGCGGGTGGCTTCTCCTGGACCGGCGGCGGGGCCTACTACCCACCGGGCCGCGAAGGGGAGAAGCCGCACTGGAGCGCCGACCGCCGCACCTGTTCGTTTCCGGTGAAGCTGGAGGCGGGCAAGTATTACCGCATCGGGATCAACTCGAAGAGTCACCAGAATTTCAAGAGCGCCGCCGGGGTGCCGGCGCGGCCCGCGGCGATTTACTTTACCACCCGGGGCGCGAGTGAGGATTTGAAGGCCATGGCCGGCAAGCCGCACGTCGTCTCGATGGAGCCGGCCAGCGGCGCCCGCGACGTGGACCCGGCGATCACCGAGCTGCGCGTCACCTTCGACGTGCCGATGGGCGGCGGGTTTTCCTGGACGGGCGGCGGCCCGGAGTTCCCCAAGGGCCGCGAGGGCCAGCGCCCACACTGGACCGAGGACGGCAGGATATGCGTCTTCCCGGTCACGCTGGAGCCGGGCAAGAGCTATCGCCTGGGCCTCAACAGTCCGTCCCACAAGAACTTCTCCAGCCGCGGCGGCGTACCGCTGGACCCGGTGGTCTACACGTTCAGCACGAAGGACGAACATTAGGCGCAAACGCTCCCACGTATGTACGACCCCCACGGCGCGGTCGTGCAGGTCGCGCCGGAGGCGCTGGACAAGGGTTAACCGGAGACGTTCAATCGGGACGCAATCGGGGGACGCCATGCTTATATCTTGACGCAAGAGCGCATCCCAGGTATTCATATCCGTATCCTCATGGCCCGGATCGCTCGCGTCATCGCCCCCGGTTTTCCTCATCACGTGACCCAGCGCGGGAACCGGCGGCAACAGACGTTTTTCGGCGACAAGGACTACCGCGCTTATGTGAATCTCCTGCCCGAGCATTGCCTGGCGCATGGCGTGTTGATTTGGGGCTGGTGCTTGAGGCCGAACCACGTGCACCTGATCGCCGTTCCGGCCACTGAAGCGGGGCTGCGCCTCGCAATCGGAAAAACACATCGTCACTATACTCGCCGGGTGAACTCTCGCGAGGGGTGGCGCAGGCATCTGCGGCAGGGGCGGTTTTCCTCTTGCCCGATGGATGAAGACTATCTGGTTGCCGCGGCGCGGTACGCGGACCTGAACCCGGTGCGCGCCGGGCTGGTTTCGCGGCCGGAAGCCTGGGCTTGGAGCAGCGCGGTTTCGCGGCCGGAAGCCTAACCTTGGAGCAGCGCGGCTTCGCGGCCGGAAGCCTAACCTTGGAGCAGCGCGGCTTTTCGCGGCCGGAAGCCTGGGCTTGGAGCAGCGCGGTTTCGCGGCCGGAAGCCTAACCTTGGAGCAGCGCGGCTTCGCGGGTTTTGGGCGGGGCGGACCCACTCCTGGATTCCGCTTGTCCGCTGCCAAACGAGCGCACGGGGCTGTGGAAAGCCTTTCTGATGGCGCCCACGCGCGCGGGCGAATTGGCGGCTTTGCGCCGACACGAGCGAACCGGGCGGCCCCTGGGCTCTGAGGTTTTTGCGGAGCAGGTAGGAGTGCTCATCGGTCGCGATCTCCAGAAGAAAAAGCCCGGCAGAAAGGTCCAAGAGGGGTGATATAAGTATGGTGTCCCCCGATTGCCCGATTGTGGTGTCCCCCGATTGACGTCATTCTTCCACCTTCATCCTTCCTGCCTCAGGGCGCATCTTAATGAAGTTACCAAATCCAAGCGCTGAATAAAGTAGCGCGGGCGTCCCGCCTGCGAACTTGCTCGTAGCGCAAGCTTCAGCCTGTCATGCAGCGCAGGTGTCCCGCCAGCGCGAATCGCCGCCGGCAACAGCGATTTCCCTTTCCTACAACCACCGCGCCAGCGCCCTACTCTACCCGGACTGGGAGGTTTAGGCGGGGGTTTTGTCCAACCGCTTCGGCGCCAGTTCCGTGTCGCGTTGCAGGAACTTCATTCCGGCCAGCCAGAGCACCCCCGCCGCCACGAACATCACGCCGACCACCACGAACGCGGTCGTCATGCTGTAGCGGTCGCTGATGATCCCGATGATGACCGGCGAGATCACGTCGCCGAAGGCGTGAATCACGAGGATGTTCAGCGCGAAACCGGCGGCGCGGATGGCCGGATGCGTGACATTGGCCAGGATGGTGTTGGCCGGGCCGGTGTTGAAGAACAGGCAGAAGCAGGTGATGAACAGCCACACCCAGATCCAATTGAACCCCGCGTTCAACGTCAGCAGCATGAACGGAAAGCCCACCAGCATGGCGATGCCGGACACCAGGAAGTAGGAGCCGGGGAAGCGGGCGCGCAATTTGTCGCCGACGATCCCGCCCAGCAGCGTCGCCGAGAGTCCCGCCACGACGGTGATGGCGCCGAAGATGGTAGTCGCCGACTCCGGGGCGCCGGGTTTCTGGCTCAGGAAGTAGGGCATCCAGAACGCGATGCCGCCGATGGCGAAGGTCATCGCCGTCATGCCCAGCGTGCAGAAAACGTAGGACGGCGTGCGGAGAAGGATCGCGTGGCCGCGCCAACCGAACTTCCGCGCCGCCTCGCCGTGCGCCAGGTCCGCCTGCCCGCGCGGCGGCTCCTTCATGAAAAAGCTCCAGAGACCGAGCAGAATTCCCGGCGCCACGACCAGGTAGAAAGCCCAGCGCCAGCTCTCAGCCTTCAAGCCGAGGACGCTTTGTCCCCAGGCGCCGATGCCCGACCTCGCCACTGCGTCGCCGATCACATAGCCGAGTGCGCTGCCCACGGGAATGGCCATGTAGAACCACGCCAATACTTGGCCGCGGACCTTCACCGGGTAGAAATCCGAGATCACCGTGGGCGCAACGGGTCCGTAGGCCGCCTCTCCGATGCCGACGAAACACCGCGTCGCCAGCAGCACGAAGAACCCCGTGGCCAGGCCCGAGCCGGCGCTGGCCAGGCTCCACAGAATCACGCCGACGCCGATGAGCATCCAGCGCGAACGCCGCTCGGCCAGCTTGCCAAACACAGGCGCGCCCAGCATGTAAACCACCATGAACGCCATCGAGAGCACGCCGACCACCGCGTTCTCGGGCTTGAAGCCCAGGTGACTCTGGCACCAGCCAAGCATGGCATTCAGCGTCTCCTCGGCGCCGGCGCCGCCCTTGCCAAAGAACGTCTCCTTCACCTGTGGCACCACCGCCGCCAGCACCTGCCGGTCAATGTAGTTGAACAAGTTGATGAGCAGCAGAAGCGCCAGTGCCGACCGCGCGCCAGGAAACGGCGTGGAACGGCCGGGGTCCGCGGTGGAAGAAGTTGGGAGGGGATTCATAGGGCGTTCGGGTTTCAGGTCATTGCGGGCGCGCGCCGGGGCAAAAGGGACTGAGTAGGAATCTGCTTTTGGGACGCGGCCAGGTTTATTTCAGGCGTTTGAAGTGTGTCTTGAAGCCGGCGCCAAAATCGGGGTTGTTGCCGGATTCAATCGCTTGTTTCCAGCTGGCCGGCCGCCCTTCGGAGCCATGCCAGAAACTACCGCATTCATCCAAGAACTCCAGCACAGCCCGTTTCTCTTTGAGGGCGAGGAGGTCTTTCATCAACGCGAGGTCCGGTCCATACGAAGCGAGCGAGGGCGACGGTGTGGCAACCTTTCCCGAAGCAACGAGGTGCTCCGCCGCCCGTTTGGTGTCGCCACGGCTCAAGGCGATTTCACCGAGGATGGAATTGGCCTGATGGATGGCGTCACCCAGATCCATTTCCTGCCCCAACCGGCGATTTGGGGCAAGCCCGGCGCTGTCAGCGGATCGTTGGCGGACTTCCTTCAGCCAACGCCCGGCGTATTTTTCAGCGAGGGGGTATTGACCAGCCCAGAAGGCGGCCTTCGTCAGAGAGGAAAAGAGACCGGGCTGAACATGTTCCCGACTTTCCGCCGGCATGAGTTTTTCCGCGTTTTGCAGTGCGATCAACGCTTTGGCGGCCAGTTTCGGATCGCCTTCAGGACGGTCGAAGCATGGACCGGCTTGGTCCAGGCACAGATTGCCATAAGACAAAGCAGATTCCGGGTCTCGCTGGGCGAGTTGTTGCAACAACGACTCGCCTTGTTTGAAGTAGCTCTTGTCCTTGGGCGAAAGCATCAGGAATGTGC
>Ga0315294_10009592_pt1 | contig 10631 bp, 7 predicted proteins | sample YL17G13_40_MG_FD_203626 | JGI IMG/M metagenome (GOLD analysis project Ga0315294, IMG submission 203626) | Sediment microbial communities from Yellowstone Lake, YNP, Wyoming, USA - YL17G13_40 | ecosystem: Environmental > Aquatic > Freshwater > Lake > Sediment | place: USA: Wyoming | collected... | reverse complement strand
TCCGAAAAATATTTGAATCATGTGTGGAAAAGAAAAAGTATATATACGGAGTTGCCGTTATGAATGTGCGGCAACTTTATAGGAATAATCGCGGTCCCGATTTTATTATGGATGAAAAGAAGATATTTTCCAAAGATATGGCTTATTTGCTGGACATAACGCTTAGCGAGAATCAAAAATCTGACTTGGCGAAATTTTCCGGGCAGCTTTTCTTTTTGCCAAAACCCTGGGAATGCCGGGGGGGATTGCGGACGTGGGCACGGGCGGTTATGACATTTCTTTCGTTCAATATTTTTCATATAGCGGATGAAATGTTTTCCACGGCGATTTCTTATTTTAAATATTTTTCGTGGAAAGATATTTTAAGGAAGATCTCATTGAAACATTTTATCACTCATTGTGATTTCGGTATAACGCATATTTCAAGGAATATTGCTTTAAAACAGGCTGGAGTCAAGACGTGGTATTACACAGATTCCATGAATTTCGGCAGTGTTTTCGAGAATCCTATAATTGGGCAGAAAGTGTTACATCCGTTCTTGGTTTATTTGCACTACGACCATTTTGTTACATGGGATTATTTTATACTTGAATATTTTGAACGGCATCCGGGAAGACTCGCGCACAAGCACGTGGTCGGGTGCTTATGGAGCAGCCATAGCCGCAGATATACCCCAAGTCCTTTTATGGAAAAAATCTCTTTAAAGATGAAAGAAGCGAAAAGTTCTTTTTTGATATCCGTCTTTGACAGTTCTTTCACGAAAAATAGCTTTACTCCCTATCAGGAAGGCGTTCTTTTCGCAAAGCATATTCTATCGATAGCTGAGGAAAACCTCGACGTTTTTATCCTTTTTAAAGAAAAAAATGAGCGATCTTGTCATAAAACTTACGATGTCGAATTTGGGCATCAGCTGATCGAGCTTTATAATGTTATGGCAAAGCACCCCAGAATCATTTTTCTCGCTTCTGAATATGATTCTTCCGAAGCGATTGCCAATTCTTGGCTGGTAATTTCTTTCCCCTTTACATCAACAACATACGAAGCTTTAAGCATTAACAAGTTATCTATTTGGCACGACGCGATGGGGTATTATCGTCAAACGTATTACGGACAAATAAAAGATGTTGTAACGCATGGGTATCAAGAGCTCAGAGATTTGATCGTTAAATTAAAGAATCAAAACGGGGTTTTCAAAAATCCTGTGCCGGAAGGTTCCAAATATTTAGACCCATACAGAGACGGTCAGGCCTTAGATAGGTTTCGGGAGTTGCTGACTTTGACTAATGATAGACATCCCAATTCTTAGTGGCACGATAAGCCGGGTAGGACCAGGAGGAAAGAAGAACGGGATTTATGATCGTGGCTATAAAGAAAGCGAAATTCGGTGAAAGCGAAGTCTTTTATACAACTCCTTATCCCGGATCCAGATTATTTAAGTGGTGCATAGAGCACGGGCTTATCAGCGCTCCGTAAGATAACTCATCGGATGAATAATGGGTGAATAATATAAGAAAAGATATCAAGAGCTCCGGGGATACGGTTTTAGCAAGCGGAACGGGACTTTAAAACGATCCGCCGGCTTATATCGACTTAAATTAAGATAACGAAACTTCTAACACGGTCCGCGAAAATTATAAGCGGACTGGGCCTGTGTTATTTTGTAAAGAGCGAAAGATGTGCTATGACGAAAAAACTACTTCTTGTAAATCCGACGCGCGTGGGAGCCGATTCATACAGCACGCCCCCCCCTACATCTCATGTACCTGAAACGGGCGGTGCGGGATATGCCAGACTGGTCCTGCGAGATCGTCGATGTTAATTATGAGATAAACCGGTCCCTCAGCCTCGTCCGCAACATTATCGATGATTCCGTGGCCGAGAAGAAGGCGAGTCTTGAAGATGAGTGGGAACAGAAGATCCTCGGCCGCGATTTCGATATTCTGGGCATCGGTGGTATCGTCCCGTGCTTTAATTTCGCTGAAGACCTCATTGCGCGTGCCGCTGCTGCCCGCCCCGGCGCCTGGGCCGTCGTGGGTGGCGGGCTTGGCCTTCCCCTAAAGGATTTGTGGTACAATACGAAGGCCGATTATCTTGTGGAGGGCGATGCCGAAGGGACCCTTGTGAGCATCCTCCGCGCCTATCCGGACAAGGAGGAGATGAGCCGGATAGAAGGCGTTTACCACAGAGATTCCGGTATCTGGGCCGGCCGGCCGCCGGCTTTATCGAACGACCTGGATGCCATTGCTTATCCGGACTGGGACGATGTCGATGTTGAGTACTTCATGGCGTCCCAAAAAAGGTGGGTGACAAACGCTTTGCCGAAGCGCTATTATCCGGACATCAAAGATGTTCGCGTCCTGCCGATCGTGATGACGAGAGGATGTCCGTACGCGTGCACGTTCTGTTTTCATTTCAACAGGTCCCACCGCAAGCATTCCATAGACTATATGGTCGACTATATAGCGCATCTTGAGAAGAGACATGGGGTCAATATGCTCCAGACGTGGGATGATCTTATTATCACGGACCGGAAATGGTTCTTGCGCCTGTGCGAGGCTCTCAAGAAACGGGGGGTAGTGACAAAGATATTCATGTCAGGGGGGAAGCCGAACCTTATCGATGCGGAGATGGTGCGCGGCATGAAAGAAGCGGGTGTGGTGAGGATTAGTTACGGCATCGAGTCGGGGAGCCCGTCCGTCCTTAAGGAGATGAAGAAGATGGCCACTGTGGAGGACAATGCCCGCGCTGTCAGGCTTGCTATCGAGGCAGGGATCCACACGCACATGAACATGGTTATCGGCATGCCATCGGAGACTGAAGCTACGCTCTGCGAGACGAGGGACTTTATATTGGGTCTTCAGAAGACGACGGATATCGGTTCGGAGAACGTCTCATTCGCCTTTGCGACCGCGTATCCCGGTACGGAGTTGTTCGATCGCGCATTGTCGAAAGGGCTTGTCCGGGATATCAGGAGATATGTCGGGGAGAATAAGGGGGTCGGCAATTACACGCTCGATCTGTGTGGCCTCGGTGAGCGCCACCTCCGGAAGTTCGCCGAAGGGCTCCTGATAAAGCTTGATCTGCGCCATCTCGTTAGGCACCCCTCTCTGTTGGCAACATCCCGGGTCATGTTCGTGCGTATCCCCAGGTTCATCGCGAACTTCTATCTGCCAAGAAAAGCTTTGAGGATATTGAAAAAGATAAGGGCATTTTTACATCTGAATTAGGAGGGCCATGTTTAACATCAATACATTAGTGCAGCCCCGGATCGTAGATGAATTGTTCGAGTGCTACTACCGCGGCGAGAACGGCGTTCGCGAGCTATCGTCACACTGGCGGCACTACGCCTCCCTCATCAAATGCGACCTGGATAGGAGTGGTCGTATGCGGTTATCCGCTGGCAGCGGGCTCGGCTGTACGCAGCAGGGGAGCGCTGCCGACAGGCTCGTGAGCGCGATATGCCGCCTTTCCTATATGAACAGGGTGAAGGAAAGGGATGATGTGCGCTATTTATCGAAAAAGGCTGCTGCTAATATAAGGAAAATAGGATCTTATCTCTCCTATGATTTTTTCAGGCAGATCGTTTCGTTCGTGTGCATCCGCCGGCATCTTGATCGCACGCCTGACGGCCTTCGTGGGGATGTGCTGATGATAGGCGATGGGTACGGGTTCCTTTCCGCATTGATTAAATCTGTATATCCTCAAGCGCGGATCGCGCTGGTCGACATAGGGAAAATCCTTATATTTCAGGCGGTGAATATCCAGACGATATTTCCGTTCTGCCGGCATGCGCTCATATCCGACGGTGGTGCTGGGCCAGGTAGTCATGATAACGCGGATTTTGTGTATTGCCCTGCAGATAGGCTCGACCTGCTTCGGGGGATGCGGTACAGGCTGATCATCAACATATCATCGATGCAGGAGATGGAGATGAAGGTTATCAACAGGTACTTTGATATAATGAGATCGAGCACGGGTGAAGGCTATTTTTATTCGTGTAATAGGGTTGAAAGAGAGCTTTGGAAAGGAATATATATACGAACGATTGATTATCCCTGGCATAAGAAAGACGATATAGTTGTTGATGAATTATGCCCATGGTATCAGAAGCTCCCGTCGTCCCGGCCTCCATTTTCGAAACTCCCGAAAGGTCCCTATCATCACAGACTGGTAAAATTATATCGCGCAAAGGCAGAGGTGAATTTCTGATGAAGATCATGTTGATAGCCTTACCAACAAAGAACATTGGCAATCAGTTTCCCAATCTCGGCGCGATAGCCATAGCCCAAACAGTCCGCGATCTCGGACATGATGTTCATCTGATCGATACGGTGAGATATAATTATTCGAAAGAAGAGATTGTAAGTGAGATAAGCAGGATCAAGCCGGACTTGATCGGGCTCAGCGGCCTTATCACTTCTTATTATTACTTTGAGCCATTAGTGGCTGCAGTGAAGAAGAGCTTTCCGAAAATACCTCTTATCGTAGGCGGGAGCATTACCAGCGCGATAGATCTTATTGAAAAATATACCGAAGTGGATTATGTGGTCAAAGGAGAAGGAGAGGACTGCATAAGCGAGCTTCTCTCAAGGCTGTCTTCTGCCCGATCCTTGGACGTAAGCGGCATACCGGGTCTTTTTGCGAGAGAGGAGGGGAAGTTCACCCATCCGACAGCTGAGCAATCTTATCCCGACCTTTCTAAGATTCCTATTCCAGCCTATGATCTGTACGATTTAGACTATTATATCGACTCAAGCACGAAAAATGTATATCGCAGTCTAAAGATATATCCGGAAATTCGTAAAAAGATAGGCGAAGACGTGAGATTTTTCCCTATCGTGATCAGCAGGGGGTGCCCTTTCTCCTGTCTTTTTTGTTATAGATTAATAAAGAAGCATCGCCATCCGCCTGTAGATAAAACGATCAGGCATCTGCGAATGATAAAAGAGGAGTTAAGATGCTCCGGGATAACCCTTCTCGATGAGCTTATAATAGTCGATAAAAAGTGGTTTATCGAACTTTGCGACGCTATTGCAAGAGAGCTGCCTGGATTGAAGATATTCTCCGGTGCCGGCAGGGTGGATCTGGTAACGCCGGAGATCATATCTCATGCAAAAAAGGCAGGTTTTATCAGATTCGGTTGCGGCATCGAGTCGGGAAGCCAGGTCATTCTTAATAACCTTAATAAGAAAACGACCGTACAACAGAACCTTGATGCGATAAAATTAATCAAAGAATCCGGGATAATGGCGACCTGCAATCTTTTGTTTGGAGGGCCCGGGGAAAGCAAGGAAAGCCTTGGAGAAACAGAGAGATTCATCAGAGAGAATCTCGATCCCCGCGATTATGCCGTCAATTTTGCTTATGCGTATCCCGGCGCCCCTCTCTTTGATTACGCGGTTGATGAGGGGATATTGAAGCCCGGGCATATACATGACTACGTTTTGAATGCCAATTTCGGGGATTATCCGCTCAATTTTTCGAAATTCAATAGCGCTGACAAGCTTTATAAAGAAGTTGGATCGATGCAGTTCAGGCTTAAAGTCCATTCGCTCTGGGAAGGGCGTGAATACAAATCACTGGCAGCGGCAATCGCAAGACACCTTGTCTTGGAAGTTCTATATCTTTTAAGTAAAATCAGCCCCCGCATGATAGGCGCCATCCGTTCCATTAATGATAAGAGGCGATTAAAAATGTTCAGGGCGAAGCTTGATGTCAAGAAATGAAGGATTGAGATGATAAAAGGCAATATCCCCACCAGTAACGATCTTCGGATTGAAACGACTACAAAATGCAACTACAAGTGCGTTATATGCCCCAGAGAAAAACTCACGCGCAAGAAAGAGACGATGAGTTTCGCGCTTTTCAAATCGCTCATCGATAAAATAACGAGCCAGACCGGTCAGTACACGACGCTCACTTTCCCGGGCATGGGAGAGCCGCTCCTCGACGAAACACTCGATGAAAAAATAGCTTATGCCCGTAAAAAGGAACTGAAGGTGCTGATCCTTACGAACGGTTCTCTCCTTACGCAGGAGCGGTTTAAAAAGTACGAAGATCTTGGTGTGGCGTCAGTGCGCGTAAGCTTTTACGGTAACGCCCCCAAGAATTACGCGAAAGTGCATGGCGTGAAAAAGATCGATATTTATTATGAAATAAGAGAGAGCCTTACGCGCATATGTAAATCGAAAAACCGGACAAAACTCCTTTTGACTTTTAATATTGTTGACGGCAGCAATGATTCCTGTGTTCAGGGATGGATAGATTATTGGAAGGATAAGGCTGACCTCATAGAAGTATGGAGGCCGCATAATTGGGTCGACGGCCGAAGTTATAGGCCCGTTCAGGCACGTAAGCTTAAGACGTGCGGGAGGCCGTTTAAGGGGCCTCTCCAGGTGCAGGTCGACGGAACGGTAAATATGTGCTGTTTCGATTTTGACGGGAAGCTCACAATCGGCGACCTGAAGACCCAGGGCCTGAAAGAGATATTCGATTCGTCTTTATACAAGAAGATAAAAAGCTGTCATGAGACAGGTGAATATGCGGGTAGCGAATTAATATGCGCATCTTGTGATCAACGTAATGCCGACAAGTCTGATGTCATGGTGTATGATTCGAAATTCGATATAAAGGAACGCGTGAATATGATATCGACGACTTACAAAAAGGTTGTGTGAGCGCTATGTATAACGAAATATTGTTCTTTCCTTCCGTAGTGATGGGCAGGCTTTATTGCCGGCTCAAGGGGGTGCGTTTTGGCGCCAACCTTAGAACATTCGGGATGCCGCTTATCCATCGGCATCGATCAGCCGAGATCGTACTTGGAAACGATGTCGTGCTTACGAGCAGCTCCAGGGTGAACCTTACAGGCGTCAGGGGGCAGGTCATTTTGGCGGCCCCGAATCCATCGAGCCGGATAACCATAGGGAACAACTCCGGATTGTCCGGAGCGGTGATCTACGCGGCATCTTCTGTCACTATAGGTGATCACGTCAATATCGGCGTTAATGTACGGATTTACGATTCTGACGTGCATCCTATTGATTATAATGACCGGCGAGCCGGTGCAAAAGATCGCGTGGCATCTCAACCCGTTATTTTAGAGGATGATGTTTGGATCGGGGCAGACGCGATTATCCTAAAAGGCGTAAGGATCGGTCAGGCCGCCATAGTGGGGGCAGGAAGCGTTGTTGCTCAGGACATCCCTCCGTTTACTGTATGGGCCGGAAATCCGGCAAGACATATAAAAGACATTACGCATGAAGACCGTACTCTTCGCACATAACAAAGCTGCCGTGGAAAAGTTCTTCACGGGATGCCCCGCCAAGGAAGCCGCTATCATCCAGGTAACTTATGACAGAGAGTCTAGCGAAGCGCTGGTTTGGTTCGGCAAAAAAGGTATCAAGACGACCATCGTTCGCGGCAATGAATACATATCCGGTTATGAAAAGGAGTACGCTGATTTTATCGGCAATCTCAATAAGGCTCACAGTTCTTCGCGATGGTGGTGGGCCCTTAATCTTACCAATAAGAATCCGATTACCACATATCTCTGCAACCGTGTATATTATTGTCTCCTGATAAGCGAGCTTGTTCATACGCTTACCACGGATCTACTCGTGGTGATAGATGATGACGCTGATGTCTTTCACGAGCTCTCACGTAACTTCAGAGAACAGACCGATGTGAGATTGGTCAACACGATACGGCGGATGGATCTTCGAAATAGGTTGAAAAAAATGTTCCCGGTTGCAGTGATATGGCAGGCCCTTGTGATGGTATTTCATAAATGCGCCGCTCTTATTATGCTGGGTCAGGGTCCGAAGGCAAACTCGGCGACGATAGTCGTGGCATCGCTTCTCTACAGTCCTTCTTTCAGGAATGGGACATATGAGGACATTTATTTCGGTCCATTTCTGAAGCATCTCAAGGACCGCAACGTTTCGTTCATTAATTTTGTCTGGATATTCGATTCATATTCCCGCATGTGCGCGATGATAAAACACCATGGGGCCGGTTATAATATATTTCCCAAGGAACGCTTTATCGCGTTCTCCAGGATAGTCCTTGCTTCTGTGGCCGCGATAAGATATTTCTTTGTGCCTTACAGGGCCGGATCGGTCCACCAGTTTCGCGGCATAGACGTGTCATGTCTGGTGAGCCGCTATGTGAGACAGGAGTTTACATCATCTCGATTCTTCACGAACCTCGTTGTGTATTATGCCATGGAAGGCCTGTGTAAGAGACAGTCCGTAAAAATGCTCTACTACCCGTTCGAAAACAGGTCTTTTGAAAAGATGATCATCCTCGCGACGAGGGGCATATCCCCGAAGACACGCATTATCGGTTACCAGCATGCCTCGATCTCCCTGCGTCATACGAATTTTATTTTGGCGGAAGGTGAGGCGGTCTTGACGCCTTTACCCGACCGCATCATGACCATGGGTGAGATCACCAGGGATATAATGCGCGTTGTCGGCAGGTTCCCGGAACATTTACTCTCAACCGGATGCGCTTTCAGGCAGTCGTTTTATTCGGAAAGACCCAAGGCCAGACGCGGCCAATTGACCAATCTTTTCGTAGCGCTCGCTACCGGAATCGATGAATATGTAAAGGTATTCAGGTTCCTTGATGACGCTTTTTCTGAAAAGAGCGGCTATGCTATCTGGATACGGCCCCATCCGGTGTTCTCGCTCGATGAGGCCATAAGAATAGCGGGCGGGGTCAGTTTTAGATTTCACAAGGCGGATAGAGAGTCCCTCGACGAATGCTATCGCTGGGCAGATATGGTGCTCTATGTTCATTCGACTCTTTCGATAGAGGCGATCAGACGCGGAATACCGGCGGTCAATCTCGGTATCGATGACATACTAAACCCAGACCCGATGTTCAACTTCGATGCGTTCAAGTGGCGTGTCGACCGGCATGAGGACCTTATTCCCACCATACGGGGAATAGCCGCAATGGATAAGCCGGAGTTCGAAGCGAGACAGCGGAAAGGTGTGGAATTTGCGAAAAGGTACATCGCTCAACCGAGCGCTGAATGCGTGGAACGTTTTTTAAACGCATAGAGCTTACGGAATACTTGACAAGATAGGACATCATCCAGAATATGACGTTCCGCGGCATAAACAAGATACCGGCATATGCGATCAGTATATGCAAGACAGAGCTGATACGCCACATGCCGTGGTTGTACAGGTTCTTGCCGGTTAAGCTTCGGTCCGCCAATGTCAATGTCACCGACCGCTGCTGCTTTAAATGTGTTATGTGCAACCAGTGGAGCAACCCCGCCAAGAACGAACTTTCTACAGATGAGTGGAAGGATGTGTTCCGCCAGCTCAAAAAGATGGGGGTGAGGAGGATCAATATATCCGGAGGAGAACCTCTTCTGAGGAGCGACATAGCGGAACTGATCGACTTTGCGACTTCGCTTGGTTTGGGCACGACGCTCCTCACGAACGGGTTCTTACTCGATGAGGACAAGCTTCAAAAGCTTATCGAGAGCGGCCTTGACTCAATATCAATATCGGTCGATGGCGTTGGGGCATATTTTGAAAAAGTCAGAGGCTTCCCCGGCGCGTATGAAAAGGTAGAGCACGCATGCCGATCTGTGTCACGGGAGTCGCAAAGGGGTTCGATACGCGCTAGTGTGAGCTTTGTTCTTATGAAAGAAACGGCCGGTTATCTGAAGGATGTTCTTGATTTGCGCAGGTCTCTGCGCGTGCCTCTCGCGATAAATCTTGCGGACTTTACGCCGTATTTCTTCAAGGGCAGGAAGAAAGAGCAGTTCTGGATAGATGACCCGGCTGCGATAGCAAAGGTACAGGAGATGCTTGTTTCCGAGAAGATGAAAGAACCGGGCTCTATCATTCTCCTGTATTCCGAGATAGATTTTATAAAGCATTATTTTGCAGACCCGTTGCAAAAACGGATACCATGCATCGTGTCTCAGGAGAGGGTCTGTATCGATCCCGAAGGTTCGATTTTCGGCGGGTGCTGGTCAGGAGGAAGTTTTGGCAATGTGAGAGACAAATCTCTGCATGCTATAGTACATTCTCCAAAATACAGAGAGTCGCACAAACGGATGTTTTTTAAGATGTGCCCTGGCTGTTCATGCGGTTATTCAGTAAACCTGCGCAATTTTTCACAGTTTGTTTTGCAAGAGGTCGTATTCAGGATGCTTCCATCATACAGGAAAAACATTTCAATATGAGCCTATTTAACGCAACGATCATCGTTCCAACCGTCGGTAGGCCTAAGCCCCTTGCCCAGTTACTGGCGAGTATACGGATCCAATCGGTACGGCCCAGAGAGGTAATCCTTATCAATGGGGGAGAGAAGGACCTCAAAGGATTTGAGAATGAGTACGCCGACTTGATGCTCAGATGTGTCGATGGCCGGCCGCCATCGCTGACTCGTCAAAGAAATATCGGCCTAGCCGCGGCCTCCCCCGCCGCGGATTTCGTATGTTTTTTTGACGATGACATTGTTCTTGAGGAAAGTGCGCTTGAGGCGATGGCTGCCTTCTGGGATGGTGCCGGGCGAAATGTCGGCGGAGCGTCATTCAATATTGTGTCCGAAGGTTTTCAGAAAGCGACACTGTTTGAATCGATATTCCTGGTAAATG
>Ga0315294_10009591_pt1 | contig 10632 bp, 10 predicted proteins | sample YL17G13_40_MG_FD_203626 | JGI IMG/M metagenome (GOLD analysis project Ga0315294, IMG submission 203626) | Sediment microbial communities from Yellowstone Lake, YNP, Wyoming, USA - YL17G13_40 | ecosystem: Environmental > Aquatic > Freshwater > Lake > Sediment | place: USA: Wyoming | collected... | reverse complement strand
ATTCAATAAATGATTTAGTATATCTAGGGATGCAGTCTGGTAAATTTGGAGTATATAATATCAGTTCTAATATAACTACTGACTTGTCTGGAACTGATACTGGAGATTGGATAGGGACTAACGGTATAACTGCAATGGCTTTTGATTTAACCAATAATTTAATATATTTAGGTTCTACAAAAATTTTTGGTTATTACAATTTATCTTCTAATACTTCTATTAGTTTATCAGCTACAGATACTGGAAATTGGATTGGAAGCTCTACTATACAAGGGTTAGCCTATGATTCAAATAAAAAATTAATATTATTGGGTGGAACATCAGGAATTTTAGGTTCTTATGATATTTCAACAAACATTACAACAGATTTGCGTACAGCAGATGTTAATAATTGGATAGGAACTTCAACTATCAACGCTTTAGCCTTCGACTCCAACGCCAACGTCACCTATCTCGCAGGAACAAACGGTGTCTTCGGCTACATCAATAGTTCTTTAGTCAACGAACCGCCCATCGCCAATGTCACAGTCATCACCCCCAACGTAATCAATGGGACTGATTTGATATATCTCAATGGGACATGCTCAAGCGTTGACACAAATGTAACATCTTGTGGATTCAAGAGGAGGTCAGGAGCAGCCAACCCAGATTTAGCAGGAACCTTAAGCCCTGCTGTGGGCATCAATTTCTCATGCACAGCAAACACAACCCTCCTGAAGGGGCTTGCCAACTATTCCCTCTGGTGCTATGACGGTGCATACAACGTCACCTCATCGAACTTCAGCATGGTCACAAGAGCGGATGCGGTTGTTGGAACTTCAGAACAGATTACATCAATAAATTTCACAGCCAACGGAACCAGCCCATTGGTATGGATGAGACGCCTCATAACCATTGACAACACAGGGACAGGAGCCCAAGCATGGAACTATCCCAATTATACCAACACCCTCCCCACAGGCACTTCAGCATGGAAGACATGCGCGGGCAACACCACAACCACAACCTGCACAGCAATAAACTCAAGCACAGGTACAAGCGCAATCTTCCGCCTCAATGCATCAGCAGGACTTACAAATTATACAACTCTCTTCTATAATTACACAGCAGGGACAATAAACTTCAGCAGGACCGGCTGGATATTTGACACAGCCAACGAAAGCAATCAGACATTCAATGCAACAATGACAATAACAGAAGCTGTCAATGAAGACGTCAATTTCAGCTATAATCTCACAGCATCAATCCCAGGATACACTTCAGCGATAAACATCAGCCAGACGAACATAACTGCGAATGGTCTCACTTCAATCCTGGCAAGGGCGTGGGGAGATTGGTTCCCAAACCCGACAGAAAGCTTATACTCACAGGACCTGAGCGGAACACACACAGGGGCAAGGAGCGATTTCAATGGCAGCTATAATTGGTCATCTCTTGCCACGTTGCCTGCAACAGTCAATCTTAGCTATGCTCTCCCGGCAACCCCGACATTAGGCGGGACATGCAGCGGCTCTGCATGGATCACAGCGACTACAGGAACAATACTCAATTTCACCAATGCGAGCGCATACCGATTGAATACGTCTGCATACGCTGACTGCATCAACAATGCTGATTTTTCAAACTTCAAGCAGAAGGGAACAGCAGCAGAAGCATGGCAAGTGATAAACAAGACAGCCCTTTGGATAAGCAACTGGACAGGTTCGCTTGTGGCTGATTGGAGCGTTGCCAATGACACTTCAACATGCTGGATAAACCAGACAATCAATGGCACGTCAATCATCGCAACAGGGGCAGGCACAACACTTGAGGCGAACATGTCAGGCGACTGCATCAACGAGAGTTCATTCGGTTCATATTACACAATCGGCACACCGACAGAGCAAAGCCAAAGCGTGCAGTCAAACAGGACATCAACAAACTTGGATACAGATTATGCATGGACAGGAGTGGCTTGGACAGCATCAGCAGAAGGCACACCCTGCTGGCTGACCGGACTTCAGCAATTGTCAGGCACGTACAATCTATCCACAACAGCCACGCAGCTTGCCAATCAAAGCGGGGACTGTATCAATGAATCAGCATTCACAAATTGGTTCCAGAACCTCTCTGCCAACAGCACATATGCGGATGTATATATAGCAAAGAACCGAACTGTGCAGAACTTGGACAGCTACCAATTCGAGAACCTCACAAACACAACATCAAATTATTCAGCGTCATGCCTTGCCGCACAGTCGCTTGAGAACAATTACACATTAGCCGCATCAGCGACTGTAACGCAGTGGGTGTCAATGAGCGGGGATTGCGTCAACGAGACAAACGCGACATTCAACAACAACATAAACACAACCTTGCAGGATTACATCAGGACAACTGACACACTGCTTTATCTATACGGGACACAGAACGTTTCAAACCTATTGCCAGGTGTCAACCTTTACAATATATTCATCAGCTGGCTTGATGACAATGTTGACATCGGGTTCGCACAGAACCGAAGCGCATTCGCAATCGACATCCTGCAGAACGGAGTCAACACCACAAGCCCTCAGTTCAGGGTCAACATAAGCGTCAACGATACGCAGCTCGCATCAAACTTCTCATGGACAGGGAAGAAATACGCCAAGAAGATCCAGATAAGCGATGACCCATACAACAGGACAGCAACAGTCAATTTTGCATATCCGAATGAATGGATAAGCACAACGCTCTACAGATGCACAAGCGGGACGTGCAACGAAAGTGCCTCAGGCGATTGGACTTCTGTCTATACAACTTACGCCAGCGGTGAGACAAGAAGAAGCGGGGATACATTGAGCAATCTTACATACCTTCTGAGCTATGATGCATTATACATCACGCTCATCTATCCATTCCAGAACAACATCCAGCTGTCTGGGACTGTCAATTTCCAATATAATGTCTCTACGATAACATCCGCCCAGTGCAATCTCACTGTCAACAGCATTGTCAGGTCTGCAGCATCTGTCTCATCCAATACAACTGTGACAAGCACAGTGAATTTTGAGAACGGAAATTATACTTGGAACGTCACATGCAACAATGAGACAAGCGAGACAAGGAAATTCAAGGTCATTGAAGTCGGGATACCTGATGCCATAACCCTCAATATCACGAATGCGACAGAGGCAATCCAGGAAGAGAACCAAATGATATTCTATGACAGCGATGGGATACTTAACATCCTTTATTTCACGAACACATCCGGGACATACCAGCTGAACGTCTATAAGGCGAATGCAGCCGAGACGAACATGAGCAAGAATTACACTTCAGCGATGAACGTCACAAAGCCGTTCTGGATTGCATTCAAAGATTATAACACAACACTGCTCACATTTGACAATTCAAGCAATCTCTCTTACTTCATGGATTATAACGGGGCTCTTGTCATCAATTCCACAGGGAGCATCTACAACGTCACATCAAACTCTTATTACAATCCGTACCAATACATGAACACAAAGGTATTCCCCTCATTGAATATCTCTGTCTTGGAGAGCTACTGGCTGTTCCTTCTGCCATTGCAGAATGAGACAAAGCTGATGAGAAAGAACATCAATTCTCAAATATTGATTGATACTGGAGAATCGACAAACCTATCAGCGGGATGGCAGACAATGCCTAAGCTCAGCAGCCTGAAGGAATGGTATTATGTCCTTCCGACCCCATATGACGAGAACAATTCTGTTTATACATTATACACATACAATGGGCTGGTATCTTCGTCACTCGGGAATATAACCGGTGTTTATCCCAACTCAGTCATAAACGCATCAAGCGTCTATTTTGATGAATACGACGACATGATGTACATAATAATCGGGGGATTGAACAGCACAATATTCATCTATCAATACCCGACAGGGAAGACAGCAACGATAAACGTCAATCTGAGGAATCCAAGCGAGATGCTTTTCATCGACAGCGATACATTCATCCTGCCATTCAATTCATCTGTCCAAGGTTGCTACTTTGGGGGGACAGCAGCACAATGCTCATTGGTGACAAACAGCGATTATGGGCTTCAGCTCTTGAGCGGAAGGGGGTACATGGCAACCTCAAAGAGAGAAAGCATCAATGACACAGTCGCCACAGGGCTCATCCTTCCTGTAGAAGGGACAAAGCTGGCGTATGGGAAGAAAGCATATGATGTCAAATTTGACTGCTATGACGAAAAGGATGAGTTCAGGAAGAACTTCACTGTCAGGATATTCACAAACACAAGCAGCACAGTCCTAAGGAATAATCTTATGGGTTATGTCATCCCATCCTCTTCATTGGGATCAGGGGACAGAAAAGTGAACTCACTATGCTCAAACGGAACCAATCGTCTTTACATTCTTGGAGTGCAGGGAAATTTCCTGCAGGACATGTTCTCCCTCAATACTTGGCAAGGGGCATTTTATATTTATACCGTAAAGAACCAATACAACCAGCCGATAGGGGATGTAACGATAACAGCATACAGGTTCATCGATTTCAAGCAGGCATGGACAACTGTCGAGCAGACCATAACAAACCCGGATGGAGTCGGGACATTGTTCTTGGAACCGCAGAACCAGTATCGTATTGTAGTTGAAAAGGATGGATTTGTGACATCTAATTTTGATTTTATCCCTACACAAGTCACATCGATTGCTTTGACGTTATTCTCTGAAGGGGCAGGAGTGAATATAACCACATCATTCGAGAACATATTCAAGGACGTCTCATGGCAATTGCTGCCTAACAATCAGTCGCATTTCGCAGGAAGTTTCAATATTACTTACCAGATAACAAGCAGCGAGGCAAAGCTCCAATATTGGGGCATGAGCATAAACAAGGAATGGAACGGAACGAATACGCTTGTGTATTCAAACAATCAATCCTCATCCCCGCCTGGAGGGGCGATACAATATGAAGCCACAGCAATGGGTAAATACCATATAAGAATATGGTTCAAGCATCAAGATTATCCTGAATATCGCTCAACAACATTGTCAGCTGGGGATTATTCCCTGGGGAATGTCAGCAGTTTGACATTGGCAAGCGGGAATATCCAGAATATTTTGAGTGGATGGGGATATTATTTCCTTGCTCTTGTACTAGCCATGATGGCTGCCCTGTTCACCTCGCAGTATACAGTCGATGGTGCAGGGGTGGTAGGGCTTATAATATTATGGGGGTTCACTATATTCAATCCGATGGCATGTGTTGTCGGATTGATTTCAGGGGTGTGCTTGACTCCTATGCTGATGACATTATTGACAACTGCCTTTGTGGGTGCAGCTCTGTATCTGAAGAATCCGGTGTGATAAAATATGAAATTTAGCTCTTATGTAATGTTTTTGTTCTGCATCACTATCTTATTTTATCTGTTGGGCTATTCTTCAATATCAGGATACAAGGGAACTCTCCAGCAGAACTTCGAGACCCAGAATGAGAACTTGAATCCGATTGATACATTGGTCACAAGGGTGTTCGGGAGCATACCGATTGCTGGGTTTATTGGAATCATCTCAATTATCGGGATAAGCTTGATAATAGGATACGGAGCGATATACGTCCTGCCTGCAATCATGTTATTGCTGTTCTTGAATTATTTTGTGTTCCCACTATCGTATATATTCGATGCAACTCTTGACCCTATGCTCAAGTATGTCTTTTTCGGGTTCTTCAATCTTATAACTGTATTAGCTGTTTTGACATTCATACGAGGGGACGCCTAATGGGAGCCACAATCGAGACATTCATATCGGACAACGTAGCCGGCATAGCTGGGAATGACATGTACATAGGGCTCCTGATTATAGCGATGTTCTTCGGCATCTCGCTTGTATCCGGCTCACGCCTTGATGCCAAGCTGATGATACTTGTCCCTGCTGTTCTCTTGGCTTCTGCATTCCTCCCGATATTAAAATTCTTATTTGTTGTAATCGGTGGCGGTATCCTCTGGATGGCTATGACACGCCTGCTCAATCGGTGAGGTGCTCCATTGACAAAGATGCCTTATCTGTACAAGAAGCTGATGGATGTGCTCAATTCCCAGAACATGATGGAAGGGGACACTGTCAAGTCGAAGAGCATGAAGACAAACATCTATCGGCGTTTCAGGATAAACAAGGGGGACATGAAGTACATCTTCAATGACCTCATAAATTTTGGCATAGTGACAAGGAAAAAGCAGAGCTTGGTCTCTTTCAATGGCTCGAAGAAGAAGAAATAACTGCGTCGTAATGCTTATATACCCCAGGATTATAACGCTTATTGTAAAGTTTAAAGCGCCTGCAGAGATTCAACATGAAGCGGGTGCGTACCGAAACGGTGAAATATATGCAAAATCTTTTAGAAACAAAGAAAGAATACGGATGCAATCTCGCCCAGGCAATGGGAGGCGGAATAGTCGGTATGATGGTTGGTCTTTTAATAGCCATTATAGTCGATGTAGCAGTAGTCATCCCTGTAACCAATGACGTGATATCAACAGCAAACTTGAGTGGTACAACCAAGACAATCGTCGAGATTATACCTGTGCTAGTTGCAGTGTTGCCAATCATAATCGTAGCAGCATTCCTGAGATAGATTAGGGACTGAAACGAATCGATTGAAAACGTTCAAGGGGGGATTGATTTCCCCCTTTTTCTATTTATGCGATGATGTTATGGCGATAACTTTGAAAGTCAACAAGAAAATGAGCTTCAGCCAATTGAAAAGGAATATCCTGAGATTGGAGAAGCAGACAGGTCAGACTGTCAATACGGTTATTTTGAAAAGGAAGGAAGGTTGGTAAAATGGGATATAAAGTATATATAAAGGATGTTGCTACAAAAGGAAGATTTGTTCAATGGGATACTAAAGAATATGAAAGCAAAGCTCAAGCAGAAAAGGTAGCCGCAGCAGCTAAAGCCAAATTTTATACTGGAAAGAAACAAAAAACATTTGGCAAGGGACAATTTGATATAAGAAGCACAGGCGCACCGCGACAGCAAGCATTTGGCTTCGGTTCAGCATTAGGTGGAGCAGGATTAGGATTCGGTTCAGCATTTGCAAAAGGGAAAAAGACAAGATGGTTTTAAAAAGTTTAAAATATAAAAAGGTGAAATTATGTATTGGAAATACACGACAAGAAAAATAGACGGAAAGAAAAGAAGAGTGAAAGTCAGAGGCACACAAGTAAGAGTAGTCGGACATAAGAACTACACTGATAAGACCGCAAGAGCAAGAGGAAGAACTCGCAGAGCGGGATATTATAGTGCAACCGACAAATCAAAAGTAAGCTCTCATCCATTAGGTCCATTATTTGGAAGAGGATACTAAATGCCAAAGCTTGTGATCAAAGGGACAAAGGGATACATCGACAGGATGTTTAAGCACCTAAGGGCTGAACATCCAAGCACGAAGCGTCGTATGACAAAACGAAAGAGATGAGACAATGCCAAAACGATTCATAAGTTGTGTGCGGAAGGTGTCTGCACAGATGAAAAAGAAAGGGTAAATAAAAAACTAACGGAAGAGATTGAAGATATAGAATACAAGTTAAGATGCTTGGAAAATCTAAAGGAAAAAATAGATGAGGGGATAAAATGAATGAATATATTTTTATTGAAGGAGACAGAATAACGGGATGTCACACAAATATAAAAATGATTAGAAAATGGAAAAAAGAAATAGAAAAGAAAAAGAAAATTAATTGTACAATTGCAAGGGTGATGGGACGTCTCATAATATAGGATTGTTGAAACCGAAAACTAAAAAGAAGAAGAGGAGATGATTAAAAATGGTATCTTATGAAAAATTTCAAAAAGAGTATGCAAAAGCATATCCTTTGCAAGTAGCATATAGTAAAGCTTATGCAACTGAAGCAGAAAAATTTATTAAAAAATTAGGAAGAAAACCGTCATTAAGGGAGGCACAAATTATTAGTCATAAAATTAGTGACAAAATATGGAAACGTTTGTAGACAGAAAGGTTAAAGGTAATAAGATGCAAAAATGTTTATGTAAGTCATGTAGGAGTTCATGCCTTTGTACTATGTGCCAAAAGAGAGCCAGATGCAGAAAGGGGATTTTAACCTGCAATAAGAAAAAGTTATTTGTGGGAAGACCAAAAGGGCTATTGGCGGGATTGGGATGATGGCAAAGAAACTGATGCAATGCAAAAGATATTGGGGAATGCCATCGTTAATCAAAGAGCACAAGGTCTATGGCAACAAGCTCAAGAGGATGACGTCAGCCAAGAGACCATCCGCAAAAGGGCTCAAGCGCCTGTGGGGCAGGGATGGATTGAGATGGGATGGCAAGCGCACTGAATATTATGAGGATGCATTAGGGGCGTTCGCCTAAGCCAAAACAAAACATTTAAAAATCGTTCTTATCAAGTGTTAATTATGCTATTGGAGATAATCGGGTTCTGGGGGCTGATGGAACTCATCATGTTCGCTTTCGCCGAGTTTTTCAAGAGAAAGGAAATAGCGCTCATCGCCTCATTGCTTCTCATTGTATTGGGGCTTCTTATTCTTGTCGATGGTATTCAGATCCAGACAGGGACTGTCACGACTGAAATGATAGGGATGTTATGATGAAATCTAAATCCTGTTTTTTATTGCTGTTATTGCTTCTTTCAATCACATCGGTATTCGCAGAATCGAGCGTGTGGAATTTCACGACGCCATCTGATTATTCCTACAACACTTCTTTGGTGAATGTCACAGGGGGCGTAGGGAAACTTGTCGGGACATCAATCGCCCCTGTCGGATGGTGGCACATGAATGAAGCATCTGGGTCAACTGTTAATGACAGTTCGGGATATGGGAATAATGGGACTGCAACCAATACAGTTGTAGTATCAGGAAAATTAGGGAATGGCAGATATTTTGACGGTGCTGGAGATTATATAAATTTCGGGACTTCCTCAAGCCTGTCATTAGTCAATGCCACATTGGAAGTATGGGTCAATATTTCTACAATGATTACTGCTCGTATCCTTTCTAAATATGGAAGTGCAGCTGACAACAGGAATTATCAGATGTTTACATATTCAGATGGTAGATTATATTGTGCAATGACTGATTCTACAGGAACTGACCAAGCTATAACCCAAACAGTAGCAGGAACATTAGTTGCTGGCAATTGGTATCACATAGTCTATACTTATGACGGAGCGTATGGAAGACTTTATATCAATGGGGTTTTGAATAAAACAAGTACAGCTTGGTCTGGAACAGTTGGAACAGGAGCAACCCAGCCATTTTATTTGGGGACACATACTACTGCGAGCTCTGCCGTATTCAATGGGACAATGGACGAAGCCGCTGTTTATAATGTCGCCCTCAACGCCACCGAGATAGCAACAAGATATAATTCAGGGATAGGGACAGAAAACCCATTCCCGACGTCATACCCAATATCAAACCCGGCAATCACCCCAAGGGTCCCTATAAACATCACGACCGAAACACTTTATGTCTGGAAGAACTTCACAGAAAATTCAACCAAGCCAGCAAACACAGACTTGAAATACATCCTCTCGAATGACAACAGCACCTGGAAATGGTGGAATGGCACTGCATGGGCTGCTTCAAACCAATCTTACAATCAATCAAGCAACGCATCTGATGTGAATGCAAACATCGGGACATTCCCAATAACAAACAATTATTTGAATTGGAAATCATTGCTGAACAGCAATGGTTCGGTCACCCCAGAGCTTGACAATCTGAATATATCTTATTATTACAACATCAGGGTTTACAGCGAGAGCTACAGCTCAAGCATCCAGGTATTCACAAAGAACACTTTCACTTGGACTTCAAACGAGCCAAGCAACACCACACTCAGGGTATGGAACACATCCCTCGGCTATGATGACACCAACACAAATGCAAGCTTGGTGACGTCTCATTCGATACAGAGCGATAATCTCACACAGGTGGGGAGGTATAACTTCAATCTCTCATCGCAGGATGAGAGCGGGACAGCATCCATTGTGGGGACGTTTGACGTTGTCTCTGAATTGATAATTGTCTTCTTGAATCAGACCCCCTCGGACATTGATACGCTCAATACATATGGAACTGGGGTCAATGCCAGATATGACATCTCTTCGCCTGCTGGGATAAACGCTTCAAGCGTCTTATTCTATCACAAGACCAACGGTACAACAAAGGACGGGAACGAATATATCAATGGTTCGTTTGTGACTGGATGGGATACAGCCGGAATTAATATCACGAATGTCTCTTCGATATGGAATTTTTATATCGAAGAGAATGACATATACCCGGGCTCTTATAACATCTATGAGTTCTTCATGACCCGCACTGTTCCCTCCTTCCTGCAGCTGAATGGAACGAATGATTATGTGAAGGTTGAATTGTTGAATATGTCCAATAGTACGCCTTATAATATATTTGAGATGATGGTGATAAACAACAGTGCGGTGACAAATCCAATCTCATTGTACTACTGCAATTCTTCATATGCAACCGGCAACATAGCCGCATCCCCAAATTGTGTGCTGTTCGCAACGCAGAATGGGACAGCAGGATACAATCATTCGCATTCAAACTATTCAAAGCATCAGCTATATATTGTCCCCATAGATACAGCCACAGGGACCATAAACGGG
>Ga0315294_10009590_pt1 | contig 10632 bp, 8 predicted proteins | sample YL17G13_40_MG_FD_203626 | JGI IMG/M metagenome (GOLD analysis project Ga0315294, IMG submission 203626) | Sediment microbial communities from Yellowstone Lake, YNP, Wyoming, USA - YL17G13_40 | ecosystem: Environmental > Aquatic > Freshwater > Lake > Sediment | place: USA: Wyoming | collected... | reverse complement strand
CCGCACCCTGGTGGAGCGGGCAAACGACGGCATCCTCATCCTCCAGGACGGGGTTGTCCAGTACACCAACCCCCGGCTGGGTCTCTCCAGTGGCTACGCCACGGGAGAGATTCAGGGGAAGCGCTTCACCCAATTCATCCATCCCACAGAGGTTCCTAACGTCATCGACCGTTACCGCCGGCGTTTGGCCGGGGAGGATGTCCCGGCGATTTACGAGACGATCCTTTTGCGGAAGGACGGCAGCAAGCTTCCGGCCGAGATCAACGCCGGGGTCATCTCCTTTCGGGGAAAACCTGCGGACCTGGTGATCGTCCGCGACCTCACCGAACGCAAGCGGGCCGAGTCGGCCCTGCAAAAAAAGGAGCGTTTCCTGGACAGTGTCTACGCGAGCATCCAGGACGGCATCAGCGTCCTGGACCGCGAGCTCCGCATCCTGAGCGTCAACCCAGCCATGGAGAAATGGTACCCTCACGCCATGCCCCTGACGGGAAAGAAGTGCTATGAGGCTTACCACGGGCTCCAGGAGCCCTGCGAGTTCTGCCCCACCCGATTGACCCTGGAGACCGGGAGGTCCGCCTACGAGGTGGTCCCCCGCCGGGGGAAAGAAGGCGAGGTGGTCGGCTGGGTTGACCTCTACAGCTTTCCCCGTGTGAACCCGGAAACCAAAGAGCTCGAAGGCGTGATCGAATACGTCCGCGACATCACCGAGCGCAAATGGGCCGAGGAGAAAGTTCTGGAATCCGAGCTCCAGCACCGCACCACCCTGGACTCGATGGGCGACGCGATCCACGTCGTGGACCGGGACCTCCGGCTGGTCCTGCTCAACGAACGGTTCAAGCAGTGGTGCCGGGATCTGGGCCTGGAGACCGAGGTCATCGGCCGGACGGTCTTCGAGGCCTTCCCCTTTCTCCCGGAGACGGTCCGCGAGGAATACGAACAGGTCTTCCGAACCGGAGAGACCCTCGTCACCGAGGAGGCCTCACGGGTGGGAGAACGGGAGATCATCACCGAGACCCGGAAGATCCCGATCCTTCAGGTCGGCGAGGTCGCCCAGGTGGTCACCGTGGTCCATGACATCACCAAGCGGAAACGGGCCGAGGAGGCCCTGCAGGAGAGCCAGGAGCGGCTTGCCCGCATCGTCGAGACCGCCCCGGCCGGGATCACCATCGTCGATCGGAAAGGCCGGATCACATTCGCCAATGCCGCAGCCGAGCGAATTCTGGGGCTGAGCCGCAGCGACATCAGCCAGCGGGTTTACAACGATCCCACCTGGCGGATCACCACCCTGGATGGCAGGCCTTTCCCGGACGAGGACCTCCCCTTTACCCGAATCATGGAGACCGGGGAGGCGGTGTTCGCGATCGAGCACGCGATCGAGCATCCAGACGGGCGCCGGGTCTTTTTGTCGATCAACGCTGCCCCGCTCCGGGACAGCCAGGGAAAGACCTCGGGGATGGTGGCCTGTCTCGAGGACATCACGGAACGCAAACGGGCCGAGGAGGAGCTTCGGAAGAGCGTCGAGAAGTTACGCCAGGCCCTTTGGGAGACCATCCAGGCCATCGCCCTGATCATCGAGACCAAAGATCCCTACACCGCCGGACACCAGCGGCGTTCCACCCAGTTGGCCGAGGCCATTGCCCGCGAACTCGGGTTACCGGAAGAACAACGCGAAGGCATCCGCATGGCCGGGTTCATCCACGACCTTGGCAAGATCGCTGTGCCCTCGGAGATCCTGAGCAAGCCCAGCCCCTTGAACGAGATCGAGCGGGCCATCATCCAGAACCACGTCCGGGCAGGGTACGAGATTTTAAAGACCGTCGAGTTCCCCTGGCCGGTGGCCGAGATCGTGCTCCAGCATCACGAAAAGCTGGATGGCTCCGGGTATCCCAAGGGCCTAAAGGGCGACTCGATCCTGATTGAGGCCAAGATCCTGGCCGTGGCGGACGTAGTCGAGGCCATGGCCTCCTACCGTCCCTACCGCCCGGCCCTGGGCGTTGACCAGGCGCTTGAGGAGATCGTGCGTTACAAGGGGGCGCGCTTCGAACCGCGGGTCGTGGAGGCCTGCTTGAAGCTCTTTTCCGAGAAGGGGTTCTCCTTTGAGCCGAAGGAGGAAAAGGATTAGCCTTTTTCTGGCGATGTCCGGCACCCAAGGAAACGCCCCGCTCCCAAAGGAGCGGGGCTCATTGATTTTGGAGCGCCTATATAGAAGCCCTTAATTCCGAGATCAGGCGACCGACAACCTCCTCCACCACCCTCTCCACCTCCGGAGAAAAGCCCTGACCGGGTGCGAAAAGACTACCCTCGATCCCGTAGATCACCAGCCGGGGGGGGAGGCGGCCCAGGGCCCGGGCCACCTCCACGGCCTCGGCCACGCCGAAGGAGTGGGAGGAACGATGCTCTAACCCTTTTGGGAGCGGCCCTGCCTGGGCCTCGAATCGGTGAATCGTGCCGGGCACGGCTCCGGAGGAGACCGCGTCCACGAGCAGGACGGAGGGGACGCCCTTCCAGGCCTCCACGAGCGAGGTTCCTTCGCCGTTCATCTCCATCACCCGGACCCCCGGCAGCCTCTGCGCCGCCAGCTTCCGAGCCGCCACGATCCCGGCTCCGTCGTCCCCGCGGTAGGCGTTGCCCACTCCGATGACCAGGGTCTCAGACACGTTCGATGGAGAGCCTCAGAAAATGCGTGGCGCAGGAGATGCAGGGATCGTAGTTGCGGATGGCCTGCTCGCACTGCCAGGCCAGCTCGGTTTGGGGGAGACGGATGTTCTTGGTGACGAACTCCCGCAGGTCGCTCTCGATCGTTTTCTGGTTCTGGGAGGTGGGCGGGACGATCTTGGCGTCCTGGATGGCTCCCGAATCGTCCAGGCGGTAGCGGTGGTAGAGGATCCCCCGCGGCGCTTCTGTCGTGGCCGTGCCTGTTCCGGCTTTGACCGCGATATCCACGGCAGGCGTCTCCGGCGGCTCGTAGGCCTCGATGATCCGCAGGGCTTCGTCGCAGGCGTACAGGGTCTCCACGGCCCGGGCGATGATGCTCTTGAACGGGTTGCGGCACCCGGGCTTGAATTTGGCCTCCCGGGCAGCCTCCTGGGCAACCTGGGAGAGCTTATCGTGGTTGAGGTTGAACCGCGCCAGGGGTCCCACGAAATAGGCTCCCCGGTTGCGCAGCACCGAGTGCAGCGCGTTGGAACGCTGGACGTGCTCCTCGAAGAAGAAGCTCTCGTAGTCCTTGACCGCGATGTCCAGGCCTTTGCTCGAGACCAGCCGCCCCTCGTTCATGGGATATTCCCCGGGATGGCGCAGGGCCACGAACTCGTAGTCCTGCTCGAACTCCGGGAAGGGCAGTTTGGCGGTCCAGCGCACCGTGGCCCGGGCCGCGTCCCGGGCCCATTTCAGCTTCTCAGCCAACGGCGCCAGGTCCTTCTTGCCCGGGACCTTGTAAAAGCCGCCGACCCGGACGTTCACGGGATGGATTTCCCGCCCGCCCAGGAGGGCCACGATCTCGTTCCCGGCCTTCTTGAGCCGGAGCGCCTGCTCCACTTCCTTGGGATGCTCCTTGGCCATCTGGATCACGTCGTCCTTGCCCAGGAAGTCCGGGGCATGGAGCATGTAGATGTGCAGGACGTGGCTCTCGATCCACTCCCCGCAGTAAAGCAGCCTGCGCAGGGCCCGGAGCGTTCCATCGACCTTGACTCTCAGGGCCTCCTCCATGGCGTGCACCGCGCTCATCTGGTAGGCCACCGGGCAGATCCCGCAGATCCGGGCCGTGATGTCCGGAGCCTCAGCGTAGCTCCGGCCCCGCAGGAAGGCCTCAAAGAACCTCGGGGGCTCGAAGATGCGGAACTCCACGTCCTGGACCTCGTCGCCCTTCATCTTGATCGTGAGAGCGCCCTCGCCCTCTACCCGGGCCAGCATGTCCACCTTGATGGTCTTAACTTTCATGGGACTCGCTCTCCTTCCGGAAGGCGTCGGCGTTGGCGTTGAAGCTGCGGTAGGCCCGGAGGAGGTCCGTTTCCCCCACCCCGAGTTTGCTCCACCAGGCGGAGAGCGATTCCGTGTTGGGGGTCTCCTGGGGCCCGAAGCATCCGTAGCACCCCCGGTCGTAGGCCGGGCAGATCGCCCCGCACCCGGCGTGCGTGACCGGCCCCAGGCAGGGTGTGCCGTGGGCCACCATCACGCAGACCGATCCCCGGCGCTTGCATTCCAGGCACACGCTCTCCGCCGGGGTGTTGGGCTGGCGTCCGAAGAGCAGGGCGCTCAGGACCTCCACCAGCTGGTGCTTGTTGATCGGGCAGCCCCGCAGCTCGTAGTCCACCCGGATGTGGTCCGCGATCGGCGTGGACTTGTTCAAAGTCTCGATGTACTCCGGCGTGGCGTAGACCAGGGAGGTGAACTCCTTCACGTCCTTGAAGTTCCTCAGGGCCTGGATGCCCCCGGAGGTGGCGCAGGCCCCGATGGACACCAGGGTTTTGGAGGCCCGCCGGATGTGGTGGATCCGCTCCGCGTCGTGGGGGGTCGTGATCGAGCCCTCCACGAGGGTGAGGTCGTAGGGCCCCTTGGCCACGGCGCTCGTGGCCTCGGCGAAGTTGGCGATCTCCACGGCCCCGGCCACGGCCAGGAGCTCGTCCTCGCAGTCCAGAAGGGAGAGCTGGCAGCCGTCGCAGGAGGCGAATTTGAAGACCGCTAATTTGGGTTTGCGATGTCGGGGATTCATCCTACAGCTCCCTCTTCCCGAACAGGCCCTTGACCCGGTCGAAGCGGTACACCGGACCCTCCTTGCACACGAAGGTCGGGCCGATCTGGCAGTGCCCGCAGAGCCCGATCCCGCATTTCATGTTCCGCTCCATGGAGAGGTAGGTTTTCTCCGGCGGCGTGCCCCGTTTCTGAAGCTCCAGGATCGCGAAGCGCATCATCACCTCCGGGCCACAGACCAGGGCCACGGTGTGGAAGGGGTCGTAGGAGGCCCGGGGGAAGAGGGTCGTGACCACCCCCACGTTTCCCCGCCAGGCTCCCAGGCCCCGGTCCACGGTCACCAGGACCTCCAGGTCCAGGCGAGAGCGCCACTGCTCCAGCTCCCGCACGTAGAGCAGGTCGTCCGGGGTGCGGGCCCCGTAAAGAAGCACGATCTTGCCGTATTTATCGCGCTCGGCCAGAGCCTGAACCATCGCCGGACGCAACGGGGCGAGCCCGATCCCCCCGGCCATGATCACAAGATCATTTCCTTGGGCCTCCTTCACGGGCCAGGACGTCCCGAACGGCCCGCGCACACCCACCAGCTCGCCGCGCTTCAGGCGCTCCAGGGCCCGGGTCACGGTGCCCACGGCACGGACGGTGTGGACCAGGACCCCGGGCTCGGCCGGGTCCCCGCTGATTGAGATGGGGGCCTCCCCGAACCCGTAGACGTAGAGCATATTGAACTGCCCGGGCGCGAAGCGGAACTCCTTCGGCCCCTCAGCCGGCTCCAGCTCCAGGGTGAAGGTGTCATGGGTCTCCGGCTGGTTCTTGAGGACCTTGAACGGCCTGGGGTGCATCGGCTCCCCGGCTCGGACCGGAGAAACCGGCTTCTCTTTAACTGCGGTGGTTGCCATAGACGTCCAGAAGCTGTAGGGTCAGGGCTTCGATCCTCTGGGTCACGACGAAGGCGAAGCGCTTCATCAATTCGTAGCCCAGCTCGTGGCACTCCTCGCATTTCGTCCGCAGGCACCGTCCGTTCAGGGCGATGGCCCGGGTCTCCTCCACGGCCCGGGCGTCGAAGTGCCACTGGTAGGGCGGCACCAGCCAGGACCAGCCCAGAATGTTCCCGTCGTGCAGGGTCTGCAGGGTGATCGGGCCGCGCCCCGGGGCGTAGATCTCCAGGGCCACCTGGCCCTTGCGGATGAGGTAGAATTCCTGGGCGTCTCCCTCCTCCCGGAAGATGAACTCCCCGGCCTTGAACACCACGTTGGAGGCGCAGCCCACGATCACCTGGAGGATCTTGGGGTCCAGGTTCTTGAAAAAGGGATGTTCGGCCAGGATCGGCTCAAGGGTTTGCACGGCTTCTCTCCTTTCCGGATGGCGCGGCCTGGGAGACCGGGGTCTCCCGGATCGCGCGAGCTTCCTCGGTGATGTCAATGCCCACCGGGCACCAGGTGATGCACCGCCCGCACCCCACGCAGCCCGAGGTGCCGAACTGGTCGTGCCAGGTGGCCAGCTTGTGGGTCATCCACTGCCGGTAGCGGGCCCGGCCCGAGGGCCGCACGCTCCCCCCGTGGATGAAGGAAAAGTCCAGGGTGAAGCAGGAGTCCCACCTCCGCCAGCGCTCGGCCTGCTCGCCGGTCAGGTCGGTCACGTCCTCCACCGTGGTGCAGAAGCAGGTCGGGCAGACCAGCGTGCAGTTCCCGCAGGTCAGGCAGCGCCTGGCGGCTTCGTCCCATCTCTTATGCTCCAGGTTGGCCATCAAGAGGTCATGGACCCCTGCGGCCTCCAGGGTGCGTCCCATGTTTCCCGCGGCCTGGGCCACGAGGCCCTCGGCGGTTTGCCTCTCCTTCTCCCCGGCTTCTTGGTGCGGGACGTCTGTCAGGATTTCCTCGCCCAGCTCGGTTCCGGCTTGGGCCACGAAATAGTGCTTGCCTTCCTCCAGGACTTCGGTCAGGACGAGGTCGTAGCCCGAGGTGACCTTGGGGCCCGTGCCCATCGAGGTGCAGAAGCAGGTCCCCCCGGCCCGGGTGCAGTTCACGGCGATGAGCGCGACCTTCTCCCTCCGGGCTTTGTACACGGGGTCCGTGTAGGTCCCTTGGAGAAGAACCTGGTCCTGGACCGCGATCGCGGCCAGTTCGCAGGCCCGCACTCCGATGAAGGCTCGCTTTGGAATCTCGCGGTCTTCGCCCCGGGGCTCAAAGCAGTCCCCCTTGCGCTTGGCCTGACAGAGCCTGGCTTTCGGGGGGTGGAGGAACTGCTTCCAGGAGTGCGGCCCGACCACGTACCCGAACAAGGTCTCGTCCCGGCGCTTCTCCAAACGGTAGGTGCCCCCATCCTGCCGGTCCGTCCAGCCCACAGGCAGGTCCCTGGCTGATTCCAGCTCCGCATAAACGATGGCTTTGTCCCGAACCGTGGGCCCGATCACCTGGTAGCCCTTCCGGGCCAGAATCTCCACCAGGGTTTGGAGGCCTTCGGCCTCGAACACGGCTTGGGGGTGTCCTTTTTGATCCGCTCCGCTCATCTTCGGTCTTCGGTGTGAATGGTTATCATCAATAGAGTCTTCCTCTGCTTGTGAAACAGTTCATTGATAATTATAGCACAAAATGCTTTCCCAGTGCTTCCATAAAATGTGCCGAGTGCAGTTTTGCTGTAATGAATTGAAGCCCCACCTGGGGCTCGTCATGCTGAACTTGTTTCAGCATCTCTCTGTCTCGTCATCCTGAACTCGTTTCAGGATCCAGCATCTTTAGAGGGTGTCATTCCAGCGTAGGCTGGAATCCAGCGTCTTTTTGGTTAGGTTTTTTCTAACCCCTAACCCCTAATACCTAATTCCTGTCCTTTCCAGCGTAGCGTAGCGATCCAGCACCCTTCGGGCTCTTGACTTCCCTCCTCCCTTTGAGCTATAATCCAGGCATCGAAAGAGGCGGTTTTTGAGGTTCACGGGGCCTCGTCCCCGTTCACGCCGAGGCCCCGGTGGTCTCGGCGATTGCATTGGGAGGGTGTGTTGAGTCGCAAGGCGGTTCTGAAGTTCGATGAGATTGGTTACTGGTCCCAGGTCAAGCTGGATATCATCAAGGATTATGCTTCCCGGGGAAAAGGGACGCGTTAATGGCTGTCAATTCCTCCATCGAATGGACCGAATCCACCTGGAACCCTCTGACCGGGTGCTCCAAGGTGAGCGCGGGGTGTCGGAACTGCTATGCGGAGCGGATGGCTTTGCGTCTGCGGGCTATGGGCCAGGCGAACTATGCGAACGGGTTCAGGCTGACGGTTCACGAGCGGGTCCTGGACCAGCCGCTCTCCTGGCGCAAGCCCCAGATGGTCTTCGTGAACTCGATGAGCGACCTCTTCCATCCGGAGGTTCCCCTGGACTTCATCCTGCGGGCCTTTGAGGTGATGAACCGTGCCTCCTGGCATACCTTCCAGGTCTTGACCAAACGGTCTGAGCGTCTTTTGGAGCTGAGTCCGTTGCTTCCCTGGTCCCCGAACATCTGGATGGGGGTGAGCGTGGAGAATACGAGGTTTGCCTGTCGGATTGACCATCTTCGCAAGACCGGTGCGGAGGTTAAGTTTCTCTCCCTGGAGCCTCTTTTGGGTCCGCTCTATAACTTGAATTTAAATGGTATTGATTGGGTGATTGTGGGCGGGGAGTCCGGCCCCGGGGCCAGGCCGATGGATCCTTTTTGGGTAAAGGATATTCAGGGGCAGTGTCAGAGGGCCGGGGTGCCGTTTTTCTTCAAGCAGTGGGGCGGGGTGAATAAGAAGAAGGCGGGCAGGGTGCTGGAGGGGAGGACGTGGGACGAGATGCCGGTTGCTGTGGCTCTGGCGTTTGGGTCGTAGGGGTAGGGGCGCACGGTGTGCGCCCCTTTATTTGTTGCCTACGGCTTGCTCTGAAATCTCTTACCTGACCAGCGTCCCCTTCTTCGCGACCTGCTTCTCTCCCACGGTCAGTTGGAAGAAATACGTCCCGCTCGGCGCTTCCCTCAATCTTTCGTCCTTCCCGTTCCACTTCACCCGGTAGACCCCGGCTGGCGTGGGACCGTGGACTAAGGTGCGGACCCGTTCGCCCATGAGGTTGTAGACCGTGAGGTTCACCATCTCCTGTTTCGGGATGCCGTAGACGAGTTCCATCTCTCTTCTGGCCGGGTTGGGCCTGGGGTTTAGGGTAAGCTCCGGCTCACTGGGCGGGGCTTTCTCTTTCTCCTGTTCCACGCCCAAGAGAGAAGGCAGGCGGTGGTACATGAGGTAGGAACGAGTGCCCGAACTATCGGAGACCCCGCGTACCCAGGTCAGGTCCACTCCATTGGCCGTTACGGGGTAACCGAGCATGGGATACATATTCATTACGGTTAGGCGTCCGTTCTGAAGCGTGTCGCGCGTAACCGCAAAGGGCTCCTTCCAAAATGGGGCGAATTCCTGCATCCGCATCCAGATGTTCCGCCCCACCATCAGGCCGGACGGAGTGTACTGCTCTAACATCCAGGCAGCGTAAAGGTGCCCCTGGCTGTCCGCAGTGATAAGGGGCTGATTGGGAAACCAATTGTAATGGTCCGGCATGAGCTTGAAGGGAAGCGACCAGCCATTGCTCAGGTGATAACGATAGTAAATGGAGGCCCACGGGGCATGGGCTACCAATAGACAGCCCACGCCCAGGGCCGTATGGGGGAGTGTATCGCCGGGGATTATAGTGAGACTCGGGGGTGAGCTGCTGAGCGTATCTAACACCACGCAAACGCTTTCGCTCTCTCCCCACTGTCCGTCTGCGAAACGTTTGCGGTACCAAGCGTAACTGTGTTTGGGATCCGGAAGCCAGATAAAACCAAGGTGAATATTCCCTCTCCCGTCTCCGATCAGATTGGGTCCAGCATTCTCAAAGTCGCCATATCCCACATTCTCGGGTGGCCATGCCCACTCTCCCAAGCTGTCCATGTGAGTATAATAGATCGTGTACCACCACTGGGTAACGCTCCCATCCCAGACAACATGAGGAGTAAAGGCAGGATCAATCGCTATGGAAGGTAGGAAATGGGGGAAGTTTTCAAGGGGCCAGCGCCCCGCTTCCTGGCTGAGGTTCTTCTGCGCAGTCCAGGTCTTCCCATTCCACTTGGACCAGTAGACATCAAACCCGTCTGGGATGTCACCGTAACATCTTTTCCAGGCGACATAGATAGTATCCCCGGGGTCTATGGCGATACAAGGTGAGCGAAGTCTGTCATCCGAATCGATCCGGGTTCCCGGCGTCGCAAAGTGATTCCAGGTGGCCCCGTTGTCAGTGGAGCGTGAAACCTTAATCGCATCGGTCGTAGAATAAACCACGTAGATAACGCCGTCGCTGTCTCTTGCATGTGTCCTTGCAACCCATCGGTCAGAGTTGGTGACTGTCGGGGGCAGCTCCGTGATGACCACCGGGCTGTCCGGGAAAGTGACTTGGAAGGCAAGCAAGCCGGTGGTCCCGAATACCAACACAGCAAGCGCAAAAATGGTGCGCATCTTTACTATCCTCCTGGGGTTCCGCCCTGATGTACGCTCAGGGCGGAACCCCTTGATCTTAAGGTGTCATCGCGAGGAGTCGCCCCGTTGTAGGGGGGGACGACGCGGCAATCTCGCAGTTATTTTTCGGGTTTATCTCAGGATCGTCACCTTCTGGGTCGCTGAAACGCTTCCAGACACAAGCCTTACGAGGTAAATTCCGTTCGGAACTTTATGTCCAAAGGCGTTCTTCCCGTCCCAGGTTGGGCTGTGCGTTCCGGCGTTCCTCTGCCCGGAATCCACGTCTCGGACGAGTTGTCCTGCCGTGTTGTAGACCTTCAGAGTAGCCTCGCTTGCCTTGGGCAGCCAGTACCCAAGATAAACCTCTCCGGTCGAGGGATTCGGCCTGGGCGGTGCTAAGTAAGGTTGAATCCCGCTCCGAGCGGCCAATCCCGCGCTCTGCGGTCCGCCGCCTTGGAACCCGTCCGG
>Ga0315294_10009589_pt1 | contig 10632 bp, 4 predicted proteins | sample YL17G13_40_MG_FD_203626 | JGI IMG/M metagenome (GOLD analysis project Ga0315294, IMG submission 203626) | Sediment microbial communities from Yellowstone Lake, YNP, Wyoming, USA - YL17G13_40 | ecosystem: Environmental > Aquatic > Freshwater > Lake > Sediment | place: USA: Wyoming | collected... | reverse complement strand
GGCGGGCGTCCAGGCGCCGCTCACGCCGGTGCTCCCGGCGGGCGCGCCATTCACATAAACCGCCAAGCCTTTGCCCCGCTCAAACGAGGCCGCCACGTGCGTCCACTGGCGCAGGGGGAGGACGAAATCCTTCGGGAGGAGGACATCCTTCGTCGTACACTCGCGCCACTTGCCGCCCGCGGCCAACCCCAGGCGCAACTGTCCGCGAGGCCCGATGGCCAGGGAGTAGCCGGCCTTCGTCTTGCTGCTCTGCTCAATGAGGGGGCACCAGTTCCAGGGGTAGGCCCCCAAAGCCACCCAGGCTTCGATGGTGAAGCTGTCCGTCACGCGAGGAGCCGACGCGGCCGGGCGGACGATGTCCGCCGTGAACCCGTCAAACTTCAGCGCCTTGCCGGCGACGCCCGGCACAAGCTTGAAGTTCCCCGCAATCGGGTCGCCACGCTGCGCGCCCCGCTCGGGGGTGCGTCCATCCGACACCTCGTCGAATTTCCACCACGCTAAGGGGTCGGCGCCCAGCGCTCCCGTGGCCAAGCTGACCACGCCGAGAAAGCAAATCATCAGACGAGTCAGAATTCCAAGCCGTGTTTGCAGTGTGCATGGCCACGCAGACCCCTGTTGAACTTGCCTGAGCACCGGAGGCTGGGTTGCTCGCCAATCGTGGCGCCCCAACGATCTCCGAGCCGGGAAAGTAGCTGATGAACTCATAGAGCAATCGCTCCTCTCTGTTGAACTGATGCAAACTTCCCTTTTTGACGCCACTGCGGGGAAGAGAGTTTTGGGGCCCACCTGATTGAGCGGTTCAAGACCGTTCTGCCCGTCTCTGCCTTTGAAGAAGCGCCACGGTCCGGCTCCCCAGGCCCACGCCTTGACGATCTCGTCTCTGCGGTCAGGTTGCTTTTCTATCTATTCTCTGATCTCCTTCGGGACGTCATCAAGAGAAATAACGCTCTACATCGCTCCAGGAAGTAGTGCGGAGTAGCTTGGGATCTGTCATTGCGCAAGTGGCGTCAAGACCAGGCGGATCGGTTTCTGAGTGTTTAGCTTGAGCCACACAATCAGATTTGCGCCCTCCAATGTCTCCCGATACCCGAAGCGGAAATCCTTCCCGCGCGGGATTTCCCGGTCGTCAACGCGGAGCGAGACGCCTGTTTCCCCCCAGCCTTCGATGACGATCGCCGGGTTAAACACGGGTGTGGCTTCGCTGGCGCTGAGTTCCAGTTCAAGCGCCGCGGTCTCGCTAGCGCCTTTACGGGCCAGAAGGAAAGCCCGTTGACCGCGGTCATAACCGGCGCTCCGGAAACCGGCGCTTTTTACCGTCAATTCGGCCGGATAGTTCCAGCTTCGCGCCAGCGGCAGCAACTCATCCACGCCGCCTTCCGTCATGCCGTAGAGACCGTTCCACCATTCGCGTGTCTCGTTCTGGTGGATGGGCGGATTGGAAATCGGGAACGAGAGAAAGTGCGCGGGGTGGTCCGGGGCCTGGCTCGTGCGGCCGTCGCAGGGGAGTTGACCCACCGGCCAATGGTTGCAGCCGCCCGGACCGGACAGCTCCTTAATGTTCTGGTCGGTGGCGTATTCCATGTAGTTGCCCGATTCAAAGATGATGAAGGGATCGTTCCGCGACGTGAAATGGAGAATCTGCATGGACAGACCGTTGGGCGCGCCGGCCTTGGTTTTCGCCGGCTTCTCGACGAACGACAGTGTGACTCGCTCGCCTTTGAGATTGGCAACCGTGCAAAAGTCCTTTTCCACGACGTCACCACAGATCTGTCCGGGTTGGGTAAAGGGCAGCGATTCCTGGAACTGGCGCGGTTCTCCGAGCGAACCGCGCTGCCAGGTCACCTTGCGCACGCCCGCGGCGTCCGGGTAGATCGTGTAGTATTCGTCCACCCAGCAGGCGTAACCGGTCTTGGGGTCCACGCGCCAGAGATGGTTGCGGGAGCTCACCGGCGCGTAACGCCAATGCACCACCACGCGCGCGTCGTTGCTCTCGATGATCCGGACGTGCGAGTACAGGCATTTCGGGTCCTGCATGTGCTCGAAGCAGCCCTCCTTGTCCTCCTTGCCAACGCCCCACGCTTCCACGCTCTGGTCGGCCATCCAGAGGTCGTTTTCCGAGACCCATGCCGCCGAATAGCGTGTGCCCCGCCAAAAGACCACCCGCGCCGCGGATTCATCGAAGCGCACCAGCACGTCGGGGTCATCCCCCACGCGCCAGAGCGCGTCCCACTCGTCGTAATACTTCAACCTGCAGTAGGAGGCGCCGAAACGGCCCGGGCCCGGCGCGCCAGCCGGCATTTTGCGCAGGGGAAGATCGGGCGCCGCGGACGGCTTCACCGCGGCAAAGGCAGCCTGGACCTCCGTCGGGCTGAGCGCGCGAGGATGGATCTTGAGTTCGTCCACAATGCCATCGAGGGAGAACCAGCCGGGCAGCGTGCCGTGTTCGCGGTGGATGTTCGAAGGCTTGGCCGGCGCGGGAATCACTCCAATGCGCAGATCGGCTTTCGCGGCGGGCGTCCAGGCGCCGCTCACGTTGGTGCTCCCGGCGGGCGCGCCATTCACATAAACCGCCAAGCCCTTGCCCCGCTCAAACGAGGCCGCCACGTGCGTCCACTGGCGCAGGGGGAGGAGGAAATCCTTCGGCAGGAGGACATCCTTCGTCATGCACTCGCGCCACTTGCCGCCCGCGGCCAATCCCAGGCGGAACTGTCCGCGAGGCCCGATGGCCAGGGAGTAACCGGCGTTCGTCTCGCTGCTCTGCTCAATGAGGGGGCACCAGTTCCAGGGGTAGGCCCCCAAAGCCACCCAAGCCTCGATGGTGAAGCTGTCCGTCAAGCGAGGCGCCGACGCGGCCGGGCGGACGATCTCCGCTGTGAACCCATCGAACTTGAGCGCCTTGCCGGCGACGCCCGGCACAAGCTTGAAGTTCCCCGCAATCGGGTCGCCACGCTGCGCGCCCCGCTCGGGGGTGCGTCCATCCGACACCTCATCGAATTTCCACCACGCTAAGGGGTCGGCGCCCAGCGCCCCCGTGGCCAAGCTGACCAGACCGAGAAAGCAAATCATCAGACGAGTCAGAATTCCAAGCCGTGTTTGCAATGTGCGTGCCCAGGCAGGCCCCCGTTGAACCTGCCGGAGGCCAGGAGGCTGGTTTGCTCGCCAATCGTGGCGCCCCAACGATCTCCGAGCCGGGAAAGTAGTTGATGAATTCATAAAGCGGTCCCTCCTCTCTGATTGAATTGAAGCGCGCTTTCAGCCAACTGAGGAAAGGATAGGCTAGTCCGCTTGCGGAAAGCAAGCACACTCGCGCATGGTGTTGGACCACCCCGATCCTTCAAGGCGCCTCGTTTCTTTGTGCGTGACCCACGGTGAAGGAATAGCGCCCGGAACCAACGCGGCACACCACGGCGTCGCGGTCGGTTCGAACCAACTCGACTCCCGGTACCCGGGAGATGGGACTCCCATTCTCCGTAACCTGTCCGGCCGTGTGGGCCGGCACGAAAATCAGGGCGGTGGCGTTGAAGGGAATCTCGATTTCGAGATTGATCCGGCCGCCTTCGCGCCGCCAGTTGCTGACGATTCTCCCTCGGACCGAGTCGTAGCTGGACCGCACCCAGTTCAGTTCGTTGATCACTTGGGGCCGAATAATGATGCGGTCAAAGCCCACTGCCTCCGGCGCCGGCTGAATGCCGCCCAGCCAGTTCATGAACCACTGGCTCACCGAGCCGAACATCGGGTGGCTATGGGAAAAGGTGTCCTCACTGAGGGCCCAGTGTTCCCAGAGCGTCGTGGCGCCGTTCTCCAGCATCCAGCCCCAGCCGGGGAAATCGGTCTGGTTCACGATAGTGTAGGCAACCTCCGCGCGGCCCTCGCGCGACAGCACGTCGAGCATAAATTTCGTGCCCATGATTCCGGTGGAAAGATGGCCCTTGCTTTCGCCGCGGATGTTCTCGAGCAGGAAGTCCAGCGCCTTGGGCCGGTCCGTCTCTGGCAGGAGGCCGGAATAGAGCGCAAAAGATTGGCTCGCCTGTGTGCCGGGGCCGGCTTTGCCCGTCGCCGTGTCAAAGAACCGTTTCCGATAAGCCTGACGGCTCTTGTCCGCCAGCGACTCAAACCGCGCGGCGTCGTCCTTGTGCCCCAGCAGACGGGCCATCTCCGCCAGCATCCGCGCGCTTTGGAAATAGAGCGGCGTAACCATTGGCGGCGCGGGCGCGGGCGCCAACCCCTCGTGGTCGCTCAGACCCTCCTTGATCACGCCGTCCTCGTTCTGGCCGGCCACAAGCAGGAGCCAGCGTTTGGCGGCTTCGTATTGCTCCGCCATCAGCCGATCGTCGCCGCAGTAGCGGTGGAGTTGCGACATCAGGAACGGATGCGCCATCGCCCAACCCACGCCGCAATACTCGATACCCACGAACGGCGCGGTATCCGTGAACATGCCGTCCGGCCGCGCGCTGTCCGCCCAATCCTGGACGGCTTTTGCGTAAAAGGTGGACATGTCGAAGCTCAGCATCAGTGCCTCGCTCGCAGCCACGATGTCGCCGCCGTAGCCCATGCGCTCGCGATGTGGACAGTCCGACTGCACGCTGAACAAGTTGGCAAGGAAAGTCCGCCGGCACATCTGTTGAATCCGGTTGAACCGCTCGTTGGAGCAGGCAAAGGAGCCAGCGTGCGCCACGTCCGCATTCAGGCGCAATCCCGTGACCGCCTCGAGCGGCAGCGCGCCTGGCAGCCCCGTGACTTCCACGTAACGAAACCCGTGGAAGGTAAAACGCGGCGTGTAGATCTCCTCCCCGCCGCCCCTGGCAATGTAGGTGTCGCTCTGCCACGCAATGGGGGGCGCGCCCGGTCCGCCCACGCTTTCCTCCACCCCCTGCCTGTTCTTGCGCCGGCCTTTGATCTGGCCGCAAACGCTCGTCATCGGGTTGAGGGTGCCATCCCGGTGGAGCAGTTCGCCGTAACGCATGATAATTTTCGCTCCGGCCGGCGCTTTGAACCGAAAGCTCGCCCAGCCGGAAAAGTTCTGCCCCAGGTCATAGATGAACACGCCGGGCCGCGGCTCGGCAACTCTGACCGCCTTGAATCGTTCGGTGACGCGGATGGGCGGCTGTGGTTGCGCCTGAAGCGGGCCGACCGTCTCGGCGGCGATTGCGGGCGTGCGCCAGGCCGTGTCGTCGAAACCCGTCTGATCCCAGCCGGGCAGTTCCTTGCGCGCATTGTAGATTTCTCCGAGGTAAACGCTGTTGAAACGAATCGGCCCCTCGCCCACTTTCCAGCTTGGGTCGGACACGACGGACTGGGCCGAGCCGTCGGCAAACTCGAGGTTCAACTGCGCGATGAAGCGTGGCCGGCCAATGGCGAGGTGTTCCCGCAGATTGAGGTGGCCCCACATACGCAGCGGCAGGGGATTATACCAGCCGTTGCCCAGCATCACGCCGAGGCAGTTGGCGCCGGCGTGAAGCTGGGCCGTCACGTCATAGGTGCTGTAGAACACGCGCCGGTCATACTTCGTCCAGCCCGGGTCCAGCACATGGTCGCCGACGCGCAGTCCGTTGACACTCGCTTCGTAATAACCCAGGCCGGTGACGTAAAGCCGCGCACGGCGCACCGGCTTGGCCAGGATAAACTCCTTGCGGAAGAGCGGGGCGGGGTCTTCCTGGTAGAAGTTCTCGTCCGCCCTGGGATTCGCCTTCCCGTCGTTGAGCCATTGGCCGGTCCAATCGGTCTCGCCGAGCAGCCCCATTTCCCAAACGGCCGGCCTGCTCCAACCCGATGCCTTATCGTTTTTGTCCCACACTTGAACCTTCCAGTAACAACGTTGGCCGGACACCAAGGGATGACCGGCGTAGGCAACATTCAGCGTATCCGCGCCGGCCAGTTTGCCGCTGTCCCACAAATCACCCTGGTCCTTCGCCAGGTTCTCCATGGAACTGGCCGCCAACACGCGGTAAGCCGTCTGCCGCTGGGCGCGTTCGGTGGATTTCACGAGCCAACGTAAGCGCGGCGCGGGTGAAAAGACGCCGAGCGGGTCAACGCGATACTCGCAGTACAATCTGTCCATGCTGATGCCTCCGCAAGCCAGGGTGGAGGAAGTTGCCACAATCAAGAGCAGAACCACCCAGGGACGGCTAGGCGCTTCGTGCACGAGATTCATAGGAATCTCCTTTCCCTTCGGGAATGGCAATGGTCATTTTCAATGTCTCTCCCTGTACAATATCCGCCTCAGACACGAGGGATACGAGATTGTCGGTTATTGGTCCGCATAGATCGGTCTCAAGCGGATTCAACTTCCAAGTGCTCTTCCCCCCGGCGGGTGAAGTCCCTTGGAGAATACATCAAGCGGCGCGCGGAATCCAAGGATTTTCCGCGGGCGATTGTTCAAGCGCGCCATGACTTCTTCCAGCACGGCGCGTTGCACGATACTCAAGTCCCGGTCTTTCGGGAAATACTGCGGGATCAGGCCGTTTTCGTTCTCGTTGGAGCCACGTTCCAATCTTCAGGGCCGGCCAGTGCCGTCACCAGGTACTGCTCGGCATCGCCGTCGGTGAACACTGCGGTGTGGGCGCCTTGGACCCGTTTGCCCTCGTATTATAGCATTTTATGAAAGTCCGTATCCTCTTTTTGTGGAGGGTGTTCCGCCGGTGGTGTCAAAGGATTTTGGGATGTGAGGGCTCGCCTCGTTCGTAGTGAGCCCCGTAAGGGGCGTTTGTGGAGCGCGGAGTCAAAAGCATCGGAGAAAACGCCCCTTACGGGGCTCACTACGAACGAGGCTGTCGCGCGGATACGAATCAAGTTAAAATGCTCTAAAGAATGCCGTGCCACTTGTAAGGCCCTTCCGGCTTTTCGGCCACCGCGGCCGCCGTAGCAATAGACCAGCAGGCGCCATTGGCCCGGTTTCGGAACTCCCTTGGTCCAGCCAAGCGTATAGGGGTCGTTGGCTGTTCCGATGGCGCCCCAGTTGGGCGGATCGCCCCGTTCAAGCTCCAGGCGATTCCGGAAGCGGCTGGCCCAGGAAACCAGCGTACGCTCGCCGGTGATCTCCGTGCAGTTCGCTCGCACGAAGCAGGTCCAGGGCGACCAACGGCGCGGGCACCTGCGCCCAGGCTTCGATTCCCGCTAGCGCCGCCGCGACCGTGGCCGGAAAAACAATCAGCGAGAAGATTCTTCTCAAGTGCATGTTTTTTCATTTTCATGCTCTTTCAGGTGCTTTCAAGGATCCGTTCGCCGCAGCGTGCCGAAACACCCCCCTTATGATGATTTGGCCGGAGCCTCGCGGGCCACAGCCAGCCCTATGCAGTGATCGGCGGCGCCCCAGTAGAGCAGCCATTCGCCTTTGAAAGGGACCAAGCCGTTGGCCCTGGTGATCGGGCACGTGAAATCGGGGAGCCGGATGGATCGGAACCGACTTGGCGGGGAATTGGGAAACAAGTTGAACGCGATCCCGGCGGCATGCGGGTTTAACCTGCGAAAACTCCTTCGGGGGTTTGCGCATTTGGCGCGTTTTCGGCGTTTTTTGTGGCGGGTATGGCGGCGTCTCAGGCTGGTTCTTGCCCCACCGGCCGGAGCTCTGGCCGCCGCGGCGTGATTCCATCCCCCCAAAACGATCCGGGCAGGGGTCAGAGGCGTTTTTCAGCGTCGACAGTATTAAGTGCCTATAGAGAATCTACAGACTACGGTCTGCAGCCTCCAGCCTATTCGTACATCAGCCATTGCCGCGCCGAGGTTTCCGGAACAACTGGGATGGTTTGCGCCAGGCACAAAACGCCGTTCAGCAGGTTCAGATCCCCGGGGGCAAAGAGCATGGTGTGGCTCCCCAGAACCCACGAGCAATTCTGCATCGCCTGCCAACTCCCATCCTCCCCGAGCCGCATCAGGGCCACTCCCGCGCTGTCCTGCACTTCGGGAGCGGAGGCCGTGAGGGACCCCTGGGCCGCGTTGTTGCGGAGATCGCAGCTTACCCACACCGAGAAGACCTGCCCCGGATACGCCCCGGCGGGAATCTGCCAACTCGCGAGATGGGAAACGTCCAGGAACCGCAGATAGCCCGCAATCTGGCCGGTCAGGGTGGCGGGGCCTGGTTTACCGGTCAGGCGGAGCGTGGCGCGGCCGAGCGTCGTGACGGCCTCCGCGCCCGCGGAGAGAGAAACCGTGTTGTTGACCGCCCGCTCCATCAGTCCCGAGGTGAGGAAGGGCGTGAAGACCACGGAGGAACCGTTGGTGTAGTCCCAGGCCACCTTGGCGCCGGTTCCGCCGTCTCCGTACCACTGGACAAACGGGCCCGTCGTGCTGCCCCAGTAGCAGAGCGACGCGTCGGACGCCACAGCCGCGCCGTTGTAGAAACCATCCTCGCCCGGAATCCCGAGGTGGCATCCGCGGGCCGTGACCACCGCGCTCTCGTTGGCAAAGACGGAATACAGGTCGGCCTGCCCCGAAAGGTCGTTGTTGTCGAAGAACACACTGTTGAGCGTGAGGAGGGAGCCGGCGTAGACCAGGATCGCCCCCTGGTCATGATCCTGGATCACGCAGCCGGTCATGGTGCAGACGGAACCCTGTTTGCCGTTCAGGGCGTAGCGGGAGCGGATAATCAGGTCGCTCTCGAAGGTTGCGCCGGGGCAGCCGTCGAGATGGATGGCGGCATTGGGGGCGCCGGCGACCGCGTAGATGTTGCCTCGGGCGCGAATGGTGGAGGTGGAGTCAGCCAGCACATTGGTGATCGCGCTCCGCAGAATCGTGTTGCCGAATACCCCCACGCTCTTGCTGCCGTTCACAACGGCGATGCCCTGGTGGGCACTGTCGGTGACCTGGCAGTTGCGGATTGTCCCCGAGGGGCAGTTCCAGAAGGTGACGCCGGTGTTGAGGCTCCCGGTAACCACGCAGTCCTCGATGACCGCCGGGGAAGCGTCGAGATAGACGCCGTCATGCGTGGCGTTCTTCACAAAGCACCGGGCCATCCGCACGTTCCCCGCGCCCACCGCGCTCACGGAAGACACCGTGGGGGCATCAAAGGTGCAGTTCTCCACCACAGCGGTCCCCTTGGGCGTGGTCGGCCGGATATCCACGGCGTTCTGGAACCCCACAAAGGTGGTGTCGCGGATGGTGAGATTCGCGCCCGCCACGGAGGCCACGCCCGACCCCGCCCCCTCATTCTCGGCATAGGGGCACGAAAGCACGCTGTTGCCGTCCACGGTGAGAGTGCCTTCGTGGACCTGAACCGCGTGGCTGCTTCCCGACAGGGTGACGCCGTGCAACGCGCCGGATGAGGTTCCCAGGAGATTCAGACCGATAGTGTTGACCTTGTTCTGGGTAACCGCGATACTAGTGAGCACCACATCCGGGACGTTCGTGAGAGAGATGGCGACATCGCCCTTGTCAGTGCCTCCCCCATTCCATCTCAACGCGCCTCCTGTCTGAAGATACGCGAAGGTGCAGCTGGAAACCGTGGTATCGGTAAGGGTCATGGGGGGATTGCTCGTGGCCTGGATACCGAAAACACCGGACTCCACAACCAGGTTTCGCAGTGTCGTGCTCGTTCCTTCCAGGAAAATCGCCGTCCCTTTCGAGCCGGAAACGTTTCCCGTGTCCCAATGCAGGATACTTCCCTGTTGCTGATAAGCATACGTGCAGTTTGCGACATTCAGCTGGGAGAGAAAGGTCTCCCGTGCGTTCTGCATCTGGATGCCGGAAACGCCGGAATCGATCGTGACTTGGGCAACCCGCGGCGCCACGCCGTCGAGATAGACGGCCGTTCCCACCGTTCCCGTGAGCGATCCCCCGTTCCACGTCAGGTTTCCACCGACCTGTTGGTAGGCGTTCGAGCAGTTGGTGAAGGTCGTGTTGGTGAGCGTGACATTGGAGCCGAGGACACTGTTGACGCCGAAGGCGCAGTTGTCAATGGTTGAATCGAAAAGGGTCGCCTCGGCATTCGCCAGGTAAATCCCGGTAGCGCCGGGGCTCTTTATGGTGCAATTGCGTACGGTCAGGAGAGTCTGGGTCGTGGCGACCAGGCAACTCCATCCCGCGCCCTGGAACGAGCAGTCCTGAACCGTCAGGGAGATCCCCTGCGCGGACGCGCGGATAGGGCCGGCCATGCCCTGTATGGTGGCTTTGGTTCCTGGGATTGAGGACCGGATCGAGACCGTGTGGTCCAGGGCGGCCTCGCCGGCGAGCGTATAGGTAACAGAAGGATCCAGAACGATCTCCGCTGGACCTCCGGAGAGGAGCTGGGGGTAGAGATCGGTGTCGGCTCCAGCCCAGCCTGGAGCCAGGAACAGAACCGCGGCCATCAGAAGAATACATCCGGGCCGCGCGAAGGAAAGAAGACTCCTGAGAGCAAGGACAATTCCTGGCCAGTTCAATTCCGGGAGAATACGGGGCACAAGGATACGCTCCTTTCGGCTCGTGAACGGGGGCGCACAAGACGACAATCACCCCTCCTGGTTCCCACCTCCGTTTATTATCGTCCGCAAGTGTCCAAATCTCAAGTGAAGAAACCCACCCGCGAGTTTTCCGGGCGTATCTCAGTTTTGCGAAGGAGCGCGGGCGCCCTATGCCCCCTTTGTGTCATTGCGAGCGAAGCGAAGCAATCCCCATTGCCACGCGATCCGAGATTGCTTCGCTTCGCTCGCAATGACACAG
>Ga0315294_10009588_pt1 | contig 10633 bp, 8 predicted proteins | sample YL17G13_40_MG_FD_203626 | JGI IMG/M metagenome (GOLD analysis project Ga0315294, IMG submission 203626) | Sediment microbial communities from Yellowstone Lake, YNP, Wyoming, USA - YL17G13_40 | ecosystem: Environmental > Aquatic > Freshwater > Lake > Sediment | place: USA: Wyoming | collected... | reverse complement strand
CTTCGCCTAAAACCATGCGTTCTTACCCTTTTTTTCTTTTTTGGCTGATAAGTCAAGCTCATACTTAGTGAAGCTCCACGGGCTTACGCCCGTGGCATCTTTAGATGCCGCACCCAAGGTGCGGTGCGAAACCCGTCCGAAGTATACCCTCCTTCGCTCCTTCGGAGCTTCGGAGGAGGGTAAAATTAAATTTATTAAAACTAAAACCAGTATAATACTAAAAAAAGGTATCGTCAATTGTATATTTCGTGTTTATGCAGGTATTCACAAGTATTCCCCATGTTATCTACAATAGAATTTTATTTGAGTTAATTTGTCTTCGTTGCTTCCTGTGATATAATCACCTTGTATGACCAAAGAAGAACTCTGGCAAGCGGTTTTAGCGCAAATACAGCTGAGTTTGTCGCCAGCTAATTTCGCTACCTGGTTTAAAAATACCGATATTTTTAATATCGAAAATGGTCAAGCCGTAATTTCCACTCCAAATTCTTTTACTAAAGAATGGCTGGCGAATAAATACAATCGGCTTATTTTAAAAACGTTACGGGATCTGAACGAGGAGATTAAAGAAGTCCAATACATTATTAATTCAAAAGGAGAATTTAAGGTTCTAAAGAGGGCTTTTCCCGTTCAAATACCGACTGACCAACTGGATTTTCAAAATTTTAAATCGAACAGGGAAAACGAGCTAAATCCAAAATATACTTTTAAAAATTTTGTAGTTGGTCCCTTCAACGAGCTTGCTCACGCAGCCGCTTGGGCGGTAGCGAAAAATCCCGGACTTGTTTATAATCCTTTATTTATTTACGGGGGCGTAGGTTTAGGAAAAACTCATCTTCTCCAGGCTATCGGGAACGAAATTATCGAAAACGTCCCCGAAAAGAAAATAAAATATATTCCTTCCGAAAAATTTACGGCCGGAGTTGTCTCTTCTATTAAAAATCACGATATGGAGGGTTTTAAAAATAGCTTTAATTTTATTGATATTTTAATAATAGACGATGTTCAGTTTTTGGCAGGAAAAGAAAAAACTCAGGAAGAATTTTTTCACACATTTAACGCTTTATACGAAAAAAACAAACAGATAATTATTTCCTCAGACAGACCGCCGAAAGCCATTCCCGCCTTAGCTGAACGGTTAAGATCGCGCTTTGAAGGCGGCATGATTGCTGATATCAGTTTTCCGGATCTTGAAACGAGGGTTGCAATTTTAAAAACTAAATCGCAAGAAAGAGGAATTGAATTTTCTGATGATGTTTTAAATTGTATTGCCTCTAATATCCAAAAAAACATAAGGGAATTGGAAGGCGCAATAAACAGACTGATCGCCCACTACAAACTCACAAATATTGTGCCGGACATTGAAACAACCAAAAATTTATTAAAAAACATCACCGATTCCCCCTCAAAAATAACAAATTACAAGAAAATACTTCAAACTGTTTCAGTTTTTTATGATTTAAAGGAAAAAGAAATAATGTCGGTTTCCAGAAGAAAAGAAATTGTCAGGCCAAGGCAAATCGCTATGTTTTTATTAAGGGAGGAAATGAAAGCGTCTTTTCCTTTTATAGGAAGGAAGTTCGGAGGAAAAGACCATACAACGGCAATGTACGCTTATGAAAAAATATCAAAAGAGATTGATAAAAATGAAAATTTTAAAGAAGAAATCGATTTATTAAAACAAAGAGTGTATAGTGCATAAGCTGTGAAAAAGTAGCAGAAAAACATTAACACTTCTTATTTAATAAAATTAGGGGAAAAAGGGTATTTTTGATAAAAGAAAAAATTAAACAATTTTATCACTTTTTTCTAAATACCTTTCTCCGCCGATTTTCCACATAGGACAAATAAACTGCCTTCCTATTTAATAAAAACAAAAATTTCTTTAAAAAAATTTCTACTAATAACAATAAACTACTATGAAATTTACTATACTACAATCTAAACTAAAAGAAGGGTTAAGTGTGGTAGAAAGACTTTCTGGAAAAAATCTCACCCTACCTATTTTGAATAATGTTTTAATCACCTCAAAGAAGAATTTTTTGGGTTTGGCAACTACAGACTTGGAAGCAGGTATCAGATGGTGGTCTCTCGCTAAAATAGATGAGGAAGGTGAAATAGTTACCCCAGCTAAGATTTTATTAGATATTATAGGGTATCTTCCTAATAAGCCTATTCAATTTGAAGTGAAGGAGAAGTTTTTACAACTTGAATGCGAGAATTACAAAACAAACCTGAAATATTTTAAAAACGAGGAATTTCCCATAATACCGGAAATTAAAGAAGTAGAAACAGTTTCTATAAAAAGCCAAGTTTTTTGCAAGGGATTAAATGTAGTTTCTAATATTCCCCAACCCTCTCCCGCCCGACCTGAAATATCTGGAATATATATTGGTTTTCAGAAAAATACTTTAAAAATCGCCGCAACGGATAGTTTTCGACTCGGAGAAAAGAAAATTACTTTAGAAAAAGCATTAAATAGCGATTATTCTTTAATTATTCCCCAAAAAACAGCAAAAGAATTAATTAACATAATAGGAGATAAAAAAGGGGATCTTAAAATTTTTATCTCCCCTAACCAAATTATGTTTGAGTTTTTAATGGAGGAAGTTGAACACCCTCAATTCCAGCTGATATCCCGTTTAGTTGAAGGAGAGTATCCCGATTACGAAGGAATTATACCAAAAAAACACCAAACCCAAATTATCGCCCAAAAGAGCGAATTATTAAACCAAATTAAAGGGGCTTCTGTTTTCAGCGGAAAGGTAAGCGAAATTAAACTTAAAATAAGTTCAAAAAAAGAAAAAACTGAAATTACCAGCCAAAGCCCCGACCTGGGAGAATATCAGTCGTTTCTTTCTTCGAAAATTAGCGGTGAAGACATTGAAGTTTCTTTTAATTTTAAATATCTTTCAGAAGGCCTTTTAAGTATAGAAAGTTCCGAGATTATATTGGATCTGAACGGGAAAGACGGCCCAGGAGTCTTAAAACCAGTTGGCGATTTAAATTACATCTACGTAGTTATGCCAATAAATATAAACTAGACAATAATCAAATTATTTCTTTAATGTCGGAGATTCCCTTAGCTTCATTGCTTAATTTATTTGAGACTTTAATTGCTTTACTGTGCGCGCTTTTTATTTGGATAAGAAAAAAATCGGCAATTTTTGACAACCCTTTAGTCGTCCGTTTTTTTATCTGCTTTACCTTAAGTGCCATCACTTTTTTTATTTTTAGTACTCCCGGACTTATTGTGTTTTACTGACAAATATTTATCTTGTTTTTATTCCGATTAAAATCTACTCAAAAAACAGCAAAATTGCGACCGTTATTACGCGATTTATTCTCGTTTTTGCCGCCTTTTATTTAATTCATAATTTAATCACTTTAAGTCCGGTTACGGTTGTAAGGTTCGGTCCTTTTATAGATTGGAGAGGCTCTACAAACCCCTTGCTTCAGATAATCGACTCGGCAATAGCCGGTTTATGCCTCTTATCGGCAGCGATTTTATTTTTTAATCAAGGATGGAAACACAAAAATATAACCGTAAAGAAAAGGTCGAGATTTTTTGGCAGCGGTTTTTTATTTGTTCTCTTCGGCTGGATTTCAATTTTTGTTTTTACAGCGTCAAGCGGATCCAGTTTGACGATTATACTTGCAGGATCTGCCATCGGTAATATGTTTATCAGTATAGGGCTTGTTTTGCTTCTCATTGGCGTATTTACGCAAGAAAAATCCCTTGTTTTATAACAGGGGAAATCAGATTAAAGCTGTTAATACGAGTGGCTTATATTGAACTGGGAATCGGGCTTGGTGTAGGGCTAGGGCTAGGACTTGGCGAGTTCTCAGGATTTACAGAGCTAACTTTTTTAACCTCAGGTTTTGTAAAATTTTCAACAGGGTATTTCGGCAAAACCTTTTCTATAAAATTCTTCCAGATAGGAGCTCCGGAAGAAGCTGCCGGTATTTTTCCCATTGGTTCGTTGTTGCTATTTCCTACCCAAACACCTACAACGATTGAAGGAGTATATCCTATTGTCCAACCGTCTTTATAATCTTGAGTTGTTCCGGTCTTCGCTGCTACCTGGCGATCGGGTATAAACAGAGCTGATCTTGGACCAAAGATCGGAATCCTTGCTTCGTTATCAGACAAAATATCATTGATTAGTCTTGCAGCCTCAGGATCCAAAACTCTTACCTGGGTTTTTTTATTTTCCTCTATAATATTTCCTTTTGAATCCTCGATTTTTAAGATCGTAACAGGTGGAATGCGGAGTCCGTCGGTTGCAAAAACCCCGTAGGCCGATACCATATCCAGAAGTTTTACTTCTCCGCCTCCAAGCACTATAGATAATCCATAATTAGAGTAAGGTTTATTTAAAGTTGTAATTCCCATTTTCTTGGCAGTTTCAATACTATCCTGAAGACCGGCGATTGAATTGAGTACTTTTACGGACGGAACGTTTAAAGACTGAGCCAGAGCCTCTCTTAGGGTTACCGGGCCGCGGAATTTTCCATCATAATTTTGAGGAACATAATGTTTTCCTCCCCAAATTCCAAAATCCGTTTCTTCGTCAATGACTATGTATTTATCGTCAACTCCTTTTTCAAAGGCAGTGGCATAAACAAAAGGCTTAAATGCCGAACCCGGCTGCCTTCCAATTCCCCGCGGCCCCGGATCTACCACATTAAAATTCGGGTCGAACAAGCAATTTACTCCAGAGCTGCAGTCTTTTGGATAAGGGTCGGCAAACCAGTCTTTTGATCCGACCATTGCCAAGACCTCGCCGGTTTTTGGATCAATCGCCACCAAAGCGCCGTTGTAAGCATTATAGGCTTCTATTTTTTTAACCCCGTCAGCTACGCTTTTTTCCGCCATTTCCTGAAATTCCCAATTTAGAGAAGTATAAACTTGTAACCCTTTTTCTTTTAGAAAATCTTCTCCATATTTTGAAATAAGATAATCTCTGACGTATAAAGCAAAATGAGGAGCTTTTATCGGTTTTGAGCTTTTAACGAATTTTATCTCCTCTTTTTTGGCGGCTTCCGCTTCCTCTTTTGATATTGTCCCTAACGTCGCCATCCGGTCTAAAATACGGTCTTTTTTTGAAAGAAGCTCGTTTTTATTTTCTCCGTAGGGAGATAAATAGCTTGGAGACCTGATTAAAGCGGTCAAAACAGCTGATTCTGCTAAAGAAATTTCTGAAATATGCTTGCCGAAATAAGTCTGGGCAGCTGATTCTGCCCCATAACTGTTCTGGCCGAAGGGAATTTGGTTCAGATACCAATAAAGGATTTGGTCTTTTGAATAGCGTCTTTCAAGCTCCAGAGTTAAAATAATTTCCTTTGTTTTTCTCTCGATAGTTTTTTCTCTGCTTAAAAGGGCAGACCTGATAAGCTGCTGGGAAATAGTTGATGCTCCTTGGGCAGGCTGTTTTATTTTAAAGTCAATTAAAAGAGCGCGGCCAATTGATTTTAAGTCTATTCCGTGGTGCTTGTAAAAGCTGTTGTCTTCAACCGATATTACAGCTTTTTTGAAATAATCGGGCATTGATTCCAAGGGGACAATTGTCCTTTTTTCTTCGCCATATATCTCATAAAGGAGAACTTGTCCGGTTCTGTCAAAAATCTTGGTTGATTCAATGGTTTGTTTTTCGGTAAATTCTTCCGGTCTCGGAAGATCTTTTATTATATAAATAACAAAGATTAAGCAAGCCGAAACAATAACAAAAAAACCAAAAATCAGAAAGCCAAAAAACAGGCCCAGAAAGCTTCTTTTTTTCTTATTACCTTGGTAAATTTTTCGTGAGAATATTCTTTTTGCCATAAAGGCATTTTACTAAAATAAATAAGATTTTACAATCTAAAAAGCCTTAATGAACTACCCCGCCCCAAGGGGCGGGGTATCCCTTCGGCCTTCGCCGACCGTAGTCCCGCTTAGCGGGACGAAGGTCGAGTCAGACTCGACGAAGGTCGGGCAAGGGCTTCGACTGAGCGGTTCGACCGTCCTGAGCGGCTCACCGCCGAAGGGCTCAGCCGAATGTCTTCTTTTGCAGTTTCATCCCTGCGGTAAGTCTTCGACTCCGAGATCGCTCAGACTCGAGGAGACCGGCAGGGGATTCTGCCGCAAAATAAACAAAGTGAATTTGCAATACTTCGTTCTTTTGATACAATGAAAAAGCGATGAAAACAACGAACGAGCAGAAAATTGAAGAAATTTTGACGAGAGGCGTTGAAAAAATCTATCCGACAAAAGAGTCTTTAGAGCAGGTTTTATTATCCGGAAAAAAACTTAAAATCTATATTGGCATTGATCCGACTAATCCGAATATTCACATAGGTAACGCCGTAGTTCTCTGGAAGTTGCGGGAGTTTCAGGATCTTGGACACAAAGTGATCCTTCTGTTAGGAGATTTTACCGGCAGAATAGGAGATCCGTCAGATAAGAACTCAATGAGGCCCCGTTTAAACCATGAACAGGTTCTGGAAAACGCGAAGACCTACAAAGAGCAGGCGTCAAAAATTCTAGATTTTAAATCCAAAAATAATCCTTGCGAACTGTTATTCAACAGCGCTTGGCTCGATAAACTAACAAATAAAGAATTGCTTGAGCTGGCCGGGCATTTTACCGTTCAGCAGATGATAGAAAGGGATTTATTCCAGAAAAGGTTAGCAGAAAACAAACCGATTGGCCTTCATGAATTTTTGTATCCTCTTTATCAGGGATACGATTCTGTAGCAATGGAGGTTGATATGGAAATAGGGGGGCAGGACCAGACGTTTAATATGCTGATTGGCCGTGATCTTGTTGAAAGCTATTTAAAAAAAGAAAAGTTTGTTTTGGCGACTACTTTGCTTGAAGGTACTGATGGCAGGAAGATGAGCAAGAGCTGGGGAAACGTTATAAATCTCAACGATTCGCCAAACGAGAAATACGGAAAGGTTATGTCGATTAAAGACGGATTGATAGTAAATTATTTTAGGCTGGGAACGAGGGTAGACGAGAAAAAAATAGAAAAAATAAAAAAAGATTTAAAATCAGGCAAGGTTAACCCTCGAAACGTAAAAGCAGAGCTAGCCAGAGAAATAGTTTCTTTATACCACGGAGAAAGGATCGCCGAAGGAGCCGAAAAAGAATTCGATAAGGTTTTTAAAGAGAATAAGGTTCCAACAGAAATTCCTGAATTTTCAATTGATAAAATTATTTCAACAAACAAAGGAAAAAAAACCTTGGATATCCTCGACTTGCTTTTTGAAATAAATTTAGTTTCGTCAAAATCCGAAGCCAAAAGAATGATTATTCAAAAGGGTATTAAGGTTAATGGTAAAATTTGGTCGGATTGGAAAAAGGAAGTGGAAATAAAAAAAGGAATTATAATTCAGGTAGGCAAAAGAAAAGCAGTTAAAATAATTTAAAACCAATAATAAATGGAAAACAAAAACCCCTTCTTAGGGGTTTTTGTTTTTTTACTCTATTTCTTCTCCCGGCTCTTCCTCGTCTAACCCTTCTGGAACTTCCTCTTCTCCTGAACTCTCCGTTTCTTCTTCCGGAATACCTACTTCTTCGTCAGGATCAGGTCCCCAATATTCATCTTCTTGGGTTAGGGCTAGACTGTGGATATCGTCTTTATAAGGCATAAAGAAGGCGAACTTTACGAATTTTAAGCATTTTTAAAGTATGCGGTTTCTATTCGTATAATTCGCTTTTCAAAATCATTTTTGTATCGCCTAATTTATTCAGTTTCTCGACCTTTTGAGGTCTTTTTAGTAATCGCTATTAAATTCTAAAACGAATTATTAATAATCGCTATTAAATTCTAAAACGAATTATAGGTTTTTAAGAAAGGTTGTCAAGTCCATTTATCCCAAGAACCATGCACAGCATATAGCGGCCGCCAGTGCGTCGGCCGCATCGTCTGGTTTTGGAATATCTTTTAAGTTAAGTAGCGACTTTATTTTTTTTTGTACCAGTTCTTTTTCAGCCCATCCGTAATTAACAATAGTTTTTTTTATTTGCAAAGGGGTGAATTCGTAAACAGGGATATTTTTTTTGGCGGCGGTAAGCAAAATAACTCCTTTTGCCTGGCTGACGGGAATAACCGTCTTTAGGTTTTTGAAAAAATAAACATTTTCTATCGCCAATAATTCGGGCTTGTATTGTTTGATTAACCGATTAAGATCGTTGTTTATTTTTTTTAACCTTTCCGTCGTTGCAAAACAGGGCTTTGTTTGAATTAATCCGTATCCCAAACACTCCAGCCCGCTTTTAAAGCTCGATTTTACGAGTTTTTCCTTACTGGAATGCGTCTGGCTCTCGACTTTTTTTATCACTCCGTATCCGGTTGTTGCTATACCGGGATCAATCCCGAGTATAATCATAAAATGAATTTCTATAGGCTAACAGTTCACAGCGAGATTCACTGCGAGCTGCCCATAGTATCTTCTTATTTCAAGCGAAGCGAGAAACAAGCTCTGCTTATTTCAAGCGAAGCGAGAAACAAGCCCTTCTTATTTCAAGCCTTCGGCTTGTCTGGCTTACGCCAGAAAATCTTCATCTCCTTTATTACCGCACGCGGCATTAAGATTAGAATAATAAAACAGATAATTTAATATTAAGAACCGAGATTTGAATATACCTCCTGTACTGCATCATTATCGTCCAAGGCTTCAAATATTTTTTCGATTGTTTCTTTTTCCTTCTCTCCCGTATTAATAATTTCTTTTGCCACCCAGTCGAGAGACGCAGATTCGATTACCATTCCCTTTTCCTCTAATCCCTTTTTAATCTTTTCTAATTCTTCGGGCTTTGTATAAATTTCGATTAATTCATCGTTCCACGAAAGATTTTCCGCTCCCTGATCGATAACCTCCAGCTCAATCGCATCTTTCGTAGTATCCGGCTTTTGTGCTTTAAGACTTGCTACTATCACGCCCTTCCTGTCAAACATCCATTTAACGGAGCCTTCAGAGGCAAGCTTGCTTACGTTTTGCGAAAGAACGGATTTAATTTCATTGATTGTCCTGTTTCGATTATCGGTGATGCATTCGATAATAAGCGCCGTTCCTGACGGCCCGTAGGCCTCTAAAACGATTTCTTCAAAAATTTCTCCCTCGGTTTCTCCCAATCCTTTTTTTATCGCCCTTTCAATGTTATCGTTTGGCATATTAACCTTCCTTGCCTGCTCCATCGCCATCTTTAGCTTCGAGTTTGTATTAGGGTCTCCGCCTTGCTTGGCAGCCAGAATAATTACTCTTGTGACTTTTGAAAACGCTTGACTCCTTTTGGCGTCGGCTACTCCCTTTTGATGCTTTATTGAACTCCAATGAGAATGACCGCTCATATTTTTAGTAATTGTTTAATTTTCTAATTATTTAACCTGGCAATGCTATGATATTACAAAAACCTATTTTATTCAAAGGAAAACAGAAATCAAGTCGTATTATTCATTGAGGCCAGCTTTTCTTAATTTTTGCCTGAGAATAACTATAATTATTCCTGAAAAGAAAGCTATCGGCAATGCAAGGGCAACAGAGGGGATAATAGAGATCGGTTTAGGAATTTTTTTGCCGATTTGAGCCGAGCCTTCTTCCGCTAGACTTGTTTCGGCACCCTGGTTGACTTTTTCCTGAGAATTATCCTCGGTGTTTACATTTAATTTCTCCTGGGCTATAATGTTTTTACTGCCCGGAGTCGGGCTATCGTTCCAAAACCACTCCCCATCTGCTTTCGCGAAAGACTGGCCTCTTGGAGCATTGGTATAAATCACTGAATTTGATAAAATTCCGTTTGGGCTAAAGAGCTTTACCTCGTCCCCGTCGTTATTTAGAACGATTTTTGTAATCGGCCGGCTCAAAACAAGAAATCCTTGGGCTGGAATTTTAGTTGCTTGCGGAAAATCATAAACAGTTGTTTTCCCTTTGGAGTCTTCGATTTTCCAGCCGGACAGATCCACTTCAAAGTTGTTTTCATTAGAAAGTTCTATCCATTCTTCTTTTTCGTCGGAACCAGAAGGGGAAGGCAATATTTCGTTTAGAAAGATATTGCCGGGATAAGAGATTTCTTCTGTTTTAGGGGACGGAGTTGGGTTTATAATAAGAGTGGGTGATGGTAATTCCTCTTTTGGGGTGGGGCTGGGGCTCGGCGACGGGGTCCAGGATTCATAAAAACTGTTTTTTGCTTTTGGCGTTCCTCCCGGATCCTTGCTTGTTGTCCAGTCCGATGGGTTTGAAGCTTCGGTTAGCGTATTTATTCTTTCCATTGTTTGTTTTGTCGCATTGTTTCCAGCAAACCACTTGCCTTGAGAAAAACAGTCAAAATTATCAATTAAATTGCCCAGATTGTCCTTTAAAGTAAGTTTCTGTCCTTTGTTGTTCAGTTTTCCGCTCAGGTTAGAATAGTTAAGGTCGTAAGAAGGAGAGATTTTTTCAGAAGATACGATTAAGAAATAAGAGTTCGGTTGAATTATTCCTTTTAGTTTAATGCTCCAGTCGAGGTTTTCTCGATAAAATTGGAGTTCCCAGCCATCGAGAGGCGTTGGTAGGTTAGTGTTGTTGTATAATTCCAGCCATTCATATCTCCACCAGTTCTTAGGATCTATGTTTTCCGACTCTGTTCCCATCCAAGCAACCTCGT
>Ga0315294_10009587_pt1 | contig 10633 bp, 6 predicted proteins | sample YL17G13_40_MG_FD_203626 | JGI IMG/M metagenome (GOLD analysis project Ga0315294, IMG submission 203626) | Sediment microbial communities from Yellowstone Lake, YNP, Wyoming, USA - YL17G13_40 | ecosystem: Environmental > Aquatic > Freshwater > Lake > Sediment | place: USA: Wyoming | collected... | reverse complement strand
TTTTGGCTCTGTTGCCGTCGGCCGGTTCTTCCCAAAAAATCTGGAAGCTTGGCGGTCGCGTCGTCCCCGGGCCGCTGCCGCCGCGCGCGGAGGATGGGGCGCCTGTTCTCGATGTCCAGTCCGATGTCGTCTATGGCGAAGCCGGGGGCCGGACACTGAAACTGGATTTCGCCAAACCGTCGCTCTGTCGAGACCAGAACGTTCCGCTGATCGTCTATATCCACGGGGGAGGGTGGCGGACGGGCGATAAATCCGAAGCGTTCGGGCAGATCGTCATCAAGATGGCCTTCCAGCTCGGCTTCGCCGTGGCCTCGATCAATTACCGGCTTTCTCCGGAGTTCCGTTTTCCGGCGCAGATTCATGACTGCAAGCAGGCGGTCAGATTTCTCCGGGCGAACGCGAGCGTTTTAGGCATCGATCCCGATCGGATCGCGGCCGCCGGCGGATCCGCCGGCGGCCATCTGGCTTCGCTTTTGGGGACCGCGGACGAACAGGACGGTTTGGAAGGGACGGGATGGCCTGGAATCTCGAGCCGGGTCATCGTCGTGGCGGAGTATTTCGGCCCGACGGACTTGTCCGGCGCGGGATATCAATACCCAAGCGAAGGACTGAGCATGGCTACGGATCTCTTGGGATGCGACCCTTTCGTCTGTCCGGAAGCGGCTCGTATCGCCTCGCCCATCACCTACGTCTCGCCGGGGGATCCTCCCATGCTCATCGTCCACGGCGAGAAAGACGAACTTGTGCCCTACCGCCAGGCTGAATTGTTCGCCGAAAAATTGCGCCTGGCCGGAAACGCCGGGGCCTTGATTAAAGTCAAAAACGCCGGTCATCTCTTCATCCCGAATCCCCTGTTTTCCCTTATCTCTCCCTCCCTCGAGTCCATTTTTTTTATCACCTTGGCCCATCTGGCCCGGTATTTGGAGCCGGCCTTAGCGGGGGATTTGAACATGGACGGCCGGACAAACTACCGCGACTCCTGGGAACTGCTGCAGCGCCTTGGACTCAAAGGCATCGGCCCGGGGGGAGTCCCGGCGGCCTATGACTGGAATCCCCTCGCTGACCTGGTTGCCGACGGCGTCATCGATTTTAGGGACATGCGGGAATTTTTCAGGATCCGATCGTGACCGATTCGACAAAAAGAAGCGGAAAGTTCATCTCTAGACCTCAAAATGCTTCCAATCGTATTTCACCCGCTCCATGAGCTTCTGGAAGCACTCCTCCCCACGGATGTCGGCGAGCCAGAAAAAAAACTATCCCTTCAACGCGGCCAAGCGCTTTGCGGCGTCCTCGACCTCGGGCAGGCCTGGGTCGGCGTCCTTCCAGAGGTCGAGGAATTTGCGGTAGTTCTCGACGGCTTCTGCCTTTTTCCCTTCCTTTTCCGCGATCTTTCCGAGCCAATAGAAACTAGAGGCATAGATGTCGCCGCATTGGAGCCTGACTAGGGCGAGCGATTGAATTTTCCGATACGTCTCCTCGGCCCGGGGCAGGTCTCCGGACTTGAAGTACACTGCCGCCAGGCCGTCGAAGAAAATGGCCTTCCATGGAGTTTTCGAATACCATGATTCGGCCTGCAGCAGAGTGATAGCCTTATTCAAGTAGTCAACCGCATTGGCGTAACGGCCGGCTTCTCGTTCGATCATCCCCATGAGAAAATAATGATGGCGCAAAAGCTTTTTATTCACCGCTCCTTCGACACATTTTTTGAGTTCCTCGGCGGTCTGCCGCGCCGCGGGGAAATCGCTCAAGGCCAATTCGACCAGCCCTCTCATCTGGAGCGCCCAGGCCTGGTCGCTGAAACTCCCCTTCTTAAGAGCATCTTGAAGGGCCTTCTGCGATTCGGCCAAGGCCCCCTCGAAATTTCCTGCCCGATAGTTCAAGTAGATTAACGAGAGATGATCCTCAGCGTTCCGGGCCAGTTCCATGGCCTGATTCATTTTCCCCTCCGAAAGCCTCAAGAAAGGAAGACGCTTTTTAATGGAATCGTTTAAAGGATCGTATTTAGCGAATATCGCGGCCGCCTCGTCATACTTCCCCTGAATGGCTTTCAGATCGCCCATTTTCAAAGCGGTGCCTAGACCGGGACTCATTGCCGCCCGTTTCTCCAGCAACGCTTGGGCTTCATCGATTTTTCCCTGGGAGACGTAATAATCGAAGAGGGTAGATTCGATCAGGATATTATCCGGGTGCAAACCCAGACCTCGTTCCGCGGCTTGCCGGCCTTTTTCATAAGCGCCCGATGCGTTGTAAGCTATCGCGAGATAGGCATAAGAAAAGGGATTCACGCTCCCTTTCTGAATACTCATATCCAAGAATTTAATGGCCTGATCGATATCCTCGACATTCATATACCAAAATCCGGTCAACATCATGGCATGGGTGTCATCGGGATAGAGATCCAGCCATTTCTGACAGGTCTCGAGCGCCTTATCAAAGGTTTTTTCCGAGAAACTACTATAATAATTGATCTGGATCCAGAAGCGTTCCTTGGGAGACGCTTTCCCGCTGAATTGCCAAGCCTTCTGGAGATACCGCTCGGCCTCTTCCCTGCGACCCTGGCTCGGGAGGGCTACTGAGAGCGACCGGTAGGCCATCGCGAATTCCGGGTCCTTCTCGATGGCATTGAGCATCGGGGGAATGCTCTCTTTGCTTTTCCCGGCCACGTAGAGCCTTCTCCCCTCGTTGTAGAACTTGAAGGCCTCGATAGAGCTCGTGGTGATATCGACCGCTAGAGCGTCAAGGTCGCCCGAAATCTGCGACCGGGTCAGACCCAAAGCCTGCTTGATTTTGGTCGTCATCCTGTCGACGACGCCGGGGATTTCCGCCTCTCCGGAGCATTCGAACCCTTCCGACCATGGCCGGCTGTCCTTGCCGGAAGACTCCTTCATCGCCAAGGTGATGATGATTTTGTCCCCGGGCTTCAGAATGCTCCCCGTGATCATGTGGGTGGCTTGGCTCTGCCGGGCGATCCTGGTCAAATCCGCGCTGGAATATTTTTGCGCGTCCTTCAGGCCCAAAGTCTGGAGAATTCCATAGACCTCGTCATAGCCCAGCACCGAGATGAGCTTCGATTGGCCGAGGTCAGTCATGAGCAGCTGGGGTATTCCCGTTATCCAGTCGTCCAGGCTCCGGTCCTGGGAGATATTTTCAAAATAGAGAACGGCCAGGCTGGGTTTTTGAGCGGCAGCGAGCGGCATTTTACCGGGGGCCCATGGCTTCCAGAGGAATAGAGCCACGGCGGCGGCCACAATGACCGCAAGAGCGGAAATCGCAATTTTCTTCAGGCCGAAGGTTACCGTGATCTCGCGAGAGGTGAGCGTCTTTTTCGCGGGGACGATGCGCTCCGTCGTGGGAATGCCCTTTTCGATTTTCTCGAGCTCCGTCCCGACCTCCACCGCGCTCTTATATCTCGCGTTCTTGTCCTTCTCCAGGCAGCGGAGGATGAGCCGGCTCAGGTCCTCGGAGAGCTGGGCGTTGAGCTCGCGCGGGTCCTTCGGCGGCTCGCTCTTGTGTTTGATCCCGATCGTAAACGGCGTATCACCTTCGAACGGCACCCGGCCCGTCGCCATTTCATAAAGGATGACGCCCAGCGAATAAATATCCGAGCGTTGGTCCGTTTCCTTGCCTTCCACCTGTTCGGGGGACATGTATTCAGGCGTCCCGATCATGACTCCAGCGCCGGTGATGCCTTTTCCCGAGAGCGAGCGGGCGATCCCGAAATCCATGATCCGGGCATTGCCGTCCTCGTCGATCATGATGTTCTGGGGTTTGAGGTCCCGATGGACAACGCCCAGCTTATGGGCCTCTTCCAAACCCTCGCACACTTGTCTGGCGATCCCGATCGCCTGGCCGGGGCTCAGCCGGCCGACCTTCCGGATGAGCTGTTTGAGGTCCTCGCCGTGGACATATTCCATGGTGATGTAGCGGATGCCCTGATCCTCACCCAAATCAAACATCTGACAGATATTCTTGTGCCGGATCTTGCGGGCGAGCTTGAGCTCGTTCGAGAATCGCTCGACTGTTTTTCTATCGAGGACGGCTTCGGGCCGGATGATCTTCAGAGCGATTTTCTCGCCGATCTTGGTATCGAGGACTTTGTAAACCCGGCCCATGCCGCCATGGCCTAATTCTTCGATAATCTGGTAGCGGCCGGCGAAGGTCGAGCCGGTCGTGAGTTCTTTGACGGGCGTCTGAAAGGTTTCTGTGACTTCGGGACGGATATCCTTGAGAGGTCGCAGCTGCGTTCCGCAGTCCGCGCAGAACTGCTTAGTCTCAGGATTCTCAGTCTGACATTTCGGGCACTGGACGGCCACGGCTTATTCCCTCTAAATGATGGCTAAAGAGTATCAAGGAAGGGGGGAAGAGTCAAATCGCTTGCCAAAAATTGCCCATCGTCTTTCGTTTCGGATATAATACATTCATGGTATCGGGCAAAAGGACGATACTTTTCTTTAAATTCAAAAGAAGGAAGGAAGGGACTATGCGCCTGAAAACCTGCATCGTGCTAATTTTAGTCGTCATTTTTCTCGTGAGCGTGACCGCGTCCTGCAAAAAAACGGGAGAAACCGGGTCCGCCAAAGGCACGACCCCGATCGACGACCTCATCAAGGCGGGAAAGGCGCCCATCGAGGTCGGGTCGATGTTCCGGGGGATCAGCCCCATTGCGCCGACGTTCACCCTGACCCTGAAGAATATCTCCGACCGGCCGGTCAAGGCCGTCAGCGGCACGGTCCTGTATTTTGACGAGAACGACAAGCTCATTCCCGAGTCGAAGGCCGAGTTGAATTACGGGGAATTGACGGAAATCATGCCGGGCGACGCGATCAAATTGTCCACGATGACCGAGAACGAGAAGGCCGTCAAAGGCAAATGGATCATCAAACAGGTGATCTACATGAAGACCAATCCCGTCGACAAGACATACGGCGACCTGCCCTACAAATGGACGAATCCGAACTATGAGGCCGAGCTGAAAGCGGCGGAAATCAAATAGCCGATCGCCCGGAAGGCGTTCTCTGAATTTAGGTATGGCTTTTTGGCGAAAACGCTGTTATACATAACCTCGGTTGTTATCTGCCCGGCAGGGAAGATATGGTTCTGCGTAGTCTAAGAGCTGCCGGAGAAGGATAACTGAATCGGAGAGGAGGAAGAAATGGGATTAAAGCGGAAGCAGATGCAAATGCGGCAAAAGGCAAATGTCGAACAAGAACTGCAAAATCGGCTGTCTTTCCTGTCCGGGAAGGGGATCGAAGCTCCAAAAATTAATAAAGATCCGCTCGTTAGAAAATTGCAGGCAGATATCAGGGCCGTGAATAACAGGCTGAGGCTGATCGCCAACAACGAAAAGAGAACGGAAGAAATGGCCAAGATAAAGGCGGAAAGAGCGGCAGCCCCCAAGAAAGAAGAGGAAGGCGGCAAAGTCGAGAAGTCTAAGAAAGCCCCCCAAGAGGGCAAGGAAAAAAAGATAAAAGGGGAAAAGAAAGCAGCTCCTCCGAAAGCCCAGGAAGGCGGCAAAGGCCAAAAAAAGGCGGAAGCCCCCGCTAAATCGATAGTTCCTTCGTCTTAGACGAACGTTTTGATCCCAAAAAATGATACGCTAACGCTCGCGATATAATCCGCCCATTCAAAAAGCGCGTAGAAGTCTTTTTTCGGCTCTAATACTGGGGACTTGTTAAAAGGCCGCGATTCGAAGATATTAATATTGGGCTCATGATCGATCTTTAAATAAGGGAAAGCGGCCATGCGCGTCCTCCTGACCGGAACGACGGGATATATCGGCCGGCGCCTTCTCGACGTCCTAGCCCCCGACCCCGATGTCCGTCTCCGGCTCCTGGTCAGGAACGCGGCAAAACTGAACCTCCCGCCCTCCTCAACAGTCGAGATCTTCGAGGGCAGCACCTTCGACGCGGAAGCGCTGCGGCGGGCCGCCGACGGCATGGACACGGCTTACTATCTCATCCACTCCATGGGCGCCGGGAAGGACTTCGCCGCGCTCGAGCGCCGGAGCGCCGAGAATTTCCGCGAAGCCTGTATCGCCGGCGGCGTCCGGCGCGTCGTCTATCTCGGCGGGTTGGGGACCAAGGAGACCGGAAGCGAGCACCTCCGCAGCCGGATCGAGACCGGCGAGATCCTGAGCGCCCGGCCCGACCGCCTCCAGACCCTCTGGTTCCGGGCCGGAACGATCATCGGCTCGGGCAGCGCCAGCTTCGAGATCATCCGCGGCCTCGTAGCCAAGCTCCCGGTCATGACTACCCCGCGCTGGGTCCGGACGCGCACCCAGCCCATCGGCATCGCCGACGTCCTGGCTTATCTCAAGGCCGCGCTCAGGCTCGCCGTCCCGGACAGCGCCGTCGTGGACATCGGCGCCGAGCCGATGAGCTTCAGGGAGCTGCTGCTGGGGGCGGCCCGGGTCATGGGCCTGAGACGTTATGTCGTTTCTGTTCCGCTCTTCTCGCCCCGCCTTTCGTCCTATTGGCTGAACCTCATGACGCCGGTGCCGTTCGGGATCGCCCGAGCCCTGGTCGAGGGACTGAAGTCCGAGACCGTCGTCTTGAACGACAACGCCGCCCGTCTCTTTCCCCAGATCCGACCTGCCTCCTACGCGGAGGCGTTCGCCGCCGCCCTCGACGAGATCGAGCGGAACCAGGTCGTGAGCCGCTGGTGCGACAGCACGGCCGCGGCCGCCTGCGATGTCCAGCCGCGTGACCTGGACAAAATAGCCGATGCGGTCTATGTCGACCGGCGGCAGCGCGACTTCAATCAAATCCCGGCCGAAGCGGTCTTCCGGACCGTGACCTCGATCGGCGGGCCGAGGGGCTGGCTCGCCGCGGACGCCTTATGGCGCCTGCGGGGCTTCATGGACAAGCTCGTCGGCGGTCCCGGCCTCAGCCGCGGCCGGCGCGACGCCGCCGAGCTCCGCATCGGGGACGGCCTGGATTTCTGGAAGGTCATAGACCTCCAGCCGGGACAGCGGCTGCTTCTCCTCGCTCAGATGAAGGTCCCCGGAAAGGCCTGGCTCGAGTTCGCCATCCGCGGCTCCGAGCTCACTCAGACGGCCTATTTTCTGCCGAAAGGGCTGGGCGGCTGGATGTATTGGTGGGCGATGAAGCCTTTCCATGCCCTGATTTTCGGCCGGATGATCAAAAAAGTCGTCGAGCTCGCAGGGCGACTTTCATCCTGACCTTGTCGCCCCGACCCGTCCTCAAGCCGGCCTTGACATGTTTTGAGCTCCGATTTATGCTTCCGCCCGGTGGAGTAATGGGGCCCCAACGAGGCGTAACCGAGCCCGCAGGCGGGCGGATCCGAAAAGCAAATTCTTGTCATATTTAATTGAATCGGTGCGGCAGGATGGATAAAGCTCTTCAAGTCATCCAAGAAATCACCCGCCAGGGGATTATCAAGGCCTATGCGATCGGCGGAGGGATCGCCGCGACCTACTACATCGAGCCCGTGCTGACCTATGACTTGGATATCTTTTTCATTCCGGCGAAGGAGGGGCTGGACGTTCTCGCGCCGATCTACGATTATGCCAGAAAGCGCGGGTTCAGCACTCAAGCCGAGTCGATCCTCATCGAGGGATTCCCCGTTCAGTTCATCCCGGCCTACAATGATCTCGTTCGCGAAGCCGTGGAAAATGCCGCGACCCTGAAATACCGCGATGTTGAAGCCAAAGTCGTTACAGCCGAATACCTGGCGGCCATCTCCCTGCAGACGGGCCGGGCCAAGGACAGAGAACGGGTCATCAGGTTGCTGGACGAGGCGGTCATCGATCGGACCGTTCTCGGCAGGATCCTGGAGTCTTTCGGGCTGACCGACAAGTTCAAAAAGTTCGAGAGCCAATTCCATGAAGAATGAGGCCGCGGAGAGCATCTTCCGGAAAAAACGCGAACGGCGTCGCCTATTGGCAAAGCTGCCCTTCGAAAAAAAGATCGAGATCGTCGTCGAACTCCAGAAGGCGGCCGCCGCGATCCGCAAGGATCCCCGCCGCATCGTTTGGCCCCTCTAACCCGAAGATCCGCGGCCGGGATTATCCTTCTTCGTGATGGGGAGTGTCGGTTTTACGCTTAATGAGAGCGTAAGTCGGGCAGAGCGAAAAAGCGAATCCTTATGCGCTTAGGGGATTTACGGCGTTTTTAGCCACGCCAGCCTCTTCCTGGCATCCTCAACCTCGGGCAGGCCGGGGTCGGCGTCTTTCCAGAGATCAAGGAAGCGCTGATATTGCGCTTTGGCCTTTTCCCTTAGACCCTTCTGCTCATACAGCTTCGCTAGCCGGTAATGATATTTGGGATGAATGAGGAGGCGCGACTCGATCTTGGGATCGAACGCGATCAGGCGCTCGTATTCGACGATGGCTTTGTCCAAATCTCCCATTTTGGCAAAGGCCCTGGCCAGGACATCCTGGAGAAAGGGTGTGTTGTAAAATATCTCTGCGGCATATGCCGGATTAGACATATCGGCCGGCGGCGCGATGGAAGGCATTTTTTCGAGCATGTCTTTGGCCTTGCCGGGAGACCCTTCGGCCAGAAAGATCTCTGAAGCGAGGAAATCATGAGCAAATTGAAGCTCCTCTTTCATGGTTGAACTATAACGGGGCAACACGGATTCGATTTCTTTCAACTTGCTCTTCGCGAGGTCTAATTTCCCCTCGTCCAGATCCGTTAATCCAAGAACGAGATTGGAGCGGGCCTCATAAAAGTCCTTGCGTTCCGGATATTCCTCCATGGAGAAGCTCACATCGAAGGCGCTATATTTCCGGGTGAGTTCAAATTCGCGACGGTCAAAATAGATCCACGCTTTCAGCCGGCTCAAGCCGGCCTTCCCGCTTTTAGAGGCCATGGTGTCGGCAACATCTTCCGCCCTCTGGAGAAAGCTTAGGGATTTGTCCAGACCGCCAAGCCAGGCGCTATAAAATCCTTTCCGCAGATAGCCAAGGAGCTTGACGCCCGAGGCCGAGGTGGGAGCCAGCTCGAGGTATTTGTCTATCCATCTCGAGGCTTCAGGATAATCTTCCTTAATGGCATAGATATAGGCGAGCGTCGCCGTGGAGGCATAAAAGTCAGGCTTGACCTCCAAGGCTTTTTTAAAATTTTCTACAGCTACGTCAAGCTTTCCCATTCGAAAATAGGCGTCGGCCAACGAATCGAACGGGTTAGGCTTTCCGGGTAAAGCGGACACGTTTCTCTTGAGGTATTCGATGGCTTTTTCAAAATTCTTCAATTCTATATATTCGTAAGCGATCAAATTCAGGGCATCCGGGTTGTTGGGATCGAGACTCAAGACTTTGTTGAACTCCTCGATGGATTGTTCATGCCTGGCCCTCGAACCATAGGCTATGGCAAGAGATAAGTGCACGCCTTTATCCTTGGGATATTTTTCCGCGGCTTCTTCGAGGATCCGCATTCTCTTTTCCGGATCTCTATCTATAGCTCCAGCATAAGCTGCCTGGATTAGAAGCCTCATTTTTTCCGTAGCTTTCTTAGAAAAATCCCATGCTTTCTTGAGAGCTTCGGTTCTCTCACGGCTATTATTCAACATGCTGTGAGCCGAACTCAGGCTTAAATAGCCGGCGGCAAAGGTCGGGTCGAGCTCGACGGCTTTCTCAAAAGATTGCCTGGCCCCATCCCAGTCATAATCTACGAGCTTCTCCCTTCCCTTGAGATAATAGTTATACGCCTCGATTGAGTTTGTGGTGACGTCTCGGACCTGCATCTTGGCGGTTTCTATTCTGCGCTCGGAAAGGCCGACTCTTTTGGCTATCTGACGGCTCAGGTCATCCACCTGATTATTGAGGATGCTGTCCGGACTGTCCCCCCTCGAGCCGGCCGTGCCCAGCAGAGTCTTCGTCCCCACCATCATGACTTTTGCGTCCGTGACAAACGTGTTCCCCGCCTTGGCCACGCTCCCGAGAACGATAAGTTCAACGTTGTCCTTCCGGCAAAGCTCGAAGCCGACGTCCGAGTTAATGAATTCGGTATCTCCCTTCCCGACTTGTTTGAGAAGGTCGCGGAGCCTTTCCCATGTCGTTACATTGAAATATCCGGACTGCTCGAGGTTCGTGATCAAAAGATTCGGAATGACTTTGCTGAGTAAATCATAAGCCTTGTCGCCCGTTTGGTTTTCGAAGCTAATGATGGCGATGGAGCGTTTTTGCTCGGGAAGGAGAGGAACGGCCTTGTTCATGAACACCAGCCAAATGACCGCCGCTACCGCGACCAGGGCTACGGCCGCTGCCGGAATCAACAGCTTTTTCCGGCTTAAGGTCAAGGTGATCGGCTTGGCCGTGACGGTTTTCCTTTTCGGGATCAGGCGCTCTTGGGTCGGAACTCCCTTCCCCATTTTCTCCAGGTCGGTTTCAAGCGCATCGGCGCTGGGATAGCGCTTCTCTTTGTCTTTCTCCAGGCATTTGAGGATTAGGCGGCTAAGCTCTTCGGGAATCTGGTCATTCAGATCCTTGGGGTCCTTTGGCGTTTCGCTTTTTTGCTTCACGCCGATGGCGAACGGCGTATCACCCTCGAAGGGAACGTGCCCCGTGACCATCTCGTAGAGGATGATCCCGAGCGAGTAGATGTCCGATCGCTGGTCCGCATCCTTGCCTTCCACCTGTTCCGGCGACATGTACTCCGGTGTCCCGATC